>JAABUJ010004710.1_pt1 | contig 14161 bp, 12 predicted proteins | sample 5559131 | NCBI WGS metagenome assembly JAABUJ01 (sample SAMN10711875, study PRJNA513366) | rock metagenome | isolation source: Antarctica rocks | place: Antarctica: Victoria Land, Mt New Zealand nord | collected 2016-01-07
GCCGGACTACCGGCCGCTCAGGACAGAACCGCGGGGAGAAACGATGGCCACACATGGGGAGAAACGGTGGCCACCAGCGGGGCGTTTCAGTGGCCGCCTACGGGGAGGTTCTCATGGCCACCGACAGCGGCGAGCCCGCCCCTCCCACGCGACGTATGAGGCGACTGGCCCCGATCGCCCTGCCTTCCGCCCCACGGGGAAGCGCCGGCTGAAAGACTATGCGTGATGGGCTGTCCGTCGATGACCGGAGGGTGTTTGTGCGGCGGCGTCCGCTTTGAGCTCACCGAGCCGGCGCCGGCCGCCGGCTACTGCCATTGCACTCGCTGCCAGCGCCGCACGGGGACGGGTTCCTCGGCGCAGGCGCGGATCGATGCTCGCACCTTCAGATTGCTACGCGGGGAGGAGCTGATCAAGGGTTGGCGGCATCCAGATGGCGGGTTTGAGAAGTGCTTTTGCCGCGAGTGCGGAGCGCATCTGTTTAGTCGCAATCCCGATGAGCCTTCGCAGATGAGCGTGCGGATGGGGGCGTTTGATGGCGATCCTGGCGTGCGGCCGACGTGGCGCACGTACGTCGCTTACGCGGCACCCTGGGAGCCGATATCGGATGACGGACTCGAGCGATTCGCGGAAGGCAAGCCGCGGTTCTGAGGGCGCTCGCAGCTCTTGGTCCTCGCCCGTAGCACGGTCAGTGCCGAGTCCGACTTCCGCCGCGCGGCGCAAGACGCTCGCCGGCGCCGTCCTCCGCGCAATCGGGGGCTCTGGTCAGCGACTAGAGCGGACCCGGCGCTCCGCGGCGAGCGGACGACCCTCACGGTCGGCGGCCTGCGCCGGCGACCACGCGCCCAGTCAGAAGGTCAAGCTCGCAACGGTCCCCCTGAGCTGGAACGGCGCTAACGTCAAACGGACCAAAATGCGCTGTGGCTACTGGGGGCTCGTCCAGCGGATTTGTGGAAGATTCGAAAGCCGTCGTGCTTGATATAGGCCGACGGCGGCGAATGCGCTCGCGGCTGTGGCGTTGGTGAGCGCGAGCTTGCGCCGGCTCGGTCTGAGCAGCGCGAGAGCGACCATGGTTGTGGCGTGGATGGCGTCGACCGCGGCGCCGGCGAGGATCCAGCGGCGTCCTGAGATCGCCCCTGTTCGTGAGTCGACGATCGCGGCTTGAGCGAGGTAACGGGTCCCGAGGATTCGCGCGAACACGCGTGTTGATCGGTCGATCTGTTGGTGGGGCAGCGCGCGCAGCACGGCGTCGGGGGCGAGCAGTAGTACAGCACCGCCGAGGGCCCGGATCACGGTCACCGGATTCATGCCGTGGACGTTTGCTCGGGGTACTGGTCGACTGCGCATTCGAGCATCAGCGCGTGGACGAATGCTTGGGGAAGGTTTCCGCGGAGTTGTCGTTGGGTGACATCGAACTCCTCCGAGCACAACCCGGACGGTCCGCAGGCGGCGCGGTTTCGCTCAAACCAGCGTGCTGCGGTGACGTGCTCGCCCTGCTGTTTGAAGGCGAGCGCGAGCAGGAAACCGCACAGGAGAAAGGCGCCTTCTGACTCCCCGAGGGGGCGTTCGTCGGGGCGGTAGCGGTAGCAGTAGCCGTCCTGGGTGAGCTCTGAGGCGACGGCACGCAGCGTCGCGATCGAGCGTGGGTCTGACGACGGGATCGCGCCGCGGATCGCGGGTAGTAACAGCGCTGCATCGACGCGCGGGTCGCCGGGTGAGCGCTGCCAGCGCCCGGAGGGATGAACCGCGTGCGCGGCGGTGTCTGAGACGATCGAATCGGCCAGCGAGACCCAGTGTGCGGCCTGCTCGCCGCCAGGTCCTCGCTGAGCGATCTGCCGCAATCCGGCGGCGCAGATCAACCGGCTGTGCGTCCAGGCGTCGGGATCGATCTCCCAGATGCCCGCGTCGGTGTCTGTCTCCTGCCAGCGCTGCTCGATCGCGGCGATCGCGGCCTCTGCGGCCCGCCAGCCGTCGGTGTCGAGGTGGTCGTGGCGGGCTGCAGCGGCGAACAGCAGCAGCGCCTCGCCGAACGCGTCGAGCTGGAACTGCTGGTTGACCCAGTTGCCGACGATGTCCGAGCCGCCGGGATAGCCGGGCAGGTCGAGCTGACGCTGGTCCGGTACCGGTCCGCCGGTAGTCGTGTAGGCCGGCTTGAGCTGCGGGCCGTCAGCAAGCAGCCGCTCGGCGACGAACCGCACCGCGTCGTCCATCAATGGGTACGGACCGGCCTTCGCGACCGCCTGCCCCGTGTAGCACTGATCTCTGATCCACACGTACCGGTAGTCGTAATTGCGCCCCTGGCGGGCATGCTCAGGCAACGACGTGGTCGCCGCGGCGACCATCCCCCCACCGGTACTGGTCAGACCCGAGAGGACCGCGTAGGAGTGACAGGAATCACGCGGAGCGATCGTCCGCTCAAACTCGGGCACCCGGCCTGACCACTCGGCCTGGACGCCTTGCCACGCCCAGTCGGGATCGGGCGGCTGCACGTCGGCTTCGCCGCTGGCCAGCACGAGCACGAAGTCGTGATGGGTCCCCTCCTTGAGCTCGAGCGCCAGCGTCAACGCTCGGCCGCCGTGCCCATCGGCTTGCGGGCTGGCGTCCTGACCACCGACCCAGCACATGCGGCTGCGGTCGAGCTCGCCCGTCCACGCGCCATCGTCGCGCTTTGAGAGCCTTCGCAGCCCGTCACGCCCAAAGCGCCCCCGGGGGTTCAGCACGACATCGACTCTGGCGCTGCCCTTGAGCGCGATCACGCGGCGCAGGATCACCGCTCGGTCAGGTCGGGTCGGCAGCGCGAGCGCTTCCCGGCATTCGATCGTCGCGTCGTCGGTAACCCAATGGCTGCGCCAGATCAGACTGCCCGGCTCGTAGTAGCCACCCCAGACAAACCGGCGCTGCGGCGTGACCGCATAGGCACCCGAGCCGCCGATCAACGATGAGAAGAGCGCATCGGAGTCCCAGCGGGGAAAGCACATCCAGACGAAATCACCGCGCGGACCGACGAGGATGCCGCGCTCGCCGTCAGCCAGCAGCGCGTACTCACGCAAGACATGCGGACGCTGAGCGCTCACCGCGGCCTTGGCCGTCTCGCTGCCGACGCCGCTCATCGCGCCAGTCTCCCCGCCGCCGCACCGAGGGCCGCCCCGGCTGCCGCCACCGCGCCGGCAACGAGCGGACGGTGGGTGGCGGCCCACAGCTGCGGGCTGCGCGTCTTGGCTTGGGCGTCAAAGATCCCGTGCGTGGCCGCCTTGTCGCTCACCGGCTCATACAGGTTGTCCGGACGGTCGGGGGAGACCGGCATATCGCTCACCTGCTGGCCCTTGATGCCGGTCTTAGCCAAATACCAATCGGCGACGCTCGGCGCCAGAGTGGTCCCGACGATCGCCTGCACAGCGCTGTAGCCGACCCACAACTCACGGCGGCGATGATGCGCGGCCCAGTAGACCGCTTCGGCGGGAATCTCCGGCTGGTAGATCGGCGGCACCGGCATCGGGTGCTTGGGCAGCTTGGAGCGACACCAATTAAACTGCGTCGTGTTCACACCAGGCAGTTGCACCATCGTGATCTGAACCTTGCTCTTGTCGGCGTGCAGCTCGGTGCGGATCGAGTCAGTGAACCCGCGGATCCCGAACTTCGCCCCGCAGTAGGCGGCCTGCAGCGGGATCGCCCGGTAGGACAGCGCTGAACCGACCTGAACGATCTTGCCGCGGTTGCGCGGGACCATTCGCTTCAGTGCCGCCATCGTCCCGTAGACCGCGCCGAGGTAGGTCACCTCGGTTGCGCGCTTGAACTCCTCAGGCTCGGTGTCGATGAACCGAGCAAACACGGTTGCCATGGCGTCGTTGACCCAGACATCGATTGGACCCAGCTCGTCCTCGATCCGCACCGCCGCCGCCTCGACCGCTTCGTGATCAGACACGTCGGTGGGCAGCACCAGCGCCCGGCCGCCGAACGACTCGACCTCGTGCTTGGCGTCATTCAAGCCCTCCTCGCCGCGTGCCAACAGGGCGACGTGCGCCCCTCGCTTGCCGAAGGCATGCGCAATAGCTCGTCCCACCCCGCCGGAGGAGCCTGTGACCACGACAATTTCGGGCCTTGCCTGTTTGCTCATTAGCTGTCTCCTTGGTCTGGTGGGTCAGATCTCATCGCGGTAGCCGTAGAACTCGTGGTCTTCGTTGTAGCCACCCTGCCCGAGGCCGTAGTCGCGAAAGTCGTGGACGAATTCGATCTCCCGGATCCACTTGACGTGCTTGAAGCCGAGCTGGTTCTCGACTCTCAGGCGTAACGGGCTGCCGTGCAGGATGGGCAGTGGCTCGCCGTTCATCTCGTAAGCCAGCAGGCTCTGGGGGTGGCGGAGGTCGTGCATCGAGTGTGAGTCGTAGTACTCGCCGCCTTCGCCTCCCTCTCCGAAGGAGTAGAACATCGCCCACTGCGCTTCTGGTTGAGGCTTGGCCAGCTCGATCAGGTCTGCGAACGGCAGGCCGCCCCATTTGCCGATCGCCGACCATCCCTGGATGCAGTTGTGCATCGTGATCTGGTCCTGCTTGGCCATCGCCTTTATGTCCTCGAGCGAAAGCTCTAGTGGGTGCTCGACCAGGCCCGAGACCTTGAGCCGGTAGTCACGCCAGTCGCCGTCCTTGAGCGCTTTCCACTCGTCGCTGGTGGGGACCAGGCCGTTGGGCCAGAAGTATGGGCTGATGTCCTCCTCGGAGTATTCAGCGCGCGGCGCGTAATGGTCGAACAGCAGGTCCATCCCCCGTCCCACGGTGGCGTTGGAGATCCGCTGCAGCACGCGGGTGTGCGTCCAGGAAAAGCGGATAGCCCAGATGTTGAACGCCGCCGTGAGGGCGAGGGCGAGCAGGAACAGGGCGACGCCGTCGAGGGTCGTAGAGCGGTCCAGGCCGAGGGTGATCCCCTCCAGGTTCTTGGAGAAGCCGGTCGCCGCGACTATCAGCACGTGCACAGCGAAGAAGCCGACGAACACGACCATCACCAGAAAATGCAACGAGCGGGCGAACTGGCGGTTGCCGAACAGCCGCTGGTACCCCTTGAAGCGATTATCCAGCGCCGGGGACATAGCGAGGCCGGTGAGGATCGCCAGCGGTCCGAAAACAAACACGATCACGAAGTAGCTCAGCTGCTGCAGCGCATCAAAGCGGAAGTAGCCCCCCGGCGCGGCCGGCAGGTGCAGCGCCGCGTACTGCACGACGCACGATCCAGCCGCCGGCAGGATCGAGAGCTGGGTAGGAACCAGCTTGAGGTAGTGATCGGTCACGAACGTGAACACGATGAACACCACCCCGTTGACCACGAACAGGATGTCGAAGATGAAATGCCAGTGGCGAGCGACGCCGATCGTGTGCCTTCCACCCGGCATCCCGAACAAGGGGCTGAGCATGATCGCGTCGTCTTTGGCCGTCCAGACGCGATCCTCGGGGACCGGACCGCGGAAGCGCAGCCACTCCCGGCCAGGAGTGGAGTGGACCTTGAGATACAGGCGCGGGTGGTCAGCGAGGATCTGCCAGCCGGCGCGGACGATCATCACCATGAAGAAGAAGTTGGCTGCGTGGGTGATGATCACCCACGCCGAGATCCCCGGGGCAAACCGCGGTCGGCTCTGCACGCACCGGTGAGCGTTGATGAACGACCGTCCTGCGCCGGTGCCGATAAAGATCTTCGCCGCCACGATGAACAAGACCGCTCCCATCACCAGCGCCGGCAACAACCACCAGACAGCGATGAACCGCCGACCGAGACGGAAGTGGACCTCGCGCAGACCGAACCGCGGGTGAGCATCCGCGCCGCCCTGAAGCGCCTGGTGGCGAAAGTCCTGCTCGACCTGCGCGTCGCTCGGATTCCTCGAGCCGCCGTTGGGGCTGTTGGGCTCAGCCACGCCGCCGCTCATCTCAGCGTCAGCGCGAGTTTGCAGTACCTCGCGAACTGCAGCGCGTGGCCGGGTCCGGCACCCCCGCGAATCGCCACCGCCAGCTCGGCAGCCAAGCGCCGGGCGTCCAGCTCGCCGCTCACGCCGCGGCCCCAACCGCCGTCCGCGACGGATCCACCTGTCCGCTGGCGATCCGTTCGGCGAGCCGGGAGGCGAGCGCCATGATCGTGAGCGCGGGGTTGGCCGATCCCTGGGTGGGGCACACGCTGCCGTCACACAGGAACAGGTTGGGCACCCCCCAGACGCGGTGGTCTGAGTCGACCACGCTCTCCTCGGGTCGGCCGCCCATCCGTCCGCCGCCGACCAGGTGAGCGAAGCGCTGGATCGTTAGCACGTCCTGGGCCTCGGCGGCCTGGAGGATCTCCTTGATGACGTTGGTCGAGTAGGCCATGTTGGCTTTGTCGTTGTCGGTCAGGGTGTAGTCGAAGCGGGCCACCGGAACTCCGTAGGGGTCGGTGTCATCGGCCAGCGTGACCCGGTTCTCGGGGTGCGCCAGCAACTCGTTGAGCACCCCGATGCAGGTCCAGTGGTTGTAGTCACGCATGTACTCACGCATCGCTCGCCCCCAGTGGCCGTCGGCCAGGACGTGCTCGGCCCATCCGATCGGCTGCGGGGAGACGGTCTGGATCGAGAACCCCCGCGCGAAGCCCCGGGAGCGATCGGTCTCGTAGAACTGCTCGGAGGAGACCTCCGGAGGTGGACCCTTGTACATCCGCAGCTCATCGGGAAAGCGCCCGGCGGTCTGGGAAGCCCCCTGGACCATCACGTAGCGCCCCACCTGATCATCGTTGTTGCCTAGTCCGTTGGGAAACCGGGACGAGGTCGAGTGCAACAGCAACCGCGGGGTTTCGATCGAGTAGCCGCACACGGCGACCGTCTTGGCACGCTGGTGATGATGGGAGTCGTCCCCCTCGCTCACGTAGGTGACCCCGGTCGCGCGGCCGCTAGCGTCATCGATCTCGACCCGCACTGCCATGCTGTTCGAGCGGATCTCGACCCCGTGGGCGAGCGCGTCGGGGAGGTGGGTCACGTACGGGCTGGCCTTGGCGTTGACCTTGCAGCCCTGCAGGCAGAAGCCGCGGTAGATGCAGTGCGGGCGGTTGCCGAACGTGCCGTTGACGATCCCGACCGGCCCGACCCGCATCTCGATCCCCCGCTCGATCGCGCCGCGCCACAGCACCTGAGCCGCCTCGCCGATCGGGTGCGGCGAGAACGGGTAGGTGTGCGGATCGCCCCACGGCCAGTCCTGCCCGGCCACCGGCAGCTCGCGCTCGACCGTCTCGTAGTGGGACTTCAGCTCCCAGTAGGAGATCGGCCAGTCCGCGCCGACGCCATCACGCGTGTAGGTCTCGAAGTCCGAGGGATGAAAGCGCGGACAGTAGCCGGCGTAGTGCACCATCGATCCACCCACGCCGCGACCGGAGTTGTTCTTCCCCAGCTCGATCGGATCCGTGCCGCCGATCACCCTTTCCTGGGTCCAGTAGAGCTGGTGTGATCCCGCTTCGTCAGAGACCCAGTCCTCGTCGGGGTGCCAGAACGGTCCCGCTTCGATGATCACGATCCGCCAGCCTTGCCGAGCCAAACGCTGGGCCAGCACCGAGCCTCCCGCCCCCGCGCCCACGATGCACAGGTCGACCTCGTCAGATTCGGAGTAGCGGGCCATCGTGTCCTGGCCGGGCATGTCCCGGCGATGGACGTCAAGCAGGTACCGAGAATCGTTGTCCTCCGGCCCCACTGCGCCCTTGAGCATGGATCGAAGGCGCCCGGTCATGGCCCGAGCTCGTCTGCGACCCGGACCGGATCCTCGGAGGTGGCGCCCGGTCGCTCGTGCGGCTCGAGGCTCGAGACCGGGCCGAGGCGCATGTACCCCTGCGGGTAGGCGGGACCCCCGTAGCCGATCTCGTTCCACGCCCACGGATGCGAGTAGAACGCGGCCAGGATCGCCCGCATGCAGACCGAGAACGCCCGGGACACGTCGAGCTCGTCCCACGCACCGCCGCTCAATGACCCGTCCGACAGCTCGGCGACGATTGCCTCCTGAGCTTCGGTGTCGGCTGCGGCGAACCCGCCCTCGACCCCGTAGCGGTCGCGCGCCGTTTCGTTCAACCCGCGCAGGACCAGGCGCCAGGTGTCGGGGTCGCGGGGCATGTTCGCGTAGCGGTAGCCGTCGAGCTTTCCCGACGCGAGCTTCTCATCGACCATCTCGGCCACCGGCACCCGAGGCTCCGCGTCCTGGGCGGTGGTCACGTCGCACAGCGCTCGCAGCGCCGGCTCCTCATCGGCAGTGAAGAACCGCAGCGGACCGCTCATCTCCAGGCGGCTGGTGACCACCTTTCGGGTGGCGTGATCCCAGTTCTCAGCGTTCTTGAGCACGTCGTAATCGGGATAGCGCCCGATCATCTGTGGCGTGGTGCCGGAGCGCTGCCGCGGCAGCCACGAGGGATGGCGCGGCTGCTTGCCCGGACGCATGTTCGGCAGGTGATCGGGCTTGCGCAGGTCACGCTCGGACGCCATCTCCTAATCCTCCCGTCGCAGGACGGCAGCCAGCAGGCCCATCGCACCGACGATCGTCATCAAGCCCGGAGCCATGATCGGAGGTCCCATCGCCAGGTTGTAGCTCGGCTGCCCGAAGCCTCCCGGACGCCGAGCCACTCCCCGCGCGTGGTAGTACTCACCGAGCAAGCCGTTGGCGGTGTAGACGGCGGCCGTGATCGGCAGATACGTCTTGGCCCACTTGCGGCTGAAGACGCCGCCGATCCCGGCGATCATCACCGGCGGGGTGACGATGATCGGACTCCACATCATCTTGTTGCCGAAGCTCGCTCGATAGTGCTCGAGATAGATCTCCGCCGTGGTCACCGCAGCCGCGAACGCGGTCATCCCCGACAGCGATCGCTCGAAGCGCCCGTGCTCGACGTTCGAGACCCAGCGGTCGATACGGTGCTCGGATAGGCGCTTGGACCCCTTGCTGGTGGATCGCAGCTTCATCGCTATCGGCCCGGCAGGAACTCGTGGGCCTTCTCACGCAGCGACTCGACCGCTCCCGGTATCCCGCCCTCCGGGTCTTTGGCCACTGACTTGGCGAACCCCTCGGCCTGCTGGAAGGTGATGTGCGGTGGTAGTGGCGCCTCGTTGGGATCAGTCAGCGCACTGATGATCACCGGACGATCGGCGCTCAGCGCCTGCCGCCACGCCTCCTCGATCTCCGCCGACTGCGTGACCTTGATCCCCTTCAGGCCGATCAGCTCCGCCCACGCGGCATAGTCGACGTAGGGAATCTCCTGGGAAGCCTTGAACTGCGGATCGCCCTCCATCACCCGCTGCTCCCAGGTGACCTGATTGAGGTCCTCGTTGACCAGCACCAGCACCACCAGCCGCGGATCAGCCCACGTCTTGTAGTACTTGGCGGCGGTCAGCATCTCGGCCATCCCACCCATCTGCATCGCGCCATCGCCGACCATCGCGATCGACACCCGATCCGGATAAGCGAACTTGGCCGCGATCGCATACGGCACCCCGGGGACCATCGTGGCCAGATTGCCCGACAGCATCGCCTTCATCCCCCGTCGGATCCGGATCTGCCGGGCGTACCAGTTGGCCGCTGAGCCCGAGTCGCTGGACAGGATCGCGTTCTCAGGCAGCTGACGCGAGAGCGACGAGAAGAGCCCCTGAGGACGGATCCGCCCGTCGCGATCGGCGGGCTGTCCATGATCGTCCATCAACCGCCACCAGTCAGCGACGTTCCCCTTGATCTCCTCCTGCCAGGATCGGTCCTCCTTTCGGTGCAGCAGCGGCAAGAGCTCCTTCAGGGACTCCGTGGCGTCGCCCTCCAACGCGAGATCCATGGGGTATCGGATGCTCAGCATCCGCCCCTCGACGTCGATCTGGACCGCCTTGACCTGGCCGGTCTTGGGCAAGAACTCCGAGTAGGGAAAGCTCGAGCCGACCATCAGCAGCGTGTCGGCGCCTTGCATCATGTCCCAGCTCGGCTTGGTGCCCAGCAGGCCAATGCTGCCGGTGCAGTAGGGAATGTCATCGGGCACGGCCGCCTTACCCAACAGTGCCTTGGCGATCCCGGCACCGAGCGTATCGGCCACGGCGATCACCTCGTCGGTCGCGTCCAGCGCGCCCTGGCCGACCAGCATCGCCACCTTCTCCCCGGCGTTGAGAATGTCGGCCGCTTGCTGGAGCTGGGACTGCTGCGGGATCCGCCGGCCGGGCCAGTAGCCGATTCCCGTGTGCACCGTGTGGGTGGCGTGCGGCTGCTCCTCGACCGCGTCCATGTCCTGGACGTCAGCGGGCACGATCACGCAGGTCACCGTCCGCTCGGTCTGGGCGATCCGCATCGCCCGGTCGATTAGGTGGCGGACGCTCGACGGTGTGTTGACCTGCTCACAGTAGGCCGAGGCCACATCGCTGTAGAGCTGCAGCAGCTTGACCTCCTGCTGGAAGTCACCCCCGAGCGCTCGCACGAAGGTCTGGCCGACGATCGCCACCACGGGTCGATGGTCGAGCTTGGCGTCATACAGGCCATTGAGGAGATGAATCGCCCCCGGGCCCGAGGTCGCCATGCAGACCCCCACCTTACGGGTGAACTTGGCGTGTCCGCAGGCCATGAACGACGCCATCTCCTCGTGGCGGGTCTGCACGAAGCGCAAACGGTCCTGATGGCGACGCAGCGCCCCGAGAATCCCGTTGATCCCATCGCCCGGGAACCCATAAATCGTGTCGACATCCCATTCGATCAACCGCTCACACAGATTGTCCGCCGCCGTCTTCTTGCTCATGGTCTTCCTCTCGCTATCTCGTTCTCGCTGGCATCAAGGCTGGTGGTGGTCATGCCGCGTAGGCCTCGGCGTCGGCCCGCTTGAGCTCGAGCCCGTTGCCCGGACGGGACAAGTCGGGGCGCAGCGCCCCGTCCTTTGGCTCCAGGACACCGTCAAAGAGCATCCCCTCCAGCCGGACGTGGTCATGGAAGTACTCCAGGTGGCGAAACGGCTGCACCGCACAGCACACGTGAGCGTGGATCGAGGGGCCGCAATGCGCCGAGAGCTGCACCGAGCGTGCCTGGCACAGCGCGGCGACCCGCAAGAAACCGGTGATTCCTTCACAGCGGGTCACGTCGGCCTGCTGGCAGGTCACCGCGCCCGCGCCGAGCATCCGCTCGAAGTAGTCAAGCTTGTAGCCGTACTCGCCCGCCGCGATATCCATACCCGCCGGCGCCTGCTCGCACAAAAAGGAAAGCCCGTCCAAGTCATCGGAGGAGACGGGCTCCTCAAACCAGCTGACCCCGAACTCCTCCGCGTAGCGACGCGCGAACCACAGCGCCTGGACGCGTTGAAACGCTCCGTTGGCGTCCACGTACAGCTCGGTATCGGGGCCGATCGCCTCCCGCGCCACCCGCACGCGCTCCAGGTCCCGCTCGGGCTCGCGACCCACCTTCATCTTCACCCGCGGTATCCCCTGCTCCACCCAGCCCGACAACTGCTCGCGCAAACGCTCATCCGGATAGGAGGTGAACCCACCTGACCCGTACACCGGAACCGTCTCGTGGGCCGCGTCCAGCAGAGTCGCCAGCGGCAGCTCGAGCAGCCGGGCCTTCAGATCCCACAGAGCGGTGTCGACGGCGGCGATCGCCATCGAGGCGACACCCGGACGCCCCAGGTTGCGACATGCCCGCACCATCGCCTCCCAGGCGGCGCTCACGCGCATCGCGTCACGTCCCTGGACCAGCTCGCCGAGCGTGGAGCGGATCACTTCAGCGCTGGCCGGGTTTCCGTACGTCCAGCCGAGCCCTGTGCATTCGCCGCCGTGCGCCTCGACGACCACGATCGTGGTCGCCTGCCAGCTCGCGGTACCGTCAGACTCCGGATAGTCGGTGGGAACCGTAAAGGTGCAGACGTCCAGCCGCTCGATCGCGACCTCGTGTGTACCGACGGTCATGCTCGCTTCGTCACTGGCGCTGGTTGCTCTCGTCTGAGCAATCCTCGGAGGATGAATTTGCCGATCAACACCGCAGAAACCGCTCCTGTAGCTACCTGTCTTTGGTCGACGCCCACGCGGGCGGGTCGCCTGGTCCTCTCGAGAGGACCAGGCGAAAAGTAAACCTCATCGCTTCGGGAGCGGCCATTCCCACATCCAAGAGTGTCGGAGACCCGACATCGTGCCCCTCTCCGTCGACGCGCGTCCAGGCTCTAGGCTCGCGTCGATGAGACTCTCACCCGTCCATCTCGTGGACGAGGATCCCACCCTGCTTCGCGCTATCCCCGAGCCCGAGCAACCTGCGGCACGCCAGGCCCTGGTCGCGGACGCGTGTCGCGTACCGCGAGGCGCCTGGCGACCGCTTGCCACCTTCCGCGGGCAGGACATTCAGTTCGGCCTGCTGATCCTGGAGGGCCTGCTGATCCGTGATGTCGTAGTCGCGCACACCACGTGCGGCGAACTGATCGGTCCGGGGGAGCTGCTCCGGCCCGGAGACAACTTCGGCGACCGGGCCCCGATGCCGTTTGAGGTCGAATGGAAGGTCATCGAACCGACGTTCGTCGCCGCCCTCGGCTCCGACTTCACACGGTTGGTGACCCCGTGGCCGGACTTGGTCAACGTGTTCATCGACCGCGCCGTCGAGCGCTCGCACTCGCTCGCCTTGCACGTGGCCATCCATTGTATCAGGCGCGTGGACCTAAGCCTGCTGGTGCTCTTCTGGCATCTCGCCGACCGATTCGGGAAGGTCACCTCCGAGGGGATCGTTGTCTCGGTCAAGCTGACGCACCAGGATCTCGGCAAGCTCGTCGGCGCCACGCGCCAGTCGGTGACCGCTGCCCTGGGTGAGGTAGTCGAGCGAGGATGGGTGACGCGCCGCCCCGCTGGAAGCTGGCTGCTCCCCGCCGATCCGCCCCGAGAGATCCAGGCGATGTTGGGCCGCCGGGGGGGCCGGGGCGAGACCTAGGTCTCGCGCTCGCCGTAGGCACGTGCGGGATGTCGACTATCCGACACCCCGCTTCGAGAGTCGTCACGCCGCACGGCTGCGGGGGTATTGTCCGCTCCATGCCAGCGCGGAGCACCGTCGTCGCTTCCGGGGAGCAGATCGAGCTGCGCCACGGCGATCAGCGAGTCGTCGTGGTAGGGGTGGGCGGGGGTCTGCGGACGTACTCAATCGCCGGCCGCGAGCTACTCGACGGCTACGCCGAGGATCAAATGTGCCCGTCTGCCCGCGGCGAAGCCCTGATCCCCTGGCCCAATCGCCTGCGCGACGGCAGCTACGAGTTCGGCAGCGACCGCCTGCAACTGGCGCTCACCGAGCCCGGCAAGCACAACGCGATCCACGGTCTCACGCGCTGGGCCAACTGGACGCCCACCGAGCGCGCCGAGAACCACGTGACGATGGAGCACGTCCTGCATCCCCAGGACGGCTACCCGTTCGCTCTGGCGCTGAGGATCGACTACCGCCTCGAGGCGAACGGCCTCGCCGTCGAGACCACGGCCACCAACGTCGGGGCTGTGGAGTGCCCCTACGGGGCCGGTGCCCATCCATATCTGACCGCGGGCACCGACGTGATCGACGGATGCACCCTGAAGTCGCCGGGGGCCGTCCGGATGCTCACCGACGACCAGGCGATCCCGACAGGCAGCGAGCGAGTCGACGGGACCGAGTTCGACTTTCGCGCGCCGAAGCGGATCGGCTCCACGCAGCTCGACACCGGCTACAGCGAGCTTGACCGCGATCCGGACGGACGCGCGCGAGTTGTCCTGCAGGCATCCGACGGAGATGCCAGTGTGACGTTGTGGATGGACGAACGCTACCCGTACCTGATGCTCTTCACCGGCGACTCGCTGCCCGACCACGCCCGCCGGCGGCGCGGGCTGGGCGTGGAGCCGATGACCTGCGCGCCCAACGCGTTTCAGAGCGGAGAGGGTTTGCAGAGACTCCAGCCCGACGAATCGTTCACCAGCGCCTGGGGGATCGGCCCGCACAAAGCGGCGTGAGGATCTCGCAACTCTCTGCACCCTTGGTGAGCTTCATGGGCAACACCCGAACCGTGTTGGCGCATCCGGGCGACGTCGTGTCGCTGTTGGCAGCTGACGATCGTTATCGGCTCCTCCACGATCTGAGTGGGTAGCGTCCGGGTGAGTTGTTTGGCTGGCGGGCTTCTGATCCTCGATGATGGGAGCCTGGGATGCACGACGCCGATCTCTTTCAGCAGGCGCTTGGTTTGGAGG
>JAABUJ010004713.1_pt1 | contig 14147 bp, 18 predicted proteins | sample 5559131 | NCBI WGS metagenome assembly JAABUJ01 (sample SAMN10711875, study PRJNA513366) | rock metagenome | isolation source: Antarctica rocks | place: Antarctica: Victoria Land, Mt New Zealand nord | collected 2016-01-07
AGGGCCACCTGCGTGACTGGACACCGCCCGGTGGGCTGGCCAAGACCTTCTGCAGCGAATGCGGCTCACACCTCTTCGGTCGCGATCCGGCCAGTGGGGAGGTCTCGATCGTTCGCATGGCGGCTATAGATGGCGATCCCGGCGTACGGCCGGCGGCACACCAGTTCGTCGCCTATGCCGCGCCTTGGGAGGACATCCTTGACGATGGCCTACCCCGCTTTCAAGAGCGCCTGCCTGGACGGTAGGCCCTGTGAACGCTGGGGCGCCACCGGCAGGGCGACGAGCGTGCCGCGCGCGTCAGCCGTGCTCCTGCGTGAGTCAGTGGGCGGTGCTGGGCTCGAACCAGCGACCTCCTGCTTGTAAGGCAAGCGCGGCGGGTTCTTGTCCCCTTCGATTCGCTGAGTTTAGAGGCTTTCAGGTGTTCTCAGATCACCTCAGATCCCCCGAGTCTGGAACACGCTGGGGAACACGGCTGATAGACTGACTACGTGAATTCAAGGCAGGAGGTCGCTCCAAACGGTCATCTGCAGGTGATCGGCGGGCGGGGAAATCGGCGCTGGCGGGCGTTCTGGTGGGACGCGGACGGCAAGCACTCGCGCGTGCTCGGCAAGGCGTGGGCAAGGAGCTCGGGCAGGCGGACGTCTCGCGGTGCTGTGATCTGGCACGCGGGCGACGGCGCCAAGCCCGACTCCTCCTATATGACGCCGCAAGAGGCCGAGGCCGAGCTGCGCCGGCTGCTCGAGCACGACGCCGTGAAGCGCCCGACGCCCCGCTCGGCGCGCGGCGCCCCAGTGACGTTTGCTGATGCGGCTGAGGCGTGGATCGTGCACGGGGAGCGCAAGCGCAACCTCAAGCGCTCGACACTGAAGGACTACCGCCAGGTGCTTGATGCCTACCTGCTCCCTGCGTTCAAGGACGCCGGGACGCCCGAGACGCGCTATGGGCGCGCGCGCTTTGCCTCGACGCCGCTGCGCGATCTGCGCCCAGCTCAGGTCAAGGCTTGGTATGACGAGCTGCCCTACGGGCGCACAGCCGAGAAGCTGCTGATGATCGTCAGGGCGATCCTCTCCCACGCACGCACGCGCGGGTGGATCGACGAGAACCCCGCTGCCGCGGTCGAGCGCCAGCCGGTGCGCTACTCGGGCGACTATGACTTCTACGCTCGGGAGGAGGTCGACGCACTCGTGCGCGCTGCAGCCTCGGAGCAGGACGCCGCGATCTACCTGAGCGCAGCGATGACCGGCCTGCGCCGCGGCGAACTCGTCGCCTTGCGCTGGCGCGACATCGACTTCACCGGCGAGGCGATCCGCGTGCGCGCCAACTACTCCTTCGGTGAGCTCGTGACACCGAAGAGCGGCAAGGTCAGGACAGTGCCGATGATCCCCGAGGTCGCTCAGGCGCTCGCCCGCCTTGGCCAGCGCGAGCACTTCAGCAGCGATCAGGACCCGGTGTTCGCCGGCACTGTCGGCGGGCATCTGGATGCCAGCGCGCTGCGCCGCCGTTATACCGAGGCGGTAAGGAGCGCGGAACTACGGCCGTTGCCCTTTCATTCGCTGCGCCATTACTTCGGCTCGATGGCGGTCAACCGCGCCTCGCTCGTACAGGTCCAGTCCTGGATGGGACACGCCCACATCCAGACGACCGCGCGCTACCTGCACGCAAAGAGCCAGGCCGGCGATGCCGCGCTACTCGCCGGAGCATTCTCCGCGAGTGTGCACACCGCAGGCGACCGGGTGCCCCCGGCGCCCTGAGAGATTGGTCGGCGACCTTGAGCGATGCATCAGGTGTGGCGGCGCGACGCGGGTCTACTCGCGCCGTCTACTACCGCGACAAACAAGGCGTCGAACCGGTCGACGACTTCGTCGAGCAGTTGATGAAGGCCAACCCGATGGCAGCAGCCAAGATCGATGACTACGTCGAGGAACACCTCAACCGGCGGGCAGCAGGCGACCCGCCGCCCGAGCATCCGGTCAGCTCGCAGATCGAAGGGGAGCTGCGAGAGCTGCGCGTCAGGTTTGCTCGTACCCGCTACCGCGTCCTTTATCGCCGTTCAGGAAACCTCATCGTCCTCCTGCACGCGTTTGAGAAACACACCGGCAGGGTGCCGGTAGGCGAGCAGCGGCTCGCCGCAAGGCGCTTCGAGGACTTCAAGGCCAGGATGGACGCCAAACCTCGGCGCCGGCCGCGGGCGGCCGGCCATGACGCGCCTGCCAAGACGCGACGCTCCGGCCCTTGAGAATTGCTTATCACGAGTGGTAAGCTGAGTACCATGTCAAAGACGGTGACACCCGTGGGCAGGTCCAGTGCTGAGGCCGCCACGAGCCGCGCCGAGCGTAGCCAGACCTACCGCGACGCCCGTGCTGAGTACGAGCGGATCCGCGAGCTGCGCAAGACCAACCCGGTCGCCGCTCACCTGCGGGAGCGTCGATTCGAGCTGGGCCTCACGCAGGAGCAAGTCGCCGCAGCTGCGGGCACATCCCACAGCGCGATCTCGCGCCTGGAAAAGGGCGCCTTCATGCCCAAGCTCTCGACCCTCCAGCGCATCGCTGTGGTCCTCGACGAGCAACTGCTGGTCTGCTTCCGTCGCCGCGCAGAGGATGGCGAAATCGAGCAGGAGTTCGCCGAAGTCGCCTGACCCAACTCGGCGCGGATGCACCAGATGGACTTCTTTGGGACAGACGGTAGATACGGAGTACCTCACCGTGATCACGGTTGACCAAGGTCCGGGTCTGGCCGCGAAGCGCAGCGCGTCACCGAGCTCGCTGCGGAGGCCGGGCTTCCACTCACGCGATCTCAAGCAGCTGGTCGAGGAAGCCGCCGCCGCGCGGAGCCGCTGAGGGCGTCGTGCCCCTCGCCCAGGGGTCGGCTGTGCCGACTCCTGGTTGCCCTTTCAGCGAAGTGGAGCCGGGCGGTCACCGAGCGCAGCGAGGGGAACCCGCGTAGCGGGTTGACGGCCCGGCGGAGCGGAGCTACGAGCCACCACCAGCGATCGACGTCAAGAGGGTGCATCATCGAGGCGACACACGCTAGGAGCCTGGACGGACGGCCCGTTCCAGCCGGATCATCGTGCCGGACCAGCCGCGGCGGGTGGCGTCGGTCATGCCGGGCAAGCGTCGCTCGAGGTCGTCGAGTCGATCGTGGACCAGGGTGAGCTCGCACGTGTCGGGCGACACTGGACGCCGGTACTGATGCGAGGGACCCCGATCAGACATCGGACACTGCCTTTTTTCTGTCAGTCGCGGCCACGGCCACGCTCGTTTGCCCGCTCGCGCTCAAGCTCCTTGCGCTCGCGCAGGATCCGCCCGACCAGCGACTCCCGCCGTACGCCCCGCACGCGCGGCGCGGGACCCTGCTCGACATCAAGCTCGTCCCCACGCCGAGACGCCTCGGCCTTGTCGCTCGCGTGCCGTCGCGCCTGGACCGCGGCCATTGACGCCTGCATCGGCGCTTCGGCCCCGCCAATCAACGCGTGCCGTGGCGCCTCGGGTTGGGTGATCGATGCCTCCTGCGCACGGGTGACTGCGATACGCTCTGAGAGACGCTGGACGGCCCCGTCGTCCATGCCGTCCTCGCCGAGGTCCTCCCGGGAGACGTAGATGTCGGTGCGCTCACGGGCACGGGTGAGCGCCACATAGGCGCTTTCCCGGTCGGTCTGCCAGCCCCCCGTCAACACCAGAGCCCGGTCGACCGTCGCCCCCTGGGCCTTGTACACATGCTGGGCGTAGGCCAACCGCAGATCGGAGAAGCGACGGGTGTCGACCCGGACCTCCCGTGGCTCAGGCTCCTCGGTGCGCAAAGCGACCTTGCGGCCACCGGCCTGGGTGATGTGGGCGCGGGTGCCATTCTCCACACGCTCGCGACCCGGCTCATAGAGAGCGCCCGTGAGTAGAACCTCATCGCCGACGTGGAGCCCGTAGGGACGCCCGGGAAGCTCGACGCGCTCCTGGCCGAGCTCCCCAGCGTTCAGGCGCCGGTCCTGGGCCATGGTGTTGAGGCGGTCAAGCTCAGAGTTGGAGGCGTCGCAGATCATCACGCACCCACCCTCCCCCACATCGCGCCGGGACCGATCCCAGGCCTCGACCATCCGCTCGCCCGCCTGCTCACGGGTGTCAGACACATGCAGGCGGTCCCGGGCCCGGTACGCCGCCAGCGCCGGGGCCGCGTCGCCCGACCGGACCTGGGCCCAAGCGTCACGCTCCCACCCCTCGCGAGCACGGTGAACCTCGGTCAACTCCGCCGAAGGGACCCTTGAGCGGACCGCGTCGAACAGGCCACCGGCACCGATCGCCGACAGCTGTGCCTGGTCACCGACCAACACGAGCTTGGACTGAGACTCAGAAGTGGCACGGGTCAGGCCAGCCAGGCGGCGGGTGTCGGCCATCCCGGCCTCGTCCATCACCACCACCGAGCGCTCATCCAGGCCCAGGCGGCCGGACTGGGCGCGGCTGAGGAGCGCGTCGGTGGTCATAGTCTCCGATATGCCGGTGTCAGCGGCGAGGCGCTTGGCGGTCGCGCCGCCCACGGCGGTCCCAATCACCCGGTGACCATCGGCCTCCCACGCCTCCCGGGCCGCCGAGATCACGACACCCTTCCCCGTCCCGGCCTGTCCCACCAGCACCGACATCCCACCCTCACCCGTGACGACATCCAGGGCACGCTCCTGCTCCGCCGACAGGCGCCCACCAACCCGGGCCTCCGCCCCGGCACGGGCCTGCTGCAACGACCGCCTCCTCACCGGCGCCGCGATCGCATCGCCGCGATCCTCAGCCAGCTCGCGGTCTGCTGCTCAAGCTCGCGGAGCTCCCGGGTTGTCCAGGACCCGTCCTGCAGCCCGACCAGGTTCCCCCGACCCATCAGCCCATCGACGAGCGGGCCCGACCTCACCTGGGTGACAACTGCCCGCTGACAGCTCATACGCCCTCGCCCACAGGTCGCGCTCGCTGACCGTCGAGCGCTCCCGGCACACATCGGCGAGCCAGCCCGGTCGCGAGATCACGCTGCTCAAAGCGGCCACGATCACCAAACAGACCCTCCACCCGCCCCGCCGACAGGCCGTACTCCTCCCCCACCGCCCGCCACACCCCATCAACCTCCACCGCAGACGTCATCGCCTTCGAGCCACGGGTCCGCGTCGCCAACGCGCCCAGCTCCCCCGCCCCGCGCGGGTCACGGCCATAGCGCTGGCGAAACACCCTCGCCGCCCTCGCGATGTCCTCACTCCGCGCCGACCATCGGCCCGACAGCCTCTCCGGCACCCCCGCCACCTCGAAATACCGCCCATCCCTTCCCGTACGACCCCGTACCTCCACACCGAGGCCGACGAGGCTGGCGGCGAGCTCAGCGCGGTACCAGGCCCCGTTGACCCGGGCAGAGCGAAACAGCTCCCGGGAATCCACCGCCGCCAATTGCCCATCAGCCCGCTCAGCGGCCAGCACCACCAGATGGGAATGAAGCTGAGGATCGGGCACCCCACCATCGGCCTCCTGATCGCGGGTCAGGCGGCTCGCGGTATGCAGAAACTCAGCCGCCACCAGGCCACGTGCCCGTTCCCACTCGACCTGCCCCTCATGACGCCGGCGCACCACCGCGACCTCCCGCTCGATTCGGTACGCGGGCGCTGGCCACCGCGGCGCGGTGGGCCGCCTCGATCTGCGCCCTCCTATACGGGGAGGCCACCGCCCACAACGCTGACACCGACTTCGGCGCTGAGAACGTCAAATCGATCCCCGCCACCCGCGACCCATCACCCCCCACCCGCCGAAACGGCTCACCCGACCCCGGCGCCACACCCCCCATCAACGCCACCAACGCCCCCCGCTCCACCGGCCCCTCCGGATCAACCCCCAACCCCCGCAGCGTCGCCGCCGGCCCATGCCACCGACCCTCCGGCCGCTCCGCCCCATCCTCTGCGCCGAGGTAGTAATCCCCCCGCCTCGACGTCGACGCCAAATAGTCCGCGAACGCCGCCGCACCCTCACCCGGGATCTTATGAGTCGTCTGCACCGCCAAGCGAACGTAAACCCCCGCCCCGAGACGACACAAGGCCCCGAAAACCACCATCACCTCAGCGCACCTGAGATGATCTCAGCTCACTCCTCTTAACAATTCGCCGGCCCTCTCGACGGTGATCTGCACTGGCAAGTGCGTCTGGTCTGCACGCCTTTAAGGCCTGAGGAGACACCGCGGCTGGGCGAGACACCCTGGCTGGTCCATTTACGCCTCGAAGGCGACGCCATGGCCTCCGAGCTTCGGCTTGTACCGACGTTCGTGGACTTGCGACGCGAGCTCTCACGCCGATGCGCATTGCGACTGCGGGCCAGGGGAGGCGCCTCGGCCCGTAGCGAATGCCTCGGTCGTCTCCGCCATGCTGGTGGACCCGTCAGCTCCATCGGGTGCGGCCGATCCGGTGAGGCGTCCGCCTAGCCCCCCGCCACCGGGAATCAATTCGGGCGGGTCTACTGGGACACGGGACCATCAGTTCGCATCAAAACCCCTGCATAGACGGATGCCCGTCCCGCAGCACGTTCGGCCTGCGGCACGCGCCCGTGGGGGGCGCGCACGCGGTTCGGCTCGTCGCGCACGCAATTCCAGATCGCCCATCGGTTGGGCTGCCACTCTCGCCTGGAATCCGGTTCTCTGCGAGCCTCGCTCCGGCGCGGCTGCGCGCGCGGTGATCTCGTCGGGTGCGAGCATGTCGAGATGGTTCGTTCTCGTGTGCGCGACGTTCGGGTCTTGTTCTTTGGCGACTCGCTCGTCGCTGGTGTCGGCGACGAGACGGGCCTGGGCTGGGTCGGGCGGAGCGTCGCAGCTGCCCATGCGGCGGGCATCGCACTCACGCCGTACAACCTCGGGGTCCGCCGGGACACCTCGCGGGAAATCCTCTCTCGCTGGGAAAACGAAGCACGACCGCGACTTACTGTCGAGGCGACGATGCGAGTCGTCTTCTCATTCGGCGCCAACGACACCACGATCGAGGGCGGCCGGCTACGGGTCCCGCCGGAGGAGACTGCTACGAACCTCGACGCCATGCTCGTCCGGGCCGCCGCGCTGGATCTCCCAGCCTTCGTCGTCGGACCATCCCCGGTCAACGATGCTCGCCAGCGCCAACGCGTCATCGACCTCTCGCGTCGAATGAACGACGTCTCCGCTGGACGTGGCATCCCATTCGTCGACGTCGCCGCCTCGATCGACGCCCACGGCGTCTGGCGCGACGAGTCCGAGCGAGGTGACGGCGCTCATCCCGGCGCCGGCGGCTACGCCTATCTCGCGGAACTGGTCGCGGACCCCTGGCTGTCCTGGCTTCGACACCCGCTCGACCGCTGAGCGAACGGGTACGGCGGAGCCTCGCCCTCCGCATCGGCGCAGTCCCCGGTGGACGTTGGTGCGTTGCGACTTCGCAACTGCGAGACCGTTCAGATTGATCTATGTCTGGTGAGCGCCTGCGGACCGAGGTAGTCTGGCCGTATGCACGCGGAGACGAGCCCGTCACCCGCTTCGCCGACGATCAACGAAGGCTCGCGAGTGGGTGACGTGCTCAGCGGCGCCGCGTGCGGTGTTGTCGGTGCGATGGCGATGACGGGAATGCGGGTGCTCACCACCGAGCTCGGGCTGGTGGAACAGACTCCGCCCCAGGCGCTTGGCCGTCAGCGGGCGGGGGTGCGGGCGCTGTTGCGGCGGGCGCCACGCAAGCAACGGCGGGGGCTGACTGAGGCAGCTCACTGGGCCTTCGGTGCTGGCGGCGGTGCGGCGTTTGGCGGGCTACCGCGTGAGGTAAAGGGCCCGTTCTTGGACAGGACCGCTGTACGGGCTGGCGGTGTGGTTGGGGTTCGAGCTGGGGATCGCGCCCGCTCTGGGCCTCAGCCAGGCCAAGCGTGTGCGCCTGATCGATCGCCTGGCGCTGGCCGCCGACCACCTGCTGTACGGCCTGGTGCTATCGGCGACACGCCCGGCCGCGCGACGCTAGACCATCAGACCCGTCCCCGACGTGAGACTTGCGTACGGTAAAGATCGGTGCCCTCCAAGCCCAGGTCGAGGGTCGCGAGTCCACCGTTCCCGCCAGCCGTTCGGCTAACGGCACTGCAACGAACCGTCAGTACGCTCGAGCTCGGTTGCCTCCGGGTTAACTCGGGTGCCGGGGTAGCATGAGCAGGCAGGAGACAAGTGCGCCTATCGGGATTGCCGAGAGCTCGCGGGGGACTCCGAGTGCCTTGAGTGCCTGTGCGCATAGAAGGCCCAGGACAACCGCAGCCACGAACCGCACGACCGGCCGCGCTTTGAGCGCCGATCAAACCGGCTCACGGACGGTCGGGATCGTCCTCGACAGCAGGGAAGCTTGCTTGTTGGGGATCGTGGTCAGAGGTCGTACTGGGCAGTGCGTAGAAGGCGGCGAGGGCGGCGCAGATCGCGAGCGTGAGGTACGGGGAGAGGATCGCGCCGAGAGTGGCGAGTGAGTAGGGGGCGACGCCGATGGCGTTGCGACGTAGGACCGAGCGCCGAACCTCGGGCGTTAGGCGTTCGTGCAGGAGGTGCTGCTTGGCGATCAGCATGTGCCGTTGCATCGCGAGGAAGGCGAGAGACATCGCTAAGAACGAGCCGCCGTAGACGGCCGCGGCGAGGTTCTGGCCGTGGGCCGCCTTGAGGTACTCGGCCATCAGCGCCGTGGAGAACGGGAGCACTCCGATCGCGAGCAGCAGCAGCAGGTTGAACAGGAGGATGGTGTGGTCGACGCTGATAAGGCGCCGCAGCATCGCGTGGTGGTTGATCCAGATGATCCCGATCGTCAAAAACGACACCACGTAGGCGGCGTAGTTGGGCCACTGCTGGGCGAGATGGTGAGCGAGCGACCCGGCCCGGGCAGGATCGGGAACCCGGAGGTCGAGCGCGAGCAGCGTGATCGCGACCGCGATCACGCCGTCAGAGAACGCCTCGACGCGAGCCTTACCCATTGCCTGCCGGATCAGTTCTCCGTCTGACCGGGATGGGCTATTTGCCCATCCCGGTGGTGGTCCAGCGCGCGAAGGTGTCGATCTGCTCCGCCGACCAGGCGCCGTCGCAGGGCATCGTTCCGTTGCGCAGCCGCTCGAGGATCGCGGCGGCATTCCTGGTGACGTCGTCGTAGGCCCAGAGATCGAAGGCGAAGGTCATCGACTGACGGTCGCGGCGGCGAAACAGCGGCTTGATGTGCTTCTCAAACCGCACCGGCTCATCGGCCGCTGGGAGCACGATCGGGGGCTCCTCCTCGGGCTCGGCGGCGAGTGCGGAGACGCGACTGCCGGGCGGTCCAGCGCCGGTGCTCCAATCCCAATGGGGCATCGGCATGTGCTCAGGCGGGTGGGCCGTGGTCTGGGAATTCTCGACCGCGAGCCGGGAGCCCCATTCGATGTAGGACTCAAACGCCGAGGCGAACTCCGCGTCGTTGGGCATCCCGGCCTCGCGGGCGGACTGCAGCAACAGCGATACCCACCGCGCGCGCCACTCCTCGGTCAGGCACTTGCCGACGTGCTGGGAGATCATCCGCGGATAGCCGCCGTACTCGTCGCTGTAGCACGACGGTCCGCCGAACACCTCACCCAGCCATTTCGCGACCCGCTGCGGGTGATCGGCGGACATGTTGGAGAACAACGGCGCGAGCATCGGATCCTGGGGGACGTGCTTCTCATAGAACAACCGGGTCATGCGGGTCAGGGCGGGCAGGCCGCCGGCCCATTCGAACATCGTCGGCGTCCGCTCGGGATCGGGGACGGGATCCTTGAATTCGACGTACCAGTGCATGCCGCTGCAGAACGGCTTGTTTTGGGAGTGCCCGCAGCGACACAGCGCGTAGTGCTCAAGCGAAGCCCCCTGGTTTCGAGCCTCCTCCTTGCCGTCCCCGTCGGTCAGTGGGATCGCGCCGGTGATCCGGTACGGGCCATCCTTGGAGACCTCGATCGTCGGCTCTCGCTGGCCGTGGTAGTCGACCTCTTCACGCGCCTCGACACGATCATACCCGTAGCTGAGCGCGCCGGAGGGGCAGTCGCGGACCGCGCGGATGATCTCGTCCAGGCGCCCGCCACTGGGCATCACGAACGGCTCCTTGCCGAGCCGAAACGCGGTGGCGAGACGGTCGGTGCAAAAGCCGGAGTGCTGACAGGTCCCGCGGTTGTCAAGGATCGTCACCTGCTGACCGACGTAGGTGTCGCGCCGGTCGGGCACCCGTTGGGGATCCTTCTCTGAGGTGAAGCCGACCTCGGCGTGCGTTCCGTCACAGAGCGGCTTGAGCCTGGACTGACCGCAGCGACACAGCGCCATCTGCGGCGTGGCTGGCAGGGCTCCGCCCAGCCAGTCAATCAGGTTCTCGGCGTTGGTGACCAGATACGGACCGTTGGGCTCGCTCTGGATCCCGCAGGGCAACTCAGCCTGAATCTCCCTGAGCTCCGTGAGTCGCGCAGCACAGTCACTCTCGCCATCCGGGGCGTACCGGAGGGCGAGATCCTGAAGCGCCGCCGTTGCCTCGTGCACCTCCGCGGGAACGGTCGCTGAAAGCCGCAGCCTCGTCGCATCCCGGGCGAGCTGCCACAGCGGCGCTCCGGTCAGCGCCCCGGCCGAGTCAGCCGCAGCAGACCCCTGATCGCCATCGTCTGGCTCAGACCCCGCGGTACTTTGCTCATCGCGTCCGTCGCCCGGGTCGGACAGGCGCGCAAGCGCCTGGTCAAGCGGCCGGATCACTGACCGCTTCAACCTGTCCGCGGCGAACGCCAGCGGATGCTGCTGATCAGCGCTGCGATCATCGGCGGTGACCCCGGCGCTGATGCCCGCCTCAAGCTGGGCCGCCCGCTGAAGCAGCAAGGCCAGCGCGGCGTCGAGCTCGACGCCTGATCGACCGGGTGACTCGCTCATCTGCCGCTCGCGATCGCCGTCGGCTCGTAGTGGCGCATCTCCTGTATCTCCTCAAAGAAGGGCTTGACCGCCGCAAAGAACTGCTGAAACGCTGGGCTCTGGCGAAACCCCTGCTCGTGCTCGGCCACCGAGCGCCACTCGATCCTGACCACGTAGTTCTCGGGTTCCTCAACGCCGCGTGCCACCTCATAGCTGAGACACTGCGGCGCGTCGCGCAGAACCTTCTGCGCCTCAGACCAGGCGCCCTCGAACTCGCCATCACGATCCGCGGGCACCGTATATCGGATGTACTCGACGACCACGCCGTTCTCCCTTCGCCCTAGACTCCACCACGTTGTCTCAACCTCAAGATAAACAATCTGAGCTTGAAGATACATCAAGCGCCTCCCCTGCCGATGCCGATCATGTCGATCGCGTGCTCGAGCAATGGGCGCAGGAGCGCCCCGATCTAGACCTCACACCCGTCGCCGTGATCGCCCGCCTCGGCCGCGCCACGGCGTACATAGATGCCGGCATCAACGCTCGACTCGGCGAGTTCGGACTGAGTCGCGGCTCCTGGGATGTGCTGGCCAGCCTCAAGCGCAGCGGACCGCCGCACCGTCTCTCGCCCACCCAGCTCTACCTTGCGCTGATGCGCACCTCCGGAGCGATGACCCATCGCCTCTACCGGCTCGAGCGTAGTGGCCTCATCAGGCGCATCCCAGACCCCCAAGACGGCCGCGGGCTGCTCGTCGAACTCACCATCGAAGGCGTCGAGCTGGTCGACCAGGTAGCCCCCCAGCACCTCGCCAACGAACGATCGCTCCTCACCACGCTCGACCACGACGAACAAGCACAACTCACCGCGCTGCTGCGAAAGATGCTCACCGCCTTCGAGCGCGAACACCCGGCCCCACCACCCACCGGCCGCGCCCGCCGCCGCTGCAGAACCCGCCCACGCCAGCCCGACTAAATCACGAAGCCGCAAGCGGATCCCGTTGCGGATGGCGCCTTGACTTGGAGCGCGCTCCAACATCTACCATTCTTGGCATGACCTCGACAGCGGCACGGGCAGCGGAACCCCAGCCGGTCGAGAGTCCGGAGCCGGGGCTGTCAATCGAGGAGGTAGCGCAGCACACCGGCCTGTCCAAGGACACGCTGCGCTACTACGAGAGAGCCGGTCTGATCGAGGCGGTCGAGCGGTCCTCCGGTGGGCGGCGCCGCTACTCCGCCAAGGACCTGGACTGGCTGGCATTCCTGTTGCGTCTACGCGCCACCGGCATGTCGATCGCCGACATGCGGCGCTTCGCCGAGCTCCGCCGCGCGGGCGAGAGCAGCGTCGCGGCCCGGCTCGAGCTGCTCAGCACCCACCGCGCCGAGGTCAAGCAGCACATCCTCGCCCTTCGCGGCGACCTCCGTGCGGTCCAAAGCAAGATCGCCAACTACCAGAGCCTGCTCGAGGAGCAGACCGGAACGGATCAGTCATGACCCTTCGCCAGCACGAGACCACCATTGCCACCGACACCACGCTCGCGACCGAGATCGAGCGAGCCCGCTACGCCCGCGGCCGGCAGGTCCTGGACGCGGTCGACGGGGAGGCCGGGCAGCGTGTCGTTGACGCGCTCGCGGACATCGCCCCTGCGCTCGCGCATCACGTCGTCGCCTACGGATTCGGCGAGGTCTACGCCCGCCCCGGCCTCACCCCGCCCCAGCGGCAGCTCGTCACCCTCGGGATCCTCACCGCCCTCGGGGGCTGCGAACCGCAGCTCGAGGTTCACGTCAACGCCTCGCTCAACGTCGGCCTCAACCCTGTCGAGATCGTCGAAGCCATCACCCACGCCGCGGTCTACTGCGGCTTCCCCAAGGCCCTCAATGCGATTTTCGTCGCCAAACAGGTCTTCGCCGAACGTGACCTGCTGCCCGTCACCACACCGCCAAACGCCTGACCCCCGACGCGCGGGGTTCGCCGATCCTCAGCCGGGACAGCCGCTCTGCAGACCGTTCCGACGCCGGCGTGCGGCCCGAAGGCCGTCCGGGCGGTTAGCGTAGACCCTCATCGAGTGAGCCGGGCGGGTCCGACAGGAGGTGGCGATGCTGCGCGCTGTGTTCGTCCGAACGTTGAAGCCGGACGTGACCTACCAACAATTCAAGGAAGCGTGGGTTCCCGAGGATCTCCACGGCGACTATCCGACGAGGGCCCGCGTCGCACGCAATGTGACGAACGACCGTCAGGTCATCACCATCCTTGAGCTGGACATCCCCGTCGAAGAGTTCAAAACAGCGAGTGCGTCACTCACACGCCCTGATGCGCTCGAGCGGCTCGCGGAGATCGTGGAGACGACCCAGCTCGAGGCCCTCTACGAGGATGTGTTTGACGAAGCGTCGCTGTCGCGGTGAACGTTCCCCTGGCGGGCTTGGAGAGTGAGGTACGCGAGATCCGGCGATGGTTCGCGCGTCAGCGTTCACGCGAGCTGATTCCGGCAGCACGAGTGAGTGCCTGGATCGTGAGCTCGAGCTGGGCCTCGAGTTCTCCTCCGGGCGGCTCCAGCCAGGCCGGCTCGGCGCGGCGTAGGTCGGCGATTCCGAGATAGACGGTGTACGCGAGACGAGCGTGTCGACGAGCGGCTTCTGGCGTGAGCCCGAGATCGGTGTAAAGACGCGTGAGAAAGGCGAGGCGGGTGGCGGTCACCCGCTTGAGCACGGGGGCGACGCGCGGGTCGCCGGCGGCGGCGAGCACGCCGGCTTGGGCGTCGCTTCCCCGCGCGGCGCGCTCGTAGGCGAGACGCGCCAAGCTGACGAGGCGCTTGCGGGGATCGGGGAGCGCCTCGATGGCGGCGATCACCTCTGCGGTGTCGCGCTGCTCCCAGAGCGCGAGCGTCGCTGCGATCAGGTCATCGCGGTTAGAGAAGTGCCAGTAGAAGCTGCCTTTGGTGGCGCCAAGCCGGCCGGCAAGCGGGTCGACAGCCACTGCGGCCACCCCACTCTCCGAGAGCGCGGTGAGCGCGGCTTCCGTCCAGTGCGAGCGGGACAGACCCATTGACCATACGGTACAGTACGGCGATCAACCGTACCCTTCAGTATGGAAGTGAGGCGCCAATGAGCATTCCTGTCAAACCCCTGACGCTCGACGACCTGCTGCCCGATCCGCACTTCCGTGAGCACCACGAGCGTTGGATAGCCGCACCGCCGGCGGCGGTGTGGGATGCCCTGCACGACGTGCGACTGGTCGACCTCACCCTTTCGCGGACGCTCATGGCGCTGCGTGCCCTGCCCGCCCGGCTGCAAGGCCAGCC
>JAABUJ010004714.1_pt1 | contig 14134 bp, 12 predicted proteins | sample 5559131 | NCBI WGS metagenome assembly JAABUJ01 (sample SAMN10711875, study PRJNA513366) | rock metagenome | isolation source: Antarctica rocks | place: Antarctica: Victoria Land, Mt New Zealand nord | collected 2016-01-07
GCATGCGCGGCTACATCTCCACGCTCCGCAAGCAGGGGATGCCTATCTTCTCCGCGCTCGGCCAGGCCATCGCCGGTAACCCACCCCTGCCCGTTACCACCTAGCCGAGCAGTCCTAGGTAGTTACCGTTGCAGAATAAAAGTCCCTCTTACGCCGCTACCGGGAGGGCGGCGCGGCGCTGGTCGGCCAAGCGCCGGTCGGCGCGGCGCGTGACGACGCCGGCGATGGATACGAAGATGCTGTCATAGAGGTCGAGCGCATGGCGGAAGACATCGGCGAGGATGCGAAAATATTTCATCTCGGCCAGGGTGTTCTCGATGACGATGCGGATGCGGGAGAGCAGGGCGTTGTGCAGCTTCTGCTCCGGCGTGAGCGGATGGGCGCGGCTGCCCTTATACGGCAGGGCGACGCTGCGCGCGGGCGCGTCGGTCTGCAGCCCTTGGAAGCCGCTGTCGGCCATGAGTGAGAGGTCCGCAGGGATGTCCTCGGTGACCCCGCACTGGCGCAGCAGGGTCAGGTCGTGGGTCGCCCCCGGCACCGAGGGGCTGACATAGCGCAACCGCACTCGCATCAAGCTAAGAAATGAGCAGGGGCGCTTCTTTGGCATCATAAGGGTGTAGAAGACCTTAGGAGCAAAGGAGCGTCCCTATGACCACGGTAGCAGATTTGGCCCAGGCGCTGCAGACCCTTTTTACCTTTACCACAACGGCGGATCAGGTGGCCCGGCGGACCGGCTTCGTCCAGCGGACCTCCAAACTGACCGGCGCGGCCTTTGTGCAAGCGCTGGTGTTTGGGTGGCTAGCCAATCCGCAGGCGTCGGTGGAGGGACTGGCCCAAGCGGCGGCGACGGTGGGGGTCGCGATCAGCGCACAAGGGCTCGATCAGCGGTTCACGGAGGCGGCCGCCGTCTTCCTGGAGCACATGCTCACCGCAGCGGTGCAGACGGTCATCGCCGCCGATCCGGTCGCGATCCCCTTGCTGGAGCGCTTCAGTGCCGTGGTGCTCCTGGACTCCTCGACGATCACGCTGCCCGCGGCGCTCGCGCTGTGGTGGCCGGGCTGTAGCGCGGGCACGGCGGCGCTCAAGCTGCATGTGCGCTATGACCTGTGTCGGGGCTGCCTGAGCGGGTTGGTGGTGCAGGAGGGGCGCATCTCCGACCGCAGCACCGTGATGCAGACTGCCCCGTTGCCGCGCGGGGCGTTGCGCATCAGCGATCTGGGCTTCTTTACCCTCGCGGTGTGCGCGGCCATGACGGCGCAGGGCGTCTATTGGCTCTCGCGTCTGGCACCGGGCACCGCTGTCTACACGCAGGACGGCGTGCGGTGGGACGTCCTGGACCTGCTTGCCGCGCAGGGCGCCACGACGGTCGACCTCACCGTGACCCTCGGCGTGGACCACCGCTTGCCCGCTCGTCTGCTCGCTGTCCGCGTGCCGGAGGAGGTGGCCACCCAGCGCCGGCACCGGCTCCGTGCGGAGGCCAAACGCCGGGGCCGGACGCCGAGCGCGGCCCAACGCGCCTGGTGCGACTGGACCATCGTGGTCACCAGCGTCCCGCCCGCCCTGCTCTCCCTGACAGAAGCGCTTGTCCTGCTGCGCGCCCGCCGTCACACCTCCTGACCCTGATTGCTAGTTGGCGGTCATCGCCGGCACCCGTTTTACTGTGGTTGAGAGACAACAGCAAAAGGGAGAGAGACGATGACCGCCGAGCACATTATAGGGATCTACGTGGTGATTGACGACACGATGCGGGCGCTGGGGCATGCGCGCCACCCCCTCGCGGGGGTCTCTGACGCGGAGGTGCTCACCATCGCGGTGGGGGCGGCGGCCTTTTTCGGCAACCACCACGCCCGCGCGCGCGCCGTGCTGCACGCGCCGGGCTACGTGGGCCGCGCGCTCTTGCCCTCGCGCTTCTCGCGCCGCATCCATGCGCTGGCCGACTGGCTGGCCCTGCTGCTTGATGTGCTCGGCGACCTGTTCGCGCACGGGCAGGCGGTGATCTGCGACGTCGTCATCGACCGCATGCCCGTCCCGGTCTGCAAGCGCGTGCGCGCGCGGCGCTGCCGCACGGTGCGTGGACGGGAGTATGGCGGCTATTGCCCCGCCAAGGACGAGACGTTCTGCGGCTGGCGCGTGCACCTGGTCTGCACGACGGACGGCCTGCCCGTGGCCTTCACCCTGCTGCCCGGCGGCCTGCACGACCTCACGCCCATCCACGAACTGACGGTCAATCTGCCGGAGCGGGCGTGGGTCTACGGCGACAAGGGCGACAACAGCGCCCCGGACGAGGCGGTCATCCGCGCCACCGGCGGCGGTGTGCTCGTGCCCCTGCACAAGAACAATAGGGCCCCGAACACGCGCGCCGCGCAGTGCGGCTTGCGCACCTTCCGCTCGACCATCGAGACGGTCAATAGCCAACTTACCGCCATGGGCATCGCCCACCTGCACGTCCGCTCCGTCGCCGGCTTGGAAATCAAAGTTCATGCGTCCCTGCTCGCCCTCACCTGTCTGAATGTCGACTAGCAATCACGGTGGCTTGTTTATTTTCCACTGTTAATCCTCATCTGTGTGGACTGACGTTTCCTTGCGGGCGCTGGGTAATGACGGCGCGGGACGGCGCCTCCCACGCCATGTCGTCGGGAGCATAACGCCGCGCCTGTTTGTGCAGCCACAGGCGTGGCGCCGGGTCTTTGTCGCCGGTGGAACCGTCGATGGTGCAGAAGAGCACGAACGTGCTGAAGCGGGGGCGCACCCGGTCGAAGACCTCCACGAGCGGTTCCCACACGTCCTCGCCCGTGCGCCGCTGGCGCTTCCACAAACGGTACGGCTCATCGTGCAACTCGATGCACTCCAGCAGCACAGGGTCGTCGAGGTAGCGCGCGGCGATGCGACGGCTGCTCACGCCGTGGTGTGGCGTATGCGGACCTTTGGACACGACCTTGCCGATGTCGTGCAGCAACGCGAGCAACCGCAGGTCGCGTATCTCCGCAGGCGACAATTCGCCCGCGACGCCGTCGACAATGTCCCATAGCTCGGCCACATGGGCGCCCACGGCTCCCTCGGGGTGGCCCCAGCGCGGCTTACCATGCGCTAAGCCGGCGATGACCACGGGGTCGCGCAGGATCGCCCGCTCCAGCGCGTCGCGCCCGTCCAGCACGGGCGTCCCTTGCGCGTCCGCGCTCACGGCGCCGCTCCCGACGTTGTCGATGGGATGGACGGCAGACCGGCGGGCAGGACAGCCCACAACCCAACGCTGGCGCCCGGCGCGACGGCGCCCGGCGCCACGTCATAGTTGAGCGGGATGGGAGCCGGACGCCCGCCCTGGAGCGGAACCGTTAGTGTCAGGTCACCGTCGAGAGGGCCGCGCCATGACCATCCCGCGCCCGTCGACCCGGCGCCTACCCGTACGAGCGGACTAGTTGACGCGACGTCGACGGCGAGGGAGAGCGTTGGCATAATACCGCCGCCGCCGGGCTGCTTCTGCACGGTCAGGCTATACGTGGAGAGGCTCATGTCGGCGTTGGGCGGCACGAGATACGAGAACGTGACGGTCTGGCTGTGCCCGCGTGGGACACGCAGGTAACCGGAGAAGACGGTTTTGTTGTGGTCGCGCATCGTACTCCAGGGCTGTATCAGGCCCGTCGCGCCGCGCAGCGTGCTGCCAAGCGGCGTATAGACACGCACGAAGTCTTCGTACAGAGGGTTGTCCTGCGGCGGCCGTACCTCCCGTAAATCAACGGGAGTCGTGTTGGTGTAGGTGATAGTCAGGGTGCTACGCAACGAGCGGTCCGGTTGTACCATAGTGCGGTAGGTCAGCCCCTCGTGTATGAAGTCGTTGATCTTGTTGTAGTGCGCGTTGGTGTCGACGACGTAGAGGTAGTCGGAGCGCGTCTGGCTGATCGCGCCGTCCCAGCCGTGGCGCCCCAGGATGGGCGCGATGGTTGGGTCAGGCAACCACAGCAGCAGATGCTTCTGCCGCAACGCCTTGCCCATGACGCTTGCCACGTTAGAAAGGTTCGCGGCCCCCAGCCCCTGCAGCTTGTCGAATATCAGCTTGTAGGCCAGGCTAGCGACGTTCTTACCGGGGGGACTGTGCGCGCTAGTCGTCAGCGCGGCGTTCACGTAATGATCGAGCGTTTGTACGCCGTTGGCGCTGGTCAGTGGCGTGGAGATACCGGGCACGGTCACCGGGCCGGTCAATCCGAGCAGGGGTCCGAGCAGCGAACTGTCGAAAGCGACGACTCCGGTAGCCCACTGCCTCTGACCGAGCCAATAGAAGTAGCGCAGCAGCGCCGCCGAGGTGGGGTAGTCGGGCGACCAGTTGGCGTCGCGGAAGAACCACTCGTTGAGGTGCTGGTAGGTGATGAGCGGCAGCGGCGGCTGGATGTAGTCAACAACCGGCAAGCGATGGCTCTTGACGTTGTCGACGGCGTCGCTGGCCAGGGTTATGGGCGAGTCGAGGCGCCCGTGGAACACTCGCAACAGGACGGCTGTGCCAACGAAGCCGCCCGTGGCGCGCAGATCCCAGGGGTTCTCAGGCACGAGCAGGTAGGCGCGCGGCCCGGACGCGCCGAGCAGGTCTGGCACGGCGAGAGCCGCTTGCAGGCCTTCACCGGTCTGCGGCAACAAGCGTTCCACGGAGTCCAGCCGCGCACGCCACGACACTGGTAGCGCCCCACTATCAATTGACGCCTGGTCGCGTCGCGCCTTGTCGATGTCGGCGAGCGCGGACGCGAACGAGGCATGGCCCGCTTGCAGCCCCGCCAGCACGCGGACGCTGGCGCCGCCTGTTGCACTATGCCCATGCGCGACCGCGGCGAGCACGGGCATAGCGCCGTCGAGGGCGTGCGCAGCGCCCGTGCCGCCATCGGCGGCGAGGTCAAGCAGCGGGCCGACGGCCCCAGCCGCGCGCACCGGTGGCGCGACCGTGGCGACGACGCCGGCCAGCGGACGCCACGGCCACCAACAGACGCGCGCCAACCCAAAAGCCACGCCGGCCACGGCTGTCTTGTCGTGCAGAGAGTGAACCGTGGCGTCGGCGTGGGTCAGACCGCCGCGCGCCTCGTGTTGCGCCGACAACAACTCGTAGCCCCCGACAGCGGCGCCCGCCACGCAGAGCGCGAGGTCGAGCGCGATGGCGAGCAGCACAATGGTCAGCACACGCCGGCGCGGCGACCATGGGAGACGGCGCCCACATGCGGGCTGTGCGGCGCTCCCAAGGTGTCGCGCGCGGTCCAATAGAGCCAAAAGGGGTACCCGTTACTTGGCGGGGCGGGGGCTTGTCCGCGCCGATTGCTCACGCTCGGCCGCCACCGGCGTCAATTGCTCACGTTCGGTCGCCACCGGCGTGGGGACAGAGAGGCGCCGCCCCCGATTCGCCACCCCAGCGAAGTGAGTCACCACCACTCCCTCCAGGCGCGCGCCGGCCAAGCGCAGTCGATCCGCCGCCGTCGTCAGGGTCGCCTTATCGCCGGAATGGAGCCGCGTCACCAGCAGCGTGCCGTCGGCGAGGCGTGTCAACGCGGCTGTGTCAGGGAGCATGGCCGCGCTCGTATTGACCACGACAAGGTCGGCCATCGCGCGCAGGTCGGCGAGCACGGCCTGCATACGCGTCGAGTCGAGCAGGTCAATCGACGCGGCCGCCGTGGTCGTAGGGCCTGCCGCAAGAACCTGAAGTCCTGGCACGGCCGTGCCCTGTAGTAGAGCAGCGAGATTATCACCGTCGCGCAGCTCTGTAGACAGCCCCGCGCCGTCCGGCAGGTCAAAGAGCGTGTGTATCGTGGGGTGGCGCAGATCGGCGTCGACCACTATGACGCGCGCGCCCGTCCGCGCCGTCACCGCCGCCAGGTTCGCCGCAACGGTCGTCGCGCCGCTGCCGGGCGCCGTACCCGTGACGGCCAGTACGCGCGGCGTCGCCGGGTAGTCGGGGTCCGTCCCCAAACCCAGCGTCGTGCGCAGCAGGCGATACTCGTCGGCCGCCAGCGACGCGGGGTCGTATAGCGCGGCCAGCGCCACGCCGCCGTGCGCCAGGCTATGCGCCGGACTGATCGTGCCGGCCAGGGGCAGATCGAGCGCGGCGGCCACTTCGGCGGCGGAGCGTGGACGCGTATCGAGCGCGTCGGTCAGCACCGCGATACCCAGCAGAGCCAGCAGCACGAGCACGGCCGCCACGACCACATTGATCGCCGTACGCGGCGCGATGGCGCTAGTGGGCGTCTGCGCAAGGTTCGCGACACTTGACGTCGTGCCGGTACCGGCGAGTCGCAGATAGATGTCATGGATCACACTTTGTAGCTCGCCGATCCGTGCTTGATCTCCCGAGATTTGCTCGATGAGCGTACCACTCTGCTGTACCTGGGCCGGCGTCAAAGTCTTTTGTAACTGCAACTGAGTGTTATCGTGTTGCGCTATGGCCGCGTCATTGCGCAACGTTTGTATCTGTTGGTACAGCGTGTTGATGTTCAGCGCGCTCGACGCACGCTGATGCGCATCACGCTGGACGAAGGTGCTGGTCATGGCGTTCGCAAGTATTTGCGCATCGTTCGGGTCGGAGGCTCGTACCGCGATAGAAACGAGCGGTAGCTGCGGTAAGGGGGTCGCTTTAGTATTCTTGATCAATGTACCGGCGTCAATTGGGCGCCGCAGATGTCCTTTTACAATAGCCAGCGCCCCTTGGGCGACATCCGTTGTCGGTATCAGTTGCGCGTCCTGTGCGGCCAGCGACCAGGACGCCTGAATCTCGTTGAAGTCAGCGCCGCCACCGGTCGTGGGGAGACCCGGATTGACCTGTAACATAGCGGTCGCCTGATACACCTTGGGCTGCGCCCTACTCACGGCGTACGAGGCGCCGGCGGCAAGCAGCGTACCCACGACGAGCGCCAGCCACCAGCGATGCAACAAGTTCAGTACGCGTTGGACATCCACGACGGTGTTAACTCCTCTCGCGGCGGTTGCTTTACAATGCAAAACGCCTAATGAGAACATAGACTATCGACGGGCCCCGTGGGGACGCGCCCGCATTACCGTAAGAATATCACGCGCTCCCCTATGACGCCGACGCCCGACAGGGCTCGGGGTGCGCCCCGCGATTGTGAGAGGCGGCCTGCGACAGGGGGCACGGGCGTTGCACGGGCGGTGCAACGCCCGTCCAACGCCCGTGCACTGCCGGTCTATTGTTCGTGCAACGCCCGTGCAACGCCGTGCATCATCGCCCCCGCCGGCGGGGCCGTCGTGGGGCGCTGATGCACGATTGTGAAACGCGGCCTGCGACTAAAGTCGCAAGGCAGACCACGGCGACTAAAGTCCCGCAGGGCGCCGCGCCCAGAGACACGTCAGTGTCCGTCGTTTGCCATGCGACTTTAGTTGCAAGCCCGTAGCGTTCACCATCACAGTCCCGGGGCGCACCCCGCACCAGCCGCCCACGGGGGCGGGGGCGCGTCCTGTGTCCCCTCGACAAGTCTAGGGTAACACGGATCGGGCGGTTGTCAAGGAACACGCGCGGCGCGGGGTACGCCTCGAACTTGTGCGATGACGCCTGCGCCTGAGGGCGCAGGGCAGACCACGGCGACGACAGGCGCGCCCGCCTGAGGCGTCCCCGCGCCCCTGCACGCCGGGTGCCTACCCGTGCAGCAGGAGACACGGCCGTGTCCGCTTGTGTGCCCTGCGACCTCAGGCGCAGGCCAGGCGCGCTCACCATCACAATCGTGGGGCGCGCCCCAGGGCTCGTGCATTACATCGAACGCCCAGCCTATGCGATAATATGGCCGTATGGATTCACGCCTCCGGCCGCGTCTCTCCTACGGACGAAAGAGGGCTCCAGGGATGGTTGTAAGGGCGTATCGCCATACAATCCTGTCGGATTAAAATATGCGCGTGGATCGGGGTGTAGGGGCGTATCGCTATACGCCCGAGGTTCGCGGGTGTGCGGCTTGGTGTTCGTCGGTATTCGCCGTCCATTGAACATCTCTGCGGCGAACACGGGCGTATAGCGATACGCCCCTACGCCTGTGGAGGCTGGGTAATTTTAATCGGACGGGGCTGTATCACCATACGCCTCTACAGCCAACAAGGTGGTTTGCCATGCGGCCAAGAGATCAAGCAGGCGTGCGGACCCAATCACGGATAGCGGATAGAAGGGATTATTTATGATCGACCTGCGTGAGCAGGTACACGTCTACACGGGCGAGCGGTCCGACCTGTGGGGCTATATCCCAGAGGGGACCAGTCGTGTGCTCGACGTTGGCTGCGCCACGGGCGAGGTCGGGGCGGCGCTCAAGGCGCAGCGAGGCGTGCGCGAGGTCGTGGGCCTTGAGTTCAGCCTTGGGGCCGCCGCCGAGGCGCGCGGGCGTCTGGACCGCGTGATCGAGGGCGACGTCGAGACACTTGATGTGCCCTATCCCGACGGCTACTTCGACCTGCTGCTCTACGCTGACCTGCTCGAACACCTCAAGAACCCCTGGGATCTGGTTGCACGCCACCGCCGCCTGCTCCGTCCCGGCGGCCTCGTCGTCGCCAGCCTGCCCAACATCGGGCACTACAGCACGGTGCTGATGCTGCTGCGTCATGAGTGGCGCTACGCGGAGCGCGGCATCATGGATGGCACGCACCTGCGCTTTTTCGACCGCGCGGGCTTGCGCGACCTGTTCCGCGGCGCTGGCTACCACCAGGCGCGGATCTACCGGCGCGGCGGCGATGGTCCCAAGCAGCGCCTCTTGCGCGCGCTGACCCTCGGCTACTCGACCGACTTCTTTATCCCCGGCTACGTTGTCGTCGCGCGCAATCCTAACTCATGACCCATCAGCCCGTCGTCTACGCCATCGTCCTCAACTGGAATGGTTGGCAGGATACCGTCCGCTGCCTAGCCTCGCTGCGCGCCAGCGTGGGCGTCGATCCGCGTGTGGTCGTGATCGACAACGGCTCGACCGACGGCTCACTCGAACGCCTGGCCCCCCTGCTGGACCCGTCGCGGGACGTGTTGCTGTGCGCCGAGCGCAATCTCGGCTTCACCGGCGGAGTCAACCTGGGCTTGCGCTACGCGCGTGAACATGGCGCCGACTATTTTTTCCTGCTCAACAACGACGCGACCGTGGCGCCGGACTGCCTCGCGCGGCTCATCGCGGCGGCCGCGTCACGTCCCGATATCGGCTTCGTAGGGCCGAAAATCGTATGGGAAGGCGAGCCGGGCCGGCTATGGTCGGCAGGCGTGAGTGTGACGTGGCCCACAGCGCGCGTCAACGCGCACTATAATGAGCCCGACGACGGGCGGTTCGACGGCCACCGACTTGTGCAGGGCCTGACCGGCTGCGCTCTCCTCGTGACGCCCGCTGTTCTCGACCGCACTGGCCCTCTCGACGACCGCTACTTCGCCTACTACGAGGACCTCGACTGGTGTCTGCGCGGGCGCCGGGTCGGGCTGCGCGCGCTCTACACAGGCGACGCCCGCGCCGCGCATCAGGGCTCCGCCACGACGAATCGGGGCGCGGGGCGCTCACAGTCGGCCCTCGCTAACTACTACGGCGCGCGCAACGGACTGCTCTTCATGGCCACGCACGCGCCGTCCACGCTGCGTCCCCTGACGCTGGCCGCCTTTTGTGCGACACTACTGACGGCCACGGTCAGGGTGCTGGCAGGCGGCCTGATGGGGCGTCCCGGCGCCGCACGCCGTGCGCGCGCCATCGCCCTTGGCGCGCGCGACGCCGCGCGGGGACGTTTCGGGACGCGGGATGATTTGTAAGGTGATAGTGTGATCCTCATCGACGCCACGCCGCTCCAAACGGAGCACCGCTACCGCGGGACGGGAGCCTACACGGCTGGCCTGCTCGACGCCCTAACCGATCCCACGAACCCTATACCATGCGATCCGCGCGTCGCGCCGCTGGGACTGCTCGCGCAGCCGCCTCGTCCGTCCGACCTGCCGCTGCTGGCCGACCTGCTGGCGCGCGACACGCGTACCATACCGCTGATGAGGCCGCGCTGGCCGCGCTACCGCCTACAGCCCCTGCTCGGCCCGCTCTTCGTCGCGCCGGCCGTCCGCCGCGCCCGTCCACGCGTCTACCACGCCACCGAGCCGCAGGGGCTCGTGCGCGTGCGTGGCGCCGCCACAGTGGTCACGCTCTACGACCTCATCCCGCTGCGCCACCCCGACGCGCACTATCCGTTGCGCCGGCTCGACGCGCGCCTCGGCTACGCGCGGTACCTGCATGACCTACAACGGGTCGATCGGCTCATCGCCATCTCCGAGGCGACCAAACAGGAGGCGGTGGAGCGACTGCGCATCCCGCCCGAGCGTATCGCCGTCACGCCTCTGGCCGTCGACGAGCGGCGCTTCTACCCGCGCTCGCCGCAGGAGACCGACCGCGTGTTGACGCGCCACGGCCTGCGCCGGCCCTATGTCCTGCACGTCAGCGCCTCCAACTACCACAAGAATACCGACAACGTGGCGCAAGCCTTCGATCTGTTCGCGGGGCAGGCTGGGACCGGCGGCGCGGAGCACACCCTCGTCATCGTCGGATCATGGAGTCCGCGCGCCCTGGCTGGCCTGCGCGCCGCGTATCCCCGCCTCGTGGAGAGCGGCCGCCTGCGCGTGCTCGGTTTTGTGCCCGACGACGACCTGCCAGCCCTCTACGGAGGGGCCGACGCGCTCGTCTATCCCTCGCTCGTTGAGGGTTTTGGGCTGCCCGTGCTCGAGGCGATGCGCTGCGGCTGCCCCGTCCTGACCTCCGGCGTCTCATCGCTGCCCGAGGTCGCCGGCGGAGCGGCGCTCTACGTCGATCCCTACAGCGTCGAAGAGATCGCGGCGGCGCTGGGCAGCCTGGCCGCGCAACCCGATCTGCGCGCGGCATTGGCGCGGCGCGGCCTGCAGCGCGCCGAGGGCTTCACCTGGCGGCGCACGGCCGAGGCGACGCTGCGCGTGTACGAGGAGTTGCTATGATCCTCTCACACCCCCACCATAAGGCCTCGCTCCTCGCCCCCCCCGCCCCCTCCGGGGGAGCCTGGGGAGATGCCTCCCCCCAGACCCCCGCCAAACGCACAGCGCGGGTGGCGCGGGGCCTGGACATAGGAAACGGCCTGTGGTCCCGAAACGGCCTGTGGTCCCCGCTCCCCTCCATGCGCCGCGCCTGCCTGCGGCCCCTCCATGCGCTGCGTCTGGCTATCGGCACGGCGCTCGCTAACGCCGACGCGATCACCAGCACGGCGCCCGCTACCACGCTCACCAGCACCTTCCTCATCATCGGCCGCACTGTCTGTATGGCGGGGGTCTGGGGGGAGGCATCTCCCCAGGCTCCCCCGGAGGGGGCGGGGGGGGCGAGGAGAGAAACCCTGGTTCCCCCTTTGGGGGCGGAAGGGGGATAAAAACGTGAGAATCGGCATCGACATCAGCTGGGCGCAGATGGGTCCCAGCGGCACCGCGACCTACGTGGCCGGACTCGTGGAGGCCCTGGCGCGGGTGGGCGCGGCGCATGAGTACGTGCTGTTCACGCGCGACGCCACGCACTACGGGCCGGCCCTGCCCGACCTCGACCGGCCCAACATCACGCGCGTGGCCGTCGACGCGCCGCTGACCAACCTGCGCCAGCAGGTCACACTGCCCCTGGCGCTGCGCCGGCACGGGCTCGACCTCTACCACTCGCCCGCCTTCTTCCTGCCCGTGGCGCTACCGCTGCTGTGGCGCGGCCCCACCGTCGTAGGCATGTTCGACGTCAATTTCCTGCGCCTGCGCGAGAACTGGCGCGCTGGGCGCCGCGCCATCTACCTCTCGCTGGCGCTACAGGTCCCCATCGCCGCGCGGCAGGCCACCCGCATTGTCACGCTTTCGGAGTCCTCGGCGCACGACATCACGCGCCTGCTGCGCGTGCCCCCGCGCAAGATTGCCGTCGTCCCCGCCGCGCCACGCGATCTTTTCCGCGCGCTTCCCGACGCGGGGGCGGTCGCACGGGTCCGTAAGCGTTACGGCCAATTTTTTCTCTCCGTCGGCGTACTAGCCCCCCAGAAGAACCTTGCGCGCGTGATTAGGGCCTTCGCGCGCCTGGACGAGCCAGGCGCGACACTGGTACTGGCCGGACGCCCCGCGGGCGACTACGTCGAGACCGTGCTGCGTCCCCTGGCGCGCGAGTTGGGCGTGGCCGAGCGCGTCGTTTTCGCCGGCGCTACGAGCGACGAGGAACTGCGCGCACTCTATCACGCGGCGCTCGCCCTCATCTATCCCTCGCTCGGTGAAGGCTTCGGTCTGCCCATCGTCGAAGCTATGGCCTGTGGCTGCCCCGTCGTGACCTCCACCATATCTTCGATGCCAGAGGTCTCAGGCGACGCCGCCCTGCTCGTCGACCCGCGTGACGACGACGCCATCGCCGCCGCGCTGCGTTCATTGCCGCGCGATCCGGCCCTCCGCGAGGGACTCGTCGCGCGTGGTCGTACGCGCGCCGCCTTGTTCACCTGGGACGAGGCGGCGCGCGGAACGCTGCGCTGCTACGAGGACGCCGTGCGGGCGTGGCGCGCATGACGTGTCGATGGTTGTCAACAAGCGGCTGGATGCGTAAGCTAGCATAGTGAAGAGTCGAGAGTACACCGACGAACGCGTCCGCATCCGTTCGACCATATCACTGCAGACGCGCGGCGCGAGTCCGTGGCGGCGCGGTGTCGCCGCTATCGAATGGACGCCGCGTATGGCTATGGCCGTGTGGGGGCTCATCCACGTCGTCATCTTTCTGGGCCTATACAAGCTGCCGGTGCGCATAGCGGCTATGACCTACTACGAGATGGGCTCCGACACGCAGCACGTCTACTGGCCGGCCGTGCAGAAATTGCTGGCCGGACACGTCCCCTACGTCGATCCCCACTTCTTCGTCGAGTACCCGCCACTGGGCACGGCCTTCTTTGTGCTGCCCGCCCTACTACACCCCACGTCGCTGCGCATCTACGATTGGCTGTTCGCGGCGGAGGTACTAGCCGTCGACCTCGCCACGCTGCCCCTCATCGCGCGGCTGGCTCGCCTGCAGCGTATCTCGGCGACGGGCGCGGTCACGGCGTACGCCCTGCTCGTGCCATTTCTCGGCTCATTGGTCTCGCAGCGCTACGACCTCGTGCCGGCGACGCTCACACTGGGGGCTATCCTGGCGCTGCTCGACCGGCGATCCGTCGTGGCCTGGGTCCTGCTGCTAGCCGCCACGCTGATGAAACTCTATCCCGCAGCGCTGGTCCCGCTGTTCCTGCTCTACGACTGGCGTCCCTGGTTGGCCGCCGCGCGCCACCACCTAGACTGGCAAGACGCGCGACGCCGGTCGCGCGGCGTCGCGGTGTACGTGATCGGATTGGTCGGCTCGACCGTAGCCTGGTATCTGCTAGCGCCGGCGTCACTGGAGCGATTCGCGCGGTGGGAAACGCGGCGCGGCATCGAGATCGAGAGCCTCTTCGGTTCGATAACCGAGCTCGCGCGGCTCGGAGGGCTCGCGGTGTCCAGGAATGTCGCCTACGGCTCCTACGACGTCGCCTCGGCGCTGACCCCCGCCCTCAAGCTGCTCTCAACGGCCCTGACGCTGGGCCTGCTGGCTGCGGTTTATCTCTCGTATGCGCGGAGAATGCCCTCACCCCCACCCCATGCGGATTGGGCTTTCGGCTCTGCGGAGCCGAGAGCCCAATCCGCATGGGGTGGGGGTGAGGGTATCATGGGGGATGAGAGCGACTATCGCGCCCTCGTGACCCATGCCGTGCTGGCCGTGCTAGCCGTGCTGCTCGGCAGCAAATTACTCTCTATCCAATTCCTGCTGTGGCTCCTGCCGCTCGTAGCCGTGCAGGCCTACCGGCCACGCCGCGTCGCCGCCCTCGCGTTCGTCGTCGTGCTGCTCTCGCAGTGGGTTTACCCCGCGAACTGGCTTCCGCTGTGGCGATTCGAGGTTGAGCCCATCCTCGTGCTGGCGCTGCGTAACCTGTTGCTCGTGGGCCTGTTCGCGCTGCTGTGGCGTCATCGCGGCGCCGCTTTGGCGGTATCATCAAGCGTGAAGGGGATAACTGCTTTGAAACTTATCATTCGCGTAAATGAGCGAGCGGTTGAGGGGCAGGGGATGCCAGGCGGGCGTAGAGATCGGGGGGCAGATGGAGCAAGGCGATCACATGCTCCTGGACAGGGGTGAGCGGGGTGACA
>JAABUJ010004717.1_pt1 | contig 14122 bp, 14 predicted proteins | sample 5559131 | NCBI WGS metagenome assembly JAABUJ01 (sample SAMN10711875, study PRJNA513366) | rock metagenome | isolation source: Antarctica rocks | place: Antarctica: Victoria Land, Mt New Zealand nord | collected 2016-01-07
ACCGCGCCCCAAAGTGAGGACCGCGCGCCACCGCGCCCCCTGCTGCAGCAGCCTTCACCACGCCCCGCGCCCACGGATAGCCCGTCAACCCGCTGCCCTGTCGCAAGGCAAAGAGCCGCGCCGCGCTGCCCCCTGCTAGCCACTGCTACCCCGTGGTACACTGCCCCGGTGTGAAACTCCGTGGACCAACACATGCCCCGCCCCGCCTCCCCCTTGCTCGCCTCGCCCCCCCCCTATTGCTCGCCTCGCCCCCCCCTCCCCTACGAGCCACTGCTACGAGCCACTGCGCGCCGGTGGTACACTGCCACCGTGAACAGTCCTACCCCGCCCCCTGACCTGCCCCAGCCCCACGGCCTGACACCCCCTGATACCCGCGCCACGGAACAGCCCGAGGAAGAGCCCGAGGAAGAGCCCGTTGACCAGGCCCCCGCGCCGCCAGCCGAGGAGCGCGCCGGCAACGTCGCCCCCGAGGAGCCCGAGCCGGCCGAGGAGGAGTCCGAGGGCCAACACGACACTACCCCCGCCCTCCTCTCGCTCGACCAGGCCGCCGCCTACGCTGGCCGCAAGCCTACCACCCTCCGCCGTGCCCTCCGCGCTGATAAGCTCCCCCGCCGCTACCGCCCTGGACTCTATGGCCCTGAGCTTGTCTTTACCCCCGCCGACGTAGACGCGTGGCTATCTGATATGGCCCGCGCCGTCGAGACTATGCCCAGCACGGCCGCCACTGCCAAGCGCGACGGGGACGCCGCGGCTACCGACGATGCAGCCCAGCAGCCGGCCACCGATAGTGAGCCTTCGACCGCGCTAGTAGAGCTTGACACCCTATCGAGCCCTATCAAGCTCTATGCTCTTGTCGCCCTCGCCTATGCCCAGCGCCTCGCCGCCGTCGAGGAGGTCCAGCAACAGCAGGCCGACGCACTCGCCGACGTCCGCGCCCAACTGGCCCGGCTTGAAGCGCGCCCGCAACAGCAGCCCCAGCCGCCAGCCGCCCCTACCGGCGACACGCCGGCCGCGCCCGTCGATGAACCGACGCCTGCGATCCCGGCACCCGAGGCGACAAAAGGGCAGCGCGGGCGCTCTCGCTGGGAGAAGGCCCGCGCTGCCCTGATTCGCGCTTTGTCGTAGGTGCTTAATCCCCTTCGCGCGCCGCCGCACAGTTATAGCAGCGCACCCCGGCCGGCTCGTAGCTCCGCGTCCCCTCCCGATAGGCTCCTACAGGGATAGGCTTGCTGCACAGCGCGCATACCTCCGCTGTCGGAAACGCGCGCCGGCTGCGCTCCTTGTCCTCCTGGACTAGTCGCTCTGTCTCGATCCTGTGTGGCTCAAAACATACATCGCATACCAGCTTACTAACCACGCGATCCCAGTAGCGCCGTTTCGTCAGCTTCCCGCAAACCTGGCAGGTGACATGCATAACACTTCCTCTCCTTAGTGGCCTACCGTCAGCCTATCCCGTTCATGAGAAGCACCTAGCCAGCATCCGATATGCCCACGGTACAGCGATAGCGCCGTCGCTGTACCGTACAGGGAAAGTGCGTGTCCGCGGGTCGATGTGATGGCAGGGCATCGCACAGCGAAGGCGACGCTTCATGGCTCTACCTGCTGACGCATCGCGTCCACTCCAAACAGAAGCGGGATATGGCGCGCGACGTCGCCCCGCTCGAAGCCTTCCTCCACTTCGAGCGCGAAGATTTCTAGCACGTCTGGCTCGTCAGGAATGGGCGCGAAGAAGATCGCGCCAACCATGTCCCATGTGTCGTGCTCATCGAACGGTTGAGCGTTGCGACGATAGATCGCTACCGCATCGTCGTAATGCTGGTACCAGTAAAGCGGGTACAACTCGCGTGGCGCGCCGGCGGCGTCCGCACGTACGCGGTCTACCTGCACGCGCGGCACGATTCCACGCGCCGGCATGATCGTATAGTTATCCCCGAAGCTATCGCGCGTGGTGTCTTGTGCGTGAACGTCCATTCTCAACCTCTTTCTATCGGCTATTAGTCCTGCATCGCAGCATAGCTAGCCGCTGGGCTAGTGTGCTAGATGACCTTTAGGCGTCCCATTGTCAGTAAGTAGGCGCGCGTGCATCAAACAACGCCCGGCCTGGCCGTGGCCGATTGTGTCGCAGGCGCAGCGCCCCGACGTGTTGCCGACGTAGAGTAGATCACTGCCGATAGGGATAAAGCGCGGATCGTTGGCCCACTCCTGTATGATCGAGACAGGGGTAGCCATGAGGGTCTTGGATCGACTTCTCACCGTGGTTGCTCCTTATGGGCCGGCGAAAGTGGTTGCTACACTTTCGCCGGCTATCTATTTGTTAAGGCTGGATATCGCCGTTAGCTTGCTCCATCGTCGCCCCGCTCCTCCTCCGCGCGGAGGCGTTCCACAACCCATCGCCGCACTAAAATTGATACCGGCGTTGCTTCTCGCGCGGCCCTTTCATCGAGCGCACGCCTGACAGCAGGCGGCAGTATGACCGTAAGGCGCGTACTCTTTTCATTCTCGGACTCTGACATGCGCTATCACCCTCTTTCTTGTCCTACCAAAGCATACCATATATGTTTAGGTAGGACAAGAGGGGCAGCTACTCACCTTCGATGTGGATAACTACATAGCATAAAGACAACACGAGTATGTATAATGTTGCTGTAGGACAGTCGAGTAATGGAGGGGGGGGGGCAATCGTGGTAGCACAACTAGAGCTAACGCGAGGGCAGGAGTTGGGGCGAAAGATACGCACCGCGCGTCGTCACATGGGGTTTACCCAGCAGCATGTGGCTGATGAACTGGGCGTGCATGTTGTGATGGTTCAGCGGTGGGAAGCAGGCAAGCATGTACCGCAGATGCAGTATCGCCGCAAGCTATGGGGTTTGCTGGGCCTTGTTCCGTCTGACTTTGATTTTGATACAGACCCGCCCCCAGCAGGGGGCGTATCCTCTCCCCTTAACCGTGGCCGCGAGTTGAGCACAGAGGGGCAGGCGAGGCAGCCGAACGATGCGGATACCGCACATATGCTCGCCGCCCTCATGGGTTTCGTTGGCCGGATGGTTGAGTCCGCTGTGAACGCGGCCGAGATTGCCCACGACGCACTATCACCAGCGGAGCAGCTTGAATTAGCCAAAGAGCTATCAATGGTGCGGCACGAGCTTGAAAAGAGGGGGGAGCACGAGCTTGCCGAGGAGTTGCGCGTCGTTCTCGCCAAACAGGAATACAGAGCGGGACGCATCCTAGTACCGTTGGCTATGGCACTTGGGTTGTACTTCGCCAATGGGGGCAGAGACACGGCGAAGCAGGCCATTGAGGCTGAACTCACCACACTAAAACTGAAGTCAGCGTAAGGGGAAGTGCTTCACATGACTGAAACGCTAATGGGGGTTGACCTGCCACGCATCGACGTTGAAGCGTCGCGGGCGTTCTGGCCGCGCACGGAGACTCTGCTAAACACGGCGCGCGTCGAAGAGTTAGCCCAGCACATTGACGACTACCTCGCTACCGTCAATGACGCCACGAAAAACGGGCGGTCGATAGAGCCCGCCGATGGGCTCGCCGTCTTTGATCCTATTGTGTTAGTGCCTGACAGTACCGGGCGTCAGTTTCTAATAGCCGATGGAACCCATCGCGTCGCCGCGTACCAAAGCCGTGAAGCGGCTATTACCGCAGCAATGGGGTGGAACGTCGTAACGGTCAAGGCGTCGATACTACCCGCTGGCACAGATGTCTTTCTGGAAGCGGCACGCCGCGCCATTGTCACCGCGACACCGCTTAAGCCTGGCGAGCGGGCTAACGTCATTGTCCGCATGAAGTGCGAGCACAAGGATATGAGTACGCGTCAGATTGCCCATGCTGTAGGCGTTTCGCAGCAGTATGTACAGAAGATATTAAGGGGTGACAACTGGTTGTCACCTTCCCAACAACGGGAGCCAGTAGAGAACAGTGAACCCAATGAGAGGGCTGTTACTATCGACCGGCAACTAATAGACGTGGCGCTACGCGTCTACGACAACCACAAAGGGTTATTCGGGACGGAGAAAGTGATTGCCCGCTGGATGGCTCACGAGATAAAGGGTTTCGAGGAGGATGCGAGGCCGGCTGTACGTAAGAAGCTGGGCACTGTATTCAGCGCCCTATTACAGGCAACTGAGGCGTAATGAATAGCACAAGACGCCGCATCCAGGGTGGAATCTGAGGCGGCGTCAAGCACGAAAGGATAAACCATGGTTCACCCTCATCATACCGCGTCGCGCGACGTGGTGCAATCACCCCATACCCACGCGGGCACATTTCCACGCTACTTGCTACTACTGCTGTCACTTGCGGATGCCCTACGGCGTGTCGCTCGCCGCATCGAGCGCCTAGCCGATGTGATCGAGCAGTGGGCACGTACCCGCGCCGTCGCGCTACCCATCGCTGATGCATGTGTGTTCGATACTGTGACGTTCACCGAGATACGCATGGTCGAGGGCGGCACGGCACGGCCTGACCTTCGCATCTCGCGCACCGCAGCGGGCCGCCCTGTCGCCGCTGCCCTCGCCGCGACGGATGCGGCCACGATCGGTAGTGCGTCATGACCGCACAGCGTGAGTATCAACCTCTATGGCCGCACGTCGAGGCCGAATTAGACAAGCGGCAACCGTCCGGCTGGTGCGGCGCGCATCTCAGTAAAGATGGATGGCTCGACGGCTACCATTCTCCCCTGCGAGAGGACCGCGTACCATCGTTTAGCGTGCTCCCCGATACTCCTACCAGCCCCGGCGCATTTAAGGACTTTGGGGGCGAGGCTGGTAGCATGGCCGAGTTGGCGCGGCTGCTGGATATCGACCCGCGCATCAGCGGAAGCCAGCCCGGTCTAGCACGACGCACACCCGCGCCGCGCTCAATGGCGGCCCCGGCACCGGAGCCGCAACCTACCCCCGTCGAGCCGTGGGTTATCGACCTCGCGGCGGCGGCGCACGACGCGTACCAGCACAGTGACAGTGCCGAGGCGCAGGCCGCGCGCGCCTACGTCGTGGAGCGCGGTCTATCATCTCTCGTGGAGCGCGCCCGGTTCGGCGTGGTCGATGCGGGCGTGATCGCGCGCGTTGATGTTCCACGACGTAACAAATGGCGTGGACGGCTCATCATCCCGACGTTGCGCGGCGATGATGTGGTGTGGATCAAGGCGCGCTATGTTGGCCCCCTCTCAACCGATGAACTCAAGAGTAAGCGCATCCGTAAATACGATGGGCCGGAAGGGTCTGGTATCCCGCTCTACAACGCCGCCGCCGCGTTGCCGCACGTCGCGCGTCATGGGTTTATCTATGTGGTCGAGGGGGAACTAGACGCCGTTGCGACGCTGGCCGGTATGGGCGACAAGACCTACCCAGTCATTGGGCTACCAGGGGGCACGTTGTCGCTGGATTGGGCGCGACGCCTCGCCGGCGCGGGGTTCCCCGTCATCGTCGCTATGGACGCCGACAAGGCCGGCGGGAGTCATGCTAAGAAAGCGGAGCGGGAGCTACGCACGGCGGGCGCGCTGACCGTGACGGTAGCCCCGCCGGCGGGGCATCTCGACCACAACGCCGCGCTTGTGGCGATGGGCAGGGCTGACTTCGCCGCCGCCATTGGCGCGACGGTGGCGGCCGCGCTCGCCTCGCTTGCGGAGGTACCCGAGGTTCCGACGCGGGGGAAGGCCGCGCGCGGCAAGGGGCCAGCCGTTGATATGGACGCGCTGTTAGGTGGCGGCGTGCCGATACCCGGCTCCCCCGACTACTTCATAGATGACAGGTTCATCTTTCAAATACGGATGCGGGACGGCAACGCCCAGCGCGTCGGTATCGACTGGCGTCCCTACGTGAGGGGCTGGACCTACATTGAGGGCGGCGAAAACGGCAAGCGCGTGACCTTCGACATGGGGGTGAGCGCGGACTTTTCTGACGCGCGGCCGGTGCCGGCCTCGACGGTGAAAGACGCGACGTGCTGGGAGCATTTTCCGCAGTGTGTTGGTTTTGCGCCACGGCCGTGGCGCGACGCCCTTTTCAATGCAGTGCTGTACCTCGCGTCACAAGTCCCCCGCACCGTGGGCTACGATGCCATCGGGGTTCATGTGATCGACGGGCTGCACACGTTTGTCTCTGGCGGGGTGAGTATCAACGCCGATGGCCCGGTCGAGGGCCTCGCCGTGCAGCTACCCGGCGTGCTGGGGCGCTTCAAGCTGCCTGCGCCGCCGCGCGACAGTGACGCCGCGCGGGACGCGATCCGCGCCGCCGTGGACCTGCTGCGCGTCGCGCCTCTCTCTGTCACCGCGCCATTGGTAGGCGCGGTTTGGCTGGCTCCATTGAGTACGGCGCTTGGTGAGGAAGCGCCCGATTTTACGCTCTGGTTTCACGGTCCATCCGGCGTATTCAAGAGCGAGTTGAGCGCGTTGGCACAAGCGCACTATGGCCCGTTCACCGCCGATTCTCTTCCGGCGTCGTTTGCCGATACCGGCCCTGGGCAGGAGAAGGTGTTATATGGGGCCAAAGATGCGTATGTCGCGGTTGACGACTATCACCCGGCGAGCGATCCCGCCGAAGCGCACGCCATGTCACGCACCGCCCAGCGGCTCCTCCGCGCGCGTGGAAACGGCACCGGCCGCAACCTTTCCACGCGGGAGGGTGAGTTACGCGAGAGCAAGCCGCCGCGCTGTGTGCCCGTCGCCACAGGGGAACTCCTGCCTGATGGACAATCGGCGTTGGCGCGCGCGTTCGCGGTGCCGGTCGAGCCCGGCGCGGTAGACGTTGGCCGGCTCACCGAGTCCCAGCGGCATACGTCTAGCTACGCCCTCGCCATGGCCGCCTATATCCAGACGATCATGGCGAGAATGGACGATACCGGGCCTGATGGCCTATGCGCGACGCTCCCCACGCACTACCGTGACCTACGTCTATGTTACCAACAGCAAGGCGGCCACGCGCGCGGGCCGGGTCAAGTCGCGCATCTGTTTCTAGGGCTCGAACAATTCCTAACGTTCGCGCACGCCGCCGGTGCCATAGATGATGTATCGTGCGCGGACTTGTTAACGGCTGCGTGGGCAGCGTTAGCATCACTCGCGGCAGACATGGCGGCCGAGCTATCCGGCGCGTCGCCCGTCGAGCGGTTCATGGCGCTCCTGGTCGATGGGTTCAGCAGCAAGCGCGCGTACCTCACCGGCGACGATGGCGGCCCCCCGGATGACGCTCTCTTTTGGGGCTGGGAGCCTGACCCTTTAACAGCGGGCGGTTATCGCCATGGCAGCGGGACGCGCCTGGGCGTCGTCACTGATGAATGGATGCTGTTGTTCCCCGAGGAAACGTACAGGTATGTTGTTGCCGCCGCGCGCGCGGCCGGCGAAGTGTTCCCGGTCAAGTTGCAGACCCTGACGAAACGGCTTGCGGAAGCCGGCCTAATCCAGACAGAGGACGCGGCCGGCCGTCAGCGCACCGTCAAGGAGATCATAGACGGCAAGCGGCGACGGGTCATTAAGCTATCGCGCACGGGCAGGGCTGGCCCAGCTAGTGACACAGCCAACGATGCCGATAGCAGTAGCGACGGCAGCGAGGGGGTGACGCTATGACTACGACCACGACATCGGCCGCGACACGTCCCCTATTCACCCAGGCGGCCACGGTCGCCGGTCCCGCGTTGCGCGACTACCAGCGGCAGGCCGTCGCCTGTACCCTCTCACGCATCAAGCGCGGACGGCGGCGCGTGTATATCGAACTACCGACAGGATCGGGCAAGAGCGTTGTGCTGGCGTCGATTGCCAAGGACGCCGTACGCGGCGGGCGCGTGCTCGCCGTGGCGCATCGACGCGAGTTGATTACCCAACTGGCGGCCACAATGGAGTATGTGACCGGGCAGCCGGCCGGCGTGGTTATGGCCGCGCGCGATGAGGTAGACGCCCCTATCCTCGTGGGCTCCATTCAGACCCTAACCGGCCGCCGGTTGGCCCGCGTGCTCGATGCTGACCGGGAGCCTATCACCCTACTACTAATTGATGAGGCGCACCACGCCACCGCGCGCAATGCCTACGCTACTCTTATCGCGCACGTCGAAGCGGCCTACCCTGGCGTCGCCGTCGTGGGTTGTACCGCGACACCGTACCGGATGGACAAGCACCGCATACAGGACGTGCTACCGACATGCGCCTTTGCCCGCACGTTGCCGGACATGCAGCGCGACGGCTGGCTATGTCCGCTTGACTGGCGGCCTATCATGCTCGACGGGTTCGACCTCGCGGACCTGCCCACGACGATGCTGGGTGGTGAAGAGGACTACGCCGCGCATGAACTGGCCGAAGAGCTTAACCAGGAGGACCACGTACGGGCCGTGGTCGATAGTACGGCGGCGCTCATCGGCGGCCGACAGACGTTAGTGTTCGGTGTCAACGTGGCCCACGCTCAGGCCCTCGCGGAGGAGTACCGGGCGCGCGGGTTCCGGGCCGCGACGATATGGGGCGAGATGCCCCCGAAGGAGCGCGCGGCGACGCTAGCGGCCTGGCGGGCGGGAACTATTCAGGTTGTCACGAATTGCGCCGTCCTGACGGAAGGGTTCGACTTCCCGGCGATCAGCGCGCTAGTGATGGCGCGGCCCACGATGAGTCCCGGCCTGTACTCGCAAATGCTGGGACGCGGGACGCGCACCCACGCGGGGAAGGCTGATTGTCTCGTACTCGACGTGGCCGGTAACGCCGACGTGTCGCGGACGCGGGCTATCACACTACCCGTTCTGCTGGGTGACGTGCCCGACGTTGAGGAGCCGGCGCGCGGCCCTCGTAAGAAAGGGGCGGCGGCCGGCAAGCTGCCTGTGCGCTGGATCACTGACCCGGTTAATCAGTCGGTGTGCGCGTGGACGCTCGATGAGCAGACCGGAAACTATGTCACGGCGCTCACCGACGATGCATCGGCGGCCCTGGTACCTGCCCTGGACGGTTCGGGGCTGTACCGTCCCGTTGTTATCACCAAGCGCGCAGGACAGCCCGAGAGAGTCGAGGCGGTGACAGATGAGCCGGCCGCGCTCCGTGACGCCGTGTATCTCGTGAACGCAGCGGCGATTAAGGGCGGGCTGCATGTGTTCGCGGACAAGGCGGCCGCCTGGCGCTTGCGGCCGGCATCGTCCAGGCAACTTCTCACGCTCGCCTGTTTCTCGCGGAGCGCGGCCGCTACGGCCGAGCGCGAGGGCTGGGACCGGGGCACCGTCAGCACATATATACAGATTGAAATATCGCGCCGCGCGCTAGACCGCGCCGGACTCATGAGGAGGGCGAGTTAATGACCACACTACCACCAATAGACACGCAGCCAGCGCGCGGGCCACACGTCGAGAGTCTATCACCCCAGGTTCGGGCGGCCTGGTTCGGCGACGGCTGCCCGCCGGACCTCGCGGACGCCGCCGCCGCGCGCTACGTCGCCGCCGTGGGCACGCGGTTAGGAAGCTCCCCCGGATCGACGGGGCGGCGGCTGATGGATGAGTTACGGCCGCGTGGCATGGCTCCGCGCGAGAGCGTCACGGATTGGCCCGCCGTCGCGGTGCGGGGGAACGCGGTTACGGACCTGTCATGGCTGCGTGAGCCGGCTACCACTCCCGGCGCATACATTCACGCCTACGACAAGAACGGCCAGTACCTCGCGGCGTGCTCATCGTTGGAACTTGGCATGGGTGGCCTCACGCATGACACGTCCCCGACGTTCGACAAGCGCATATCGGGCTACTGGCGGTTTGGTGATACCTGGTACCTCACGCCCGAGGCGGCCTACCTGCGAGAGAGTGACGCGCTCGATCAGCCGAGCGAAGCGTACACCTGGACGCGCCACGGCCGCGCCCTGGTCAAGTGGTACGAGTGCCTACGCGACGCGCGTACCGTACTCATGGCTGACGAGAGCGAAGCGGGCGCGCTGGCCTACATCACCCTAAAGCAAACGTACCGGGTGGCTATCGGGTGGCTAACCGGCTATTGGTTCAACCCCGAGGATGACCGCTACCGGCCGGAAACAGGCGGCTATGCGTCGCCCGCCTACCGGCCTGACTGGCGACACACCATCATCAGCCAGGCGCGGGCGACGATGCGGCGCACGCTCGACAAGATAGTAGCGGCTGATGTGGCCGTGGTAGCGGTGCATATCGACCAAATCTACATTGTGAGTGACGAGCCGGACGCGCGCGCCGCCTGCCCGGCCGGGCTCACGCTGGGGGACGGTTTAGGCCAGTGGAAAGTACGGTACAGCGGCGTGCCGCTCGACGTGTGCCGGCCGCTCTTGTGCGCTGGCGGCCGTCCGCTCGCGCTCGATGACGCGTGCGAAGAGTGGGAGGAAGGGGCGCACCATGCCAACGGTTAAAGAGGCGCTGGATAATCTCTATACCCGCGCCGGCGACGTACAACGTAGCGTGACGATGCGCGAGTTTCTGAGCGGCCACGGATCGAACGCGCGCGCCGCCGCCGCGCTGTCTGGTACGGATAACCGGAAGAGCAAGGAATATAAGGCGGCCATTCGCAACGTGCAGCGCTATGCGAACTTCATTGCTGGCAAAGAGGGCAAGGAGAGCCGCAACCCGGACAACGTGAGGGTACAGACACTGACGCGCGCCACGCAGGCACAGGGCCGCGCGCGGGCGCGGCGCGACGGGATCATGGTCAAGAAGTTCAAGGGCAAGATCAAGACGTCGCCCAAGAAGAAGCGGGGCAAGCGTGAAGGGTCATTCGACGCCGGCGATGAGAACCGGACGCGGGGTATTCAGAACATACAGATACCCGGTGGCGCGCTCGACAAAGACGTACTCGACGGCGATACACGCGGGTTTAGTGATGCGTTCCTCATCGCCTATGAGGCTGGCCCGATCGGTGAGCTATACGACATTGACGAGCTAGAGCTAGAGTACGGCGACGGGCAAGGCGGCGACGCTTAGGGAGAAGCGGCGCGCGCTGGCTATTCTCGTGCTGTTGGCGGTGCTCATTGTGTTCATCGTGCGCCATAGGTGCGCGGTGATGAACGTGGCGAAAGTGGCAGCGGTAGCCTAAGCGTAGGCTCTACTAGTCAGGGCTAGGCGGTGCGAGTAGGACTATCGACGCCTTGCTGTTTGTTGTCGAAACAAACTACACTTATGTCAGATAAAAGGACGCAACTCTTTTATAACTTGCGTGTGAACGCGGCGCACACAGGGGGGCGAAGAGTCACAGCCCCTTTTCCCCGCTAAGGACAGCGCCCCCATTGGGGGCCGTTCTCCCCCCAAGAGAGGGAGTTACTTAGCGGGTTTTTCCATGTCTGGCGTGATGATATCTATGATCACCTTCCCGCGCACCTTGCGCAGCAGCGGTGTTTCTCGCACCCCCTGTTCCCACGCGTCTACCGCCGCGCCGCCGATCATATCGGCAAGCTGTAACGCCCCGTGCGCCTTCGAGTCTCCATTAACGATCTTGGCTATGCGGTAGTCGATGCCGCGAGCCTTGGCGTCATGGGTAAGCATAGTTCTTACCATGTTTCCTAGTTTCTTCGCCTCGGCGTCGCCGTCTATGGTCATCTTGGCGTTCTCGATAGCGGCGCGCGGTAGTTGTAGCAAGCCGCGTATTAGGAGTTGGGCAAGCAGGTCATCATTCTTACCCCAGGCCCATGGTGGTTTCATGGCGTCCTTGTCGTAGATCACGACGATGCTTGTGAAAGACGTTTGTGCCATGCGGTCCATAAACCATTCTTTACGTGTGGGATGCGTCTTGGCGTGCTTGAACTCGAAGCTTTGCCCCAGGCCCCGCGCACTGCATAGTTCTTGCAGTGCAGTGTCTATCTCCTCTGCCGTGTCGCTCACGACAATTGCCATAGCACAATAGGGCAAAGAACCACCCTTCTTACTTCTCTTAAAGCCGGGATCGCCCGGCCAGTCCACGGCTATATGCAAATGACCTACTCCTACTTCTGCATGCGCAGCCTACCAGTTATAGAATTGACATAGCGTTTCCGCAACCACCTACTAGCCCATTAGTGCCATATTGGTGTATTGGTGCTGACGAAACTCCAACTTCTCTCATGTGAGATATCCAAGTACTTAGGGCACGTCCCTACTGTCAGGTTAGGGCGTAGTTACTACAGGCTTCAATTGGTCATGAGGGGGGTATTGTCTCACCTATGAGGGGGGGTATCGCTGACAAATCAACCTGGCGCAAGGAGCCGAGCGAGAGGGGTAGTGTAGCCTAGTGGTGCATAGAGTAGGAGGGGGCGACTATGGTTGATTGGGTACAAACGCTCGTAACTGCCGGTACTGGCAGTGCGATCACCTTCTTTGGTACAGGATTAACGCTCCACTTCAACGGAAAGCGTGAACAGCGGGTATATGCTCGAAGCTTGAGGGAGAAACGCCTAGAGCGGTTCCGAATAGAATATTTAGCCGCGATGGAAACGATAAGCGTTACTATCAACAGCGCTTTAGCCTCAAGCGCAGAAGGCTCACTTACAGCGAATGAGGTTTCAACAAGATTTGAAACAGCGAAGTTATTGAATGCACAAATACGTATATCTCTGCTACCTGCACCTGAAGCTATCCAAAATCTTTTCCAGCAAACATATAGCTCTACATTGGCCTTACGCTCCGCACTCATTAGTCATGCACAGGATGATGCAAAGCAACAAATGATAATCAGTGACGTTGAAGAAAAAAGCTCTCGATTGATGGCGGCAATAGTGGAGCATCTTGAAGAGATCGAAAGCTCGTTAGCATCGAGCGGAGCGCCGTCGCGGGGGGTAGGCGCAAGGGTAAGCGGGGGTAGGCGCGGGGAGCAAGGAAGCGAGGGCGAGGGGCTGATAGCAGCGGCAGGGGCTGATAGCAAGGCCGGGGCTGATAGCAAGGCCGGGGCTGATAGCAAGGCCGGGCGGTGGTAGCAGGGCGCTAGCAGGCGCGGGCGCTGGTAGCCGGCTGTTACCGCGATCGACGGGCGCAACGGGACGGGTAGTAGCAGGGCGGTAGCAGGCTTTATCTTGGGTGCGCGCCCGGCCGGGCGGCGGGGCGCGGCGGCCGCCCGATAGCTCATGACGGAATGAGGGAGCTACGGCGACGCCGGCGGCGGCGCGATCGCGGGGGAGATCGCCGGCGCGGCTGGCTACGGTGGCGTAGGTGGGGCCTCGGGGGCCTGGTCCTCCTCGGCGGCGGTGGGTGGGGCGCTTTATCTTGCGACAGGAGGGCGGCGCGGCGGTGGCCACGGCGAGACGTGGGGCGAGCTCGCCGGCGAGGCGGCCGCCGGGAGCCGCTGCCCACGGCGGGCGCGGCTCTTTGCCTTGCGACAGGGCAGCGGGTTGACGGGCTATCCGTGGGCGCGGGGCGTGGTGAAGGCTGCTGCAGCAGGGGGCGCGGTGGCGCGCGGTCCTCACTTTGGGGCGCGGTCCTCACTTTATGTCCTCACTTTGGGGCCTTCACGCAAAGTGAGGACACGGAAACGGGGCCATTTTACGGGTAAATGGGCCGTCAGTGTCCTCACTGCCCTCACTGTCCTCACTTTTGAGGTGCTGTGTGTGTGCGCGCGCGGTATGCATCGCGTGTTGTGTGTTGTGTCGGGTGGTAGGGGAGCGGCTGGGGCTGCCACGCGTTGAGAGGCGCTGAGAGCGGCGGTAGGCTGCTGGGCCTCCCTGACGGCCGCGCTACTAACGGCCGCGCCGTGCCAGACCTGTGAGGGGGCGCTAGCTACCGCGCCGCGTGCCCGTGCCGCCCGTTCGCGCCGCCCACGCCGGACTATCACGCCGCTAAGGCGTTGAGAGGCGCTAGGAACCCGCGCCGCCCCCACAATGGGCAAGGATACTGCCCCTGCCCTTATCGCCGCGCTACGGGGCTGTCATGGCGCGCTACGCGGTAGGTGGGCGGTGCTGCGCCGGGCGTACCGGCTGGGTATGAGGGTCTATACCCAGTTAGGGGTTAAGCGGCATGTCATACCCTTGTCATAGGGGTATCCGGCGCGGTGATGCGCCGCTAGTGCCCGCGCCACTGGCAGAGATGCGACGCCACGCCGCCACTGTCGCGCCCCTCCCCGCCCCTCCCCGCGCCGGCCGCCCGCCCGATTTGACTTTCTACCCGCCCGTTCGCGTCGCCTAACGCTCGCTCCCACACCGCCCGCCACCACAGCGCGGGAAGGCGCAGCCGTACCCGCCCCATGGGG
>JAABUJ010004718.1_pt1 | contig 14122 bp, 17 predicted proteins | sample 5559131 | NCBI WGS metagenome assembly JAABUJ01 (sample SAMN10711875, study PRJNA513366) | rock metagenome | isolation source: Antarctica rocks | place: Antarctica: Victoria Land, Mt New Zealand nord | collected 2016-01-07
ATAGAAGAAGTGACTAGTGAAATGAACATGTAATCATAAGTGTCTAGCTACTCTATGAAAATGTGGCCCTATAAGAAGGCCTTCAATCAGTGAAAGAAAAAACTTTTATTCATAGCAAACTGTTTGTCCTAGCAAACTCTGCATGTTTCTGAAATCTCTGTAGGGCTCTGAACCACTAAGGTAATGAAATGAGGCTGAAAGTTTGACAATACCTTAACGAACTTGGAGGATGACACCCCGGGCCGCACTCAGGAATCCTCCGACCCCACTCAGGAATTTTTCTTTTTCTTTTTCTGCCCACTCAGGAATCCTCCGACCGGCCTACCTTAGGGAACATGGTTGATACCTGGTGCCGAAAGAGGCGCGCTGACTCGAATTGTGCTCCTCGTTCTCGGTGTCTCGCTACATAAGATATGGCTCGCTAACTCCGAGATTTATCAGCCTCTTCAGGAGTCTTGTACTAAGGTACCTACAGACGGAAACAAATGTGGCTGCAGCGGGCTTATCCGGTGGAAAGCACCAGATTTGCATGGGTATTAGCTGTTCTAACCCAGGAAGTCAGCTGTTGAGGCTGCTTTTAAGGTGAGGCTCTGCGCTGTTTTTCATCGACATCATCAATCATGGCAGAATCAAGCACTCTAAAAGCAGCGTGATGGGGCAGGGTACATTTGTTCCCTCTGTAGATAGCACTTCCATGCAGTCAACCATTAACTAGGTACAGTACTAGGTCAAAAGTCTTCGCGAATGGCCTGTTTACCACCAAAACTCATTACTATCAGTGCTATAGAACTCAGAACTCTAGGCAGTTAAAAATTCTGAAAATTCAGAATGTTTTAGAATTTTACTTTAACAAGACTTTTATCAATTCAGAATTTATAGATTAATTGTGATGTTCTGTTGTACACAGTGTGTACTTGATGAATGAGAAAAACATTGAAATTTGTATGTAAAATCAATGTTTTTAAGATATACTCAGCAATTCAGCTATACTACTCAACATTCTACTTATTATTCATACATAAAATTTATATGCACTCACAGATTCTATAAAAGTCTCTTAGATTCTGAAGTCTCAGAATTTTTGACTGTCTAGAGTTCTGAGTTCTATAGCACTGATAGTAATGAGTTTTGGTGGTAAACAGGCCATTCGCGAAGACTTTTGACGTGGTATTGTAGGCCTAAACTCACGCCTAATTCGACGCCTGGACTCACCTCCTTGGGAGCGATATAGTACTTCGACATGAGCTCTTGAGGTCGGCTTTGATCTCTTTGGAGTCGCTGTCTTCGCTGTCTTCGCTGTCTTCGCTGTCTTCACTGTCCTCGCCGTCCATTCTATAAGTTACTGATGATAAGGTTGAGAAGGTGAGGAGTCTCGTAGAGTCAAACTCTCGGGTTGAATCTGTCGGTGAGTTCAGGCATGAAAGCCTGGAGGCTCTAGCTACCCAATCAGTGATGGTCTGTTCGTACAGTAAGTCAGTGGTCTATGGATATCATATCAAGACCTTTATAGAGCTTACTTTGAAAGGTCGTTTGATTCAGTCGCTTATATCACGTTAGGGTAATACGCCATTCCATCGCATACCAGCAAAACCTACCGGGCTACCGCAAGACACTAATGCAACCTTCTGGATCCTAAACATGTCTCCGTCCTGTCATGGCCACACCTCACTTGTGCGCATCTCACCAAGGCCTCTAGAGGTGGTGTTTGGCGATGGAAGTACATAAGGTAGTGTACAGTACCGTACATATGTACAGTTGAGGCAGAGTGGGCTGCGTGGCACATCCGTCCCGCCCCTGGACGTCTGTCTCTTCCATAGAATTCTGACCTCTGACATGGACACTGCTGCTGCTCTTACAGTACATCTTCCCCCGCGTGGAGTTATACTTCCCTCTCCAAGGCCTATAAGTACCTACATGGCCACCTTCGCGACGGTGGTACAGTCTGGGTGGTTGATGACAACGATGCGATACTATTTCTCCTTCTCTGTCGTTTGCAATTAGCTACCTATCCACCGATTCTTCCTCAAGGTGTACGACAAAATACAATTGTTCTCCTCGTTCGGAAGCCCTTTCGTGTGCAATGGGTTACGAAGTATGCTTTTCTACCTACCCTCATATACTTTTCTTGCTCGATCGCAGCCTCGCGTCGGGTGGTACAGCCAGCTAATATGATCAAAGGGGGTGAACTGGGCCCTTACAGGCATCGCCGGTGTCCTGACAATCGGTCGGTTCGTCATTCGAGGCTACAATTCACGACGATTATTCTGGGATGACCTCGTTCATCTGCTTGCCTTTGTGGCCCTGGTTATACACGGTGCATTGAGCGTAGCTGACGGAAATGACCGGGTTGCAATCGATCATGCCAAGCAGGAAAAAACACCGGCATCAGTACTGCTGGGCCTGTACCAAAGGCTGGCACACGTGAGCGCTGCCAACAACTGTTTCCTGTATTCAGTGTTTTGGCTTGTCAAGATTGGGTTCTTGCTGTTCTACTATCGTTTATTTAACACATCGAGAGACTTCCGAAAGGCGTGGTGGGCAGTACTAGCTTTCACATTCTTGACCTACTGGGTACCAATAGGCGGCGTCATCTCCATCTGTGGTCAATCACACACCCTGGCTGATTACGGTGAGTCTCCGAGGCAGTGTCATGGTCTTCGTCATGTTGATATGCATCACAGAGGCTTGCAGTGGTGGAAGGGGCAACGTGCGACGGACCCGATTGTTGTACAGTTTCGCGGTGAATGTGGCGACTGACCTAGCCAGTATGTGCCTTTCACCCTGTAGTTCACTTGGCCCTTACTAACGGTAGATACTGTAGTCATGGCACTCCCGCTTTGGATGGTCAAAAAACTGAGGATAACGACGTCCCAAAAGCTTGGATTGGTGCTCATATTTTCTCTGGCAATCTTCTGTATTGCCTTGGAGATCCTTCGCATTATTGAGGCACTAGTCCATCAGCAAGCCCTCTTCACCATCCTGGAAGTCAACTTCTTTGTTATCATATCTTGTCTACCAACATACCGGGCTCTACTCAACATCGATCGACAGCGACTCCTGTATCGGCCCTCGAAACTGTCTACGTGGGAACCCATTGAGAAAGGGTCTTCCCCGGGATCCAAGGAAAACGGAATCGAACTGACTACAAACGCTATCCATGTCACCAACGGCTACCACGTCTCGAATGAGGAACGGGGCCCGTATTCAGTCGAGCCACCAGGCACCATAAGCCGAGATCTCATCCTGCCAGAACCTGCGCACACCACCACAACGACGGTCTCACCGCCGTACCGGAGCCCTGTTTGACTGCGAATTTGATCGATTCAGCCACGGCCAATCCTCGTTGCTTCCTCGGCGTCCAGGGAGGTACATCCTCCCAGGAAGACGGTGTCGCCCGGGATAGAGATACAGCAGCATGTCAGTTTCCATTCCAGCCATATTATCATGGGTGGATGGGCGAATATAGAGCGGGGATTGGGGGAGGGAAAAAGGCGAACTGTCCGAAGCCACCCATAATAACAATCACCCAAGGGGAGTAATAGATTCTCCATATCAGTATCAAGTTATCAAGATTGTGATTGTGATCATGGTTCTAACTAGTGTGAGGATCGAGATTGAGATCGAGATGGAGCCGCACCAATAGCGTATAGCGTACTACCTACAGACCCTACCTTTCCTGTGTAGGACTGGAAGAAGGTTGGGAACGGCGTCGACTATGATTCTTGGGTATTGGTCTAAGTGGAATTGAGATCTGATGGTGCAAATGAGATGTGGGGAACGCGGTAAATGCGGTACGCTAAGGTACTTTAGCTTCCAGGTAAGTCACCAAATAAGGCTAGGTAGCTGACAGAAGAGACTACCTTAGGTACCTTAAGTAAGGTACGTACCGTGCATTTCAAGCACGCGACAGACGGCGCGAAGAAGGTTTCACAGTACCATGAAATATACCTTATCACATATCACATGCGCTGCCTTGTCAAACAGGCAATAACGTTCGTCTGGCGGGGTGTTTTGGCTGACGTTTCGGCTTGAAAGCAGCCGCACCAATGCTCTAAAGACGGAGACTTCCAGGCCTGACATGCAGGATTCATCAGAAAGAGAATACGAACTAGAACCTGGAAGCTTACTAGTACCTTACCTAAGCCAGGAAGCCAGGAAGCCAATGTTACCTAGTGCAGGACTCGGCCCAGAATAGGTCTTATTAATGGCGCCGTCAGAAAGTAGCCTCCTTTCTCTAGGTACTACCAACTATCGTGCTTTGCTTCGTTGTTCTCCTCTTTCATCTTTCATCTTTCATCTTTCATCTCTCATCTTTCCTTCTCCCTCCTTCTCTTTCCATTTTCCTCTTTTGCCATGTTGAGCATGTAGTGGCGTTGTCTCAATATTGATGACGGAACTCAGTCATTCTGGCCAACGACAAAATGGCCGAGCCCTTTCTCTCTTCGTCGTCCAGAGATTCGGTGGAGGATACTGTTGATGATGACCGTCTTAATGACGTGACGACCGGGCAGGCGTACTGCCTGTATCTGTCCCATTTTCTGTCCATGTGGAATTCTAGAATGTATGAATTCGGCGCAGTGAGCGTTCCCTGCAACCGGGTGTTCCTTCGTGATCAAAATTGACCATTAAATATAGATTTTGTTTATTCAGGCCGCATTCCCCGGCAATCTCGCAGCGACCTCGATCAAGTAGTCATCCCTTCGGCTTGGACCATCAAACCGACCAGTCTCACGCTAAGCTATAATTACAGTGGCATCGCCGAAACCGTCTGCGTCCTGGTCTTCTCGTCCGCCCTAGGCCGCTGGGTGGACCGCTCATCTTCCCGCCTTCGCTCGCTTCAGCTCACCATCTTCACGAACCGCAGCACCGTTGTCGTCTGCTGTCTAATCTGGTTCTTCATACTGTCATCCCGGGTCCCAACCCGCAAGCAAGTCCTCTTCGCTCTCGCCCTCATGCTAGGTATGGTCGAGAAACTCTCTCGAATGACCAACGTTCTCTGCATGGAGCGAGACTGGATTCCAACACTCGCACCGCCCTCCTTCAAGGCGACACAATCCGCACCGTACGATCTGACACACCTGAACACGGTCATGAGGCGGATAGACATGCTATGCAAGCTTGCAGCGCCTTTGGCGATTTCGGCCTTTATCTCCGCTTTTTCGCCTATGAAGGCAGTTCCCGGGGTGGCAGTCCTCAGTATAATGAGTTGGGGGTTAGAGTACTGGAGTGTGCGGAAAGTGTGGACTCAAAACGGCCGGTTGAGAGCACCAAAGAAGTCTGTCATCGGTGATCTGGACCTTATCGACGACCATACCCGGGTAGGGTCAAGACTGCCAAAATACACAAATGGGCGGTCACTACAACCTCCACTACGCGCATCAGTTCTGGTTCTCAAGGCGATCTCGGAAGTCAATGCCTCAATCCGATTGCACATGGATGGCCTCCAGTACTATTTCAGTACCACAGTCTGGATCCCCTCCGTCTGTGTGGCCATTCTCCACTCGTCTGTTCTCAGTTACACCGCAACACTGATCACCTATCTTCTCAACGCCGGCCTCTCTTTGAGTCTGATAACCGTCGCGAGAACTTTTGGCGCATGTTTCGAAATTGGAAGCACTTTTGTCTTTCCCTGGGCTGTGAGGGTGCTCTCTAACAATCTGAAGGCTGGTCCGGATGACGAGAGGGAGTCTCATAGGACAGAGGCCCATAATGAACTGCTAGAAGACAATGACCACGACGAAACCGAATGCGAGGAACAAAAAACGGCGATCCAAAACCTCGAAACAGGCGTCGCGAGAGTAGGAATGTGGGGTATTTGCAGTCACTCCTTGACTCTGGTAAACGCACCCATCCCGTCCCATCCTCAAACCATCTAAACCGACGCACGCGCTAACGGGCCCCAACCCCACAGACCCCCGTCCTCGCCTCCCTCTTCTTCCTGCCCTCCACCCCCACTCCGCCATCACCCCCCAGCACCACCAGCACCACCAGCACCACCAGCACCACCAGCACCACCTCCCCACTACTCCCACCTCACCCCCTCCCAACCCTCTTCCTTTTCACCTTTCTCTCCCTCTCCCTCCTCTCCCGCTGGACCTGCGACCTGTCCACCACCCAACTCACCCAGACCCTCATCCCCGCATCGCACCGCTCCAGCTTCGCCGGCACCGAAATGGCCATCGTCAGCTGCGTCAGTCTGGTGCGTTGGGTTGCGGCCGCGGTGTGGCATCAGCAGTCGGATTTCAAATGGTTGGCGTTGGGGAGCTTCGTCGCCGTGGGTGGAGCGGCCGGGGCGTATGCGGGTTGGTGGTGGTGGGAAGAAGGGAGAGCGAGAGGGAGGGGGCGAGTGAAAGGGAGGAGGTGATGGGGGATATAAAGCGTAGAAGAGACGGAGGTTGCGGTAGCAAGGTTCCTTGACACGGTTGGAAAATGAAGTCTGTGCGCCGTGCATGATGCGCTTGACTACGTCACCATGTCTCTTCGTAGATACGAAGGAACCGACCGGCTTTATTTCCTACTCTTTGAAGATTCCTGTGTCGCCTATAGTCTCGCCTAAATTCGTGGGGTGCCCGACAATTTTGCTTTCCGCCTTCGTCCAATTGTGTACGAACATAATTCGTACATCCTTCCACATGCCGAAATGCCTTACAGAGTCCTCACCTACCCCAAGCGCCAGCCAGTCCGTCACCTCACCAAACCCACCCAACGCGACCGACCAGGCAGCACAGGACAGCAATGTCATCCGCCTCCTCACCCCAACGGCGCAATTCACTGGTAGGAATGGGCTCATCAACAAGAGCTGCATGTTCATGACTCGTTACACCACTCAAGCTTGACCGGGCTGCGGCACAGCCATGACCAGGCATTGGGACATTACAGCGAACCACTGTGTTCGTCATCAGGCCGAAAATTCATCCGAGACCAACAGTCCTGCGCCACGCCCCTTGAAGCGGCAAAGAGGGGATCAATAACCCTCCGGCGCCCGTCACTGAGAGTTGTGACGAGACTGCCGGACTGCTCGCCCAGAACCTCCTTCAGCACATCGTGTAGCCGTCGGTCACCTGCCGATTCACCCAGCAAGACCAACTCGCCGACCCGCTTCACCTCGGCGCCATTGCCGTCTTCAAGCGGCAGCCTGGTGATGTCACGGAGTGCGGATGCAAGATCGCTGCGACTGCTGATGGATCCGGGAGCGTCGGATCCTCTGGAAAGAGCGTCGGCGCCGAGTCGTGTGTCGTGCAATACGCGCCTGTCCTCGAAGATGCCGCATTCCTCGGCAACCAAGAGGGCCGTCAGCGCCGCCCGGCTGTAGTCGACGGTGAGGATGAGTTGCGCCGGGTCGTCGTCCTCGGTGTCGCAATTTCCGCCGACGCCGTGGGCTCTTGCTGCCAGAATCCCCGCCGGCGGCTGTGCAGACAAGGGCATCCGTAACGAGAGGGAGGAGCAGGCGGCCCGGAGGGCGTCGAGAGAAGACTCGGCGACGGGAAACGGGACGACCACTTCCGCCGTCGAGAGCGACGCTTGTAGATAGGACTCGGTCGCCGTCTTCAACGCCTTCAACATCCAGGACAAGGATTGCGTACCGGGGTCATTGCCGCCTAACCAAGGCGGTAGATAGTCACGAAGTGACTGCAGACCTAAGGCTGCCTGAGCTGCTCCAGTGCCGCCGGGCTTCCAGGCATCATTGTTGAGCGATGTGCAGTGAGCTGTTGCACGCTCTATATCCAAGACACCCGTAGCACGCATCATTTGCTTGTAGGCCGGACCCCCTTCGATCTTAGCAACGTCGACGGCGGAACCGTTGGCGAAATGGATGCTGGCGATGCTTTGTTTTCCATAGATTTAGTTCTCATCAACACGCAGCTGGAATCAGTGTCACTCTTCGTACCCATAGTCCAGTGAAAGGCCAAAGCCAACACCGTAATCCGCCGAGTGTGCCGCGTGTATCAGTTGAGCGGGAGTGAGGCAGGCTGCAAAGGGCTGCACCAGATAGCCTTGACCATGATCAAGGTCCAGTATGTTTTATGATTTTCCAATGTGAGAAACAAAAGACTGCTGATTCCGTGTGCCGGCAGAACGGGACAGTAAGGTAGGAAGAGGAAGATGTTAGTTGATGAGTGAAGAAGTCTGTATTAATATTCTACACTAGGTGAGGCGGCGGCCAAGGTGTCATACCTGAGGTACCTTGAGTTAATAATATCTTAAGGCTTAGGTAAGATTACCTTAGATCCTACCTAAGGGAACTACCTTAGTTGACACCGTTTCACGCTAACTAGCACGGGCGCCTAAGGTACCTGGTACTTCGAATATCAAAATAGGTACAAACTACCTTTAGTGCTTACCTAAGGTACACGACATCATGGGGTTGGTCCATGGTGATGCCTTCGAGCCCCCAGAATAGAAGACGACCTTAACTTACAAACAAAGAAAGAAAGCTGACTGCCCCAACCTGCCTGACCGAAATAGATCCGCTGTACTAGTAGTGTACGAACTACACTTTCATCTTTCTAGTCTTACCTCCCGAAGCCAACCAGACTCAGGTACCTTCTTGCTGACCCCCAATCCTTCAAACTATCACACAAGCGGCACAGACAACATTCTCAGCCTTCTCTTCCATTAATATCTTTCTCCTCTAGTCTCTGCTCATCCTTATACTATGCATCTGTAGAAGGAACAAGGCTGCGACCAAGTGGCTTGAACTAGCCCTAACTCTCCTCTCTAGCCTTTGCTGGCCCTTGTACGATGGATCTGTCAGATGAACAAAGCCCCTTTTCGGCATCCTTCGACATTTACCAACTCTCTCCTCAGCCTCTGTTTTCGTATATATAATACACCAACTTGTTCCCCTTCTTCATGTCGCTTCTCAGTACACCATTTCTCTTTCACCATTTAGTTCACTTCTCTCACTCTTCTTCCTTCACTATAAAAAGCACTAGACATGCCGACCATTGCTTTTGCCCTTCTTTCTCTATGCGCACTGGTCGCTGCCGTCCCCAACCCCATTGTTGCAGCGCCGTCCGGCTTGGACGTCAATAACCCTTCTGGTTCGGACCCGACATCACCACCCAAGTCCATTTCTTTCCCTAATGGACGGCCCCCCAACCCCTACCCATCCGGCATACCCACCCAGCCCGGCCATTGCAACGGACAGAACCCGTCGAATCACTGTTTCAATACCATGGATCAATCAGGCGGCTACCTGTGGTTTGACAAGGACTCGGAATGCAGCAACTCTCAGAAGTCTACACTGGAGACTGCCGTGTGGGATGCGACGACGCTCGCCAGCTATTCGTCCGACTTCCCACACGGCAGTCAGGGCACCCACGGCCAAGCCGCGGGCATCTTCTACATGGGCCCCGACTTTGCCAGTCAGTAGACCCGAATTGCCGGCAACTTGAAGCGTGTCTGGCAGTTCAAGACGAGTAAGACCTCGAAGAAGGCGTACATCACGGTCAGCTGCAAGGATACCAAAGGCTATTGCGGCCGAACGGTCGAGGGCAAAGGCGTCGGAGGCTATGCTTGGACGTACAGCGGCTACACCGGTTATTACTAGTACATCACCCTCTGCCCGGTGTTCTTCGGCCTGGACACTCTCGACACTAAGATCAACGAGGTGGAGCAGGAACTCGCCAAGGGTAGCACGACAATGGCCAAGGACATGACTTGGCTCAGAAGTACCGGTCAATACTTCCTTCACGAGATGATGCACACACGCATTGCGGACGGCGGCGTCGAGCCGCATATTACCGATGAATACGTCGTCCCGATTCCGAAAGGAGAAGAGCCCGGTACCAACGATGTCAGGGCGTATGGGCCAAGACTTGTTCATAACCTGGCGAAACGGTCTCTCACTGCTGGTGGTGGCGTGACTCGAGCATCGACAAACGCTGACAGTTACGCGATGCTGGCTAATGCTGCCTGGTGAGTTTGATCAACAGTATGAAAAATCATGCAGTACAAGCTTTTGGCAACGGCCCTCCCGACCCGGAGACCGCGACTTCGACCCCTCCACCGCCGCCTCCACCGCCGCCTCCCCCTGCGGCTGAAATCTGCGGTGACTGGTACAAGATCTTCTACGACCATTTCGAGATCTACGGCAAGTACTTTGACGCTACTAAGTTCGGCCTCGATGGTGCTGGGCTCAAGAAACAGATTTCAGGTAAGTGAAAAGGGAGACTCGTCCCCCCCTCCCCCTCGGGGCATACCAATTTACTCGGCAAACTCGGCTTTGCAGAGGCTAACGCTACGTACGTTTGAACCCAGGCTGTGGCCCCTTGACTCTATGGAGCTTCGAAGAGCGAAAGCACGATCCTCAAGGATACCAGTGGTTTGCCAAGGGAAACATGCCCGTCGGAACGAAGGCGTGTATAGGTCGTGCTGTCGTAGCCGCAGGCGGAGCTTCCCCTGATGGCTGCACCGGCCCCGGATAAACGATCGTGGTGGTAGCGCGCTGCTCTCGTCGTTCGATCGTCGGCTTCGAGGATTCTTGGACCTCCACTAGCCTACTGTATACTACACTGTCAAGCGGGGCCAAGTCTGGTCCTCTCGACGTCACGTAGAGTAGAGCGTCCTTTGTTTTGGGCGTGTCGGATGAGGGGGATGGAGGGGTGATTGTGATGAGAAGTAGCTGTATGATTATTAGGGCCCCGTCTACGGAGAAGCTGTTGAATTTATTGATTATTGTTGTAGAATCCATTCGTATCGCTAGGTTGACCGAGATACTGAGTCTCACACACAGGGGGTTCATTGAAACTCTCTCTGTTGGAACCAAAGCATTCAAGCATAACATTCAAAGAGCAGGCATACCCGGAAAGGCCCAAGTCTAGCGCCGAGAACGTCAGCTCTGGGGTCAGCCAACGTGACCCTTGATCTTGAGAAATGTACGTTTACCGTTTTGGGTCATTTATCCACCTTTGATACTTAGTTACATGGGACACCCACTACGACCCGGCCGGTACCGTCACTGGCTTCCCCTTTACGGTAGAGTTGACATACGTGCCTCGCGGCTGACATGGACTTGTCCGCTTGTCTTTTTTTTAAAGAGATGCAGATGAGCTATCGGGCTGTTTGGCCGGTTTGCTTTCATCGTGCCCTGCTGGGCGAGCGAGCCTTAGCTGGCGGTAGACGACTTATGGATAAAACTAGACCAGATTGAACAACGGACCCCATCGGCTTCTTCCTTCTTATGGTAGGTGGTGGCGATACATGAGGTCCGGCATGCGGTTAAAGCTGTCGAAGGTTATTCGGTTGATTAGTGTATGGTTATGAATCTTGAGGCCCGTAAGGGTATATCAGTTTACTCTCATCTGGATTGGCCAGAATAGTATCTCCGCTTTGAGGTATACGATGCTGAATAACAAAGGGTAACCATGTACAGAACACGAACTCCTGTCAAGCCTTGGGAAGTCACTTGCAATAAGAACTCGATTTTGTCTATATGTTTTAGTACAGAGTACCGCTGACCTTGCGCCCTAGATAGCAAGACGCCCTGCGCCAGATGAAGGAAATTGCCGAAGCCGAGAGACCCGGAGCCATGAAACGCCACCATGCCATATCAGCACATCCACCACAACGTCGACAGCAAAGTGAGGAGAAGCAAAGCGGTGATGATCCCCGCACCGACCTTGTCGCTCGTCTTGATCACTCTCGTGACGTTCGGGTTGCCGGCGTCAGTAGCAGTGCCGGTACCGGCCGAAGGGTTGCCTTTACTCGTACCGCCCGTGTTGTTCGTGACGGGCGAGGTGACCTTGGAGATCAGGTTGGATTGGATGACCGACAGCGCACTCATCTGCTCCCCGACGCCGTACTTTCCGTCCCATTGCGCCTGGTACCATCTCTGACCGCACGTCACTCCGTCCGTACCTCCCGAACACTGCGCCGCAGCACCTTTGGCGGAGGCTTGAAGCTTTGTCATCACGACGTCGGTGGTGAAAGGGGCAAGCTGAGTGGTCGCCGCCATCCAGCGAGATAGATAGGCTTTGAATGACGGTTGGTCGTTGTTGCAGGACTGTCTGGGCTCGCATGCGACCTCGGAAATGATGTTCCCGCCAAAATCTCGTGGGAAGAATATCTCAGAGCCGTTCAGGATACCCTCCACACGAGTTCGCCACTTCGGATCACCATTGGTCTGACGTTAATCAGTTTAGACAAGCCTCCGACTGCAAGGAATGAACGGAGCCGTACATAGTTGTACATATTTGCAGCCCCCAGCAGGAACACACCGTAGTTGTAGGTCCATTGAAGATGGGAGGCATCCGTGCAGTTCTTTCCCGTTGCCGATCCGTCATTGATCTCCCAGTTACTGCTTAAGAGAGGGGTCGACGACCACCAATCCCACATCTTATCCGCCCATTCGGCGTATGTGCCATTGTTTGTGTAGCGGGCGAGGCGAGATGCCAGTTGGAAAAACCCTCCGTTCGAGATGGTGTTCTTGTAGTCGTACCCACTGTTGAGAGGGAATATCTGCCATCTTAATCCTCCACCACATGTCGACGTGTCCCAACGACTAGCTTGAAGGTTAAAGACGGCCTGCGCAAGAGCAAGCCAGGAAGGCTTCTGTGGAGGGGGATCGGGGAATTTGAGCTCGGCAGCAGACATGGCAGCAAAGGCCCAGAACACTTGGTCATCATTTCCCTATCATTTCAAGTTAGAAACTAACCACCAAGGCCAGACGTAACATCTCAACGTTGCCAAGAATATGAGCTAAGTTGGCGGAGGTGATCTCACCTCCGATTTGGTCTGGTTTGGAGGCATATAGTCATTATTCGGTCCGACTTGCGCCTGAAGTCCGTCCATCACCAGTGCATTGTATTGCGAGTCGCCTGTGTAGAACCAGTACTCGATCAACTGGCCAAACATCGCTCCCGCTTCCCACCAGTAGTATGGTTGCACCAGCAGTCCCGGGGTTTGACCGGGCACGTTCCCGGGATAGTACTTTAGCATGCCAGCCGCGACGGTACCCGCAGCGGTCTTGATCGAATCTATGCAGAACAGTACATCGATAGTCAGAAGTCATCCCATAATCGGATTCAGCCCGCGCCAGGAAATCAAGCGTTCCAAGGTAGTAGCGTACCGGTACTGCTAAGGTCCAGCTGAATTGCCTGCGCCAAATGGCCGCCAAGCAACATGATGTTCAAAGTTTCGAACAGCCGCGAAGGTCCATAGTAACACCTCATCGTGACTGTTGGAATAGAATCGGAGACGGATATAGAAGGGACTCGTGATTGGAGCCGAGTGAAGATGAATCCAGAATACGGCACAGGTTGCTGACCATCAGCACATAACAAATATCAAAGCAGAACCGTCAGTTGCAAATGAGAGACTATCTTCCGTTCGCAGCGGTCAGGTAGTTAGAACTGTTAGCAAGGTATAGGTCTGATTGAGGCTGAAAGGGAGAGTAAGCCGACGCAGAGGTCGCGCGCTGTAACGTTACACAAGTCGGTGCAACGAAGGAATGAAGTTCAAAGGCGCACTTGAGTCAGAAGGTCTTTAAACTCAGTGATTGTAAGGAGGTATCTTTGGGAAAATAGGATTCTCAAGTTCCTCAGAAGTAATACGACGAAGAACGAAAGATGAAAGACGAAAGATGAAAGACGAAAGATGAAAGACGAAAGATGAAAGACGAAAGATGAAAGATGAAAGATGGAATTAGCAACTGCGGCATGGTAAGGTCCATGTAGCTGTCCATCCTGACTGTGAGGTGAGGTAAGGTAAGGTAAGGTATTTACAAATAATACGTTGCCTTATTGAACAGCTACGGTATGCTGAGTGCAATTCAGATGGCTTTATCGGGTGTCGCGTTGTTTGTTTCACATGGATAATCCTTTGGCTATTAACTATTGGATTGCCGTGCCGTACGCGTAAGGTACCTTACAGTAAGGTACCTCAGGTATCTTACCTGGTACCTGAAGAAGTTACTGACTTACTTAGTAGAGAACTTTTGCAAAGTGTAAATTTTTATTTGCACTTCTGACATAGGTTTAGCTCAGATTCGAAGTGTTAGTCGTTTACACAAAGTGAAAACGACTAACACTTTGACCCTTGTTTTGCCTGCAGTTTATACTTTTTACACTTCATTTACAGTTGGTGGACCCTGAACTGATTACTTTTGGAAGATAATTAC
>JAABUJ010004722.1_pt1 | contig 14116 bp, 7 predicted proteins | sample 5559131 | NCBI WGS metagenome assembly JAABUJ01 (sample SAMN10711875, study PRJNA513366) | rock metagenome | isolation source: Antarctica rocks | place: Antarctica: Victoria Land, Mt New Zealand nord | collected 2016-01-07
GTGCCCTCTGACGTGGCGACTCGACAAAGGGATTGTCTGTGGCAGGTATAAAAGGGCATGGCTCTCACGCGCTTGAAGTCACTGAAGCCTGAACTCTGATCGTACGGTTTCTTTCTCCCTGCGCTTTTCTGCATTTCTCTTTTCGCTCAACTCCTTACCTTTTGCAAGATCCACTGATATCATTTGACTCCTCTGAATCTGCAAGGTCATTGTACAGCGATGACAGGTCTTTGAAATGTCCAGAGATCTGATGGTACAATGCTGTACGTCTCATTCTACCCATCTGGCTTGGTCCTTTGGCTGCAGTTTCTGTTTGCGTTTCGTCATTTTGGCGTGATACGAGAAAGTTTGTCCATGTACCTGGCCAGTCGAGAATGACTTCAGCCGCTGAAACCGAAGTGAAAAGTATCAGGCAAGAAGTTGCCTGAGGTTGCTGCAGCGGTCGGTGAGAGTTGACCTGGTGGCAGTCGAACATTTGGTTCGGGGAGCAGCACTGGAATCGCCGGTCTATGAGGCAGATTTCTAATACCTCATTGACAGTGCTGGCTGTTCAAATGGCGCACAAGAGATGACTCTTGATACTCCACCGGCCTAACACAGAACCAGGGAGTACAGCGGAGAGCTGTCTGGCTCGAAGCATATATGCTACTAGCTGATCCTTGCTTTGAGAAGAAGAAGCTAGATTGTTCAGCCTCTGCTGTTGCTCTGAAGAACGCAGCTTTAGGTTCACAAGCAATCAAGATTCATGAGTTCTGCTCTCATTCGAGACTAAATTAGTAGCAAGAGCAGAGCTTGTAGCTGACTTTGTAACAGGCTCTGAAGCAGGTCTATCCTGAAGCAGCGTTGATGGCAGCCGCAGCAACAGCTTCCATATGTGCAAGCCTAGCTTTCATTTCTTGATCCTCAGAAGATTCGGGAAAGCTGAATCGATCAAATTTGAGTTTGCGCTGCGGCCTCCGGATAGGTCTGATGCTGACGAGGATGGGCCAGATCCATTTTCTTTGGGTTATAAGCTGTCGCACGATCGACAGCGTCCCGACCTCGGACCCCAACTGACCCTCCAACGGCATTTCGGTGAGGGCTTTAGCAACAGGTCACTGTATACCGAGCGAAGCACAGCAGCAGATGCAGGAGTAAAAGGTTCTGCATGTGCAGGCAGGACCAAGAGCAGCAAATGTGAAGCGCTTGATCCGACGATTTGCTGGTGTACGCACTTTTCTGCTAATCGAAAGCGCCAGCAAGTCCTCTCAATTTCTGAAGTATACCCAGAACTCTTCATACGTTGGTCAGCAACTATGCTAGGTTGCTTCTCTATCTGCTGATAGAACCTGTGAAGGCGATCGTATTTGTTCACTAGGTCGGAAACGTCCTGTAGATCCATCGCATCGTACCACGCATCATGGCCATAATGATAGCCCTTCCATTTCGCTGGGTAATGCGTACGTCCCCTTGTTATACTTCTCATGAACTTGTGCAAGCAACACTTGCACAAGTTTTCTGACGAAACATGTGTCTCCTCTACCCAATAGTCCTTGGATTAGCCCAATTCTATTTTGCAGGACGCGGCAATGGTTTGCCTCAACTTGCTTTGAGTTCATAAAGGTAGTGCTGAGAGCTGTTCATCCAGTTGTTCTGTTGATAGTGAGTCATATATATTCTTTGCTTCAGCTTCACGATAATTTTGCCCCCATAGGAATTGGCGGCGTTGCTCCAAACAATTTTCTTGAATGTGATGTAGAGCGCTGATCTGGCGTGATAGGGTCTTCTTCTCAACCACAATAGATATCTTCACATGATTTTCACTCTTGAATCCTTCTGCGGCCTTCAAGAACTTCAGATTATTAAAATACTTTATATCACTGCTGTGATTGATCCTTTCACAAGAGTCTCCTCAGCTTGTTCCTTGTCTGTCACCGCCAGCTGCGATGCATACTTATGTTTCAATTAGCTTGACCTTTGAAATTTTCAGTTAATCGCTTGTGTCATCAAGCCTGACCTTCGGTGGTGGAGGTTGATCAGAGTAGAGGGTGTGTCGCAGTACTCTCCACCATTGCCTCTGCTTTGACCATTTATCGAGCCTGAAATCGTAGCACCAAACTCCTGGCTGTGTGGTTGAGTTCATCGGCATGGATCGTAGCTGATGTACTAACCCCGATCCCTGGCCCAACAAATGGATCCTCCACGGCAAGTTCTTGAATACGAGCTACCATAAGCTCATACATATATTTGATGACCTTAGTGGCCCAGTAACCTTTCACATCTGCTTGTATGAAGGGTTCTTTTGACCAGATCTCCAGCTCTGCCCGAGGGTTGGCAACATCTGAGAAATTTGCTTCTGTGATGAGATTGTATCTGTCCACATGTATCCCCATGAGGATCATCAGTACCAGAATATCGACCCATTCACCTTGCTGCTTACCACAGATAAAACTTGATGCACGAAAGTCAGAACATAGAAGCCAACCCTGTCACGAACTTGACATCATTGTGTTACCTCAGAGATTGTGGCTTCAGTCTCATGATTGGTGATAAAAGCTGAGGATGTAGAGCGGCAAATTTATCAGCTCATTCATGTAGTGATAATTTCTGATAGCACATAAGCACCATTATTGTTGCCATCCAAGTGCCTTGTTGTCACTGATACTCTTGCTCTTGAAAGAATGAATGTTATTTCAGCACTGAAATTCTCAGGTTTGCTGTGCACTGATGACTTTCATGATTGCACTGTGGAACCTGTTGAGATCATTTTGCCTGATAGGTATGATGATTGAAGGGAATATGGTGTTTCTAAATGCAGATTTTATCTTTCATGACTATGATAGTGTGAACCCACAAGCCTCTTATCTATAAGAGGCTGATGTGTAAGGTATGTGACAATGTGAGACACTATGTTACAACAGCTATTTGATGAAGTTCTGATGTTAAGATCTTGTATTGATGAAGACTAACAACTAAGAAACTCAAAAGATTTGTATGTGAAGACTGTCTATATAGTACTTCACTTATCAATTATTGTGTAAGAGATTCAGCTATAATTCAGTATAAGCACATAATGATATTATAATAATTGTCTTCTCTTCTATGTGCTGATTCTTCAGCACATTGACATATCATTAACATTATAGATACATTGTGATTTTGTGAAATCTAATTAACAAGATGTAAGCAATAATTCACTTAACAGTTTTATGTATTTTACTTGTTGTCTATCTCAGCTAAACTGATGATCTTGTATAATACTTTAAGTTTGTTACATTCAGATAGATAATGATTCAGCTTTATTTGATGATGAATAATACATAAAACATAAATAAAATCAACTTTTCTTTATTCTTAAATCAGTTAAATCAGTAATCTTTTTGTTCAATTACAATATATAAGAAACTCTTTCTTATACATAATTTGCATTCATTTCATCTTCAAGATCTTAATATATTGAAGTTGTAATAACTTCATGCTTTTAAACAGTGCTTTTCTCTTATAATACTTTGTAAACAGCACAATAGTGAAAGTGTAACAACAGCAACATCATAATTATTAAGAAAAATAAAAGAGATGTTCTCTCTGCTGTGTCTTTCATTAAGAATTCAGTAAGATTGTTAATGATTCTTATATATATAGTATTTGAGACATCAACACATTCTAACAATGTCAAAGTCTAAGAGACATATCTGTATAAATATAAAGAAATGCAATGAGAAATCTTGTTGCTCTTATCATTAAACACTGTTCATTAACACAGTCTTAAATGTTAACAAGTTAATAAATTCATCAGAGTTAATTCTGAAGATTAAGTCTGTAAGAGCTAAGTCAGTTAAGAATACAATAAGTATCATAAGTAACATTGTTAACATACTTGCTCTGCTAAAACAGAACACAGAAACAGAATGTAATGAAGAAGAATGTTAAATATAAAAAATGTAAGCATCTCAAAATAAACTCATTGACAAAATGCTTACACAACAATGATGAAATATACATTTTAAATAATATTGTTGTGCAAAAAAGACAGCAACAGAGATTCTGTCATTGCATATAGACACAGTTGTATTTACTTAATTTTTTTAATGATGAAATGTTGTCTTTTTGCATCTCACTTTCTCAAGTCACAGATAAATCATTATTGATGAACTTAATTGAAAATGCTTACTTAATGATTATTACTGCACTGTTAACATCACAGAATACTACTCTTAAGACATAATCAGTCTGTAAGAAATCTGTCACTTAGAAGAGCATTAAGTCTGAGATTATAATTGATGAATATCTTTCTGCTTCACATTATACATCACATTTCTCTTTCATAGTAACATTATCACATACATTGCATCTCAATTCTGTTTTCATCTCAGCTCTCAGAGATATCATCACTTCATGACATCATATTCTTAGTAATTTTTCTATTTTCTTATTTATTCACATTGACATCATCTCAATGCTGTGTCATAATTATTACATCAACAACAAGTTGAATTCTCTTTGTTGTCTTCACTGTTTTAAGCATATCAGCAACAATATTAGCTGATGCAACATTATTAAAAATCAAAATTATAACTATTGCAAGATGCTCTGAAAGCTGTGCAACTCAGTTTGATAAAAAGTTTCTTATTATCTTATAATATATTAACAATATGTCATGATATCACTATGCACTCATACTAAACCATAGTCAAACTCCTTACACAATAATTGATTAGCAAAGTACTATATAGACAGTCTTTACATACAAATCTTTTAAGTTTCTTAGTTGTTAATCTTCATCAATACAAGATCTTAACATCAGAACTTCATCAAATAGCTATTGTATTGTAGTGTCTCACATTGTTACATATCTTACTCATCAGTCTCTTATAGATAAGAGATTCATGAATTCACAATTTTAACAACTTTATCTTTTTAAAGAGTGACAATTCATTACATTATAATATGCAGACTAGAAGTCAGCAAAATGAAACAGAGTTATTTTCTGACTGTATTGAGACTTAAGTAATTTTTGAAGAACAAGAATCTGTAAAGATTTAAACTGTTATTTAAACTGCAGAAAAGAAGAACTGATGTTTAGATGAACAGATTTGTCTAATTAAAATGAAATAGATTAATAATGAGAAAAGATAACAATTCATAGAAATTAATCACAGATTATAAGCATTTAATATGTATAATGAAATCAACAAATTTCTGAGAGATAAAGATTCTCAAGTCTTATCTGAAAGAAAACTGCATACAGAATTTTCTTATATTCTTATTAATTCTTTAAGTTCAACAAAGTGATATGCATTCAAAGTTGTGTATGTACTTTCAGCAAAACAGACACAACAACTAAAGAATTTGTTTACATATAATGAAAAGTTTATCTGTAAACATACTAAATTTATATACAGCATTATGACAGCATTTCATTTAATTTCTAAAAACTTCTTTAATGACTACAATAAAATTCTTTTTGTTATGCAGTTCTTAGCAGAAGAACCTTGAGATGCATAATTTTATTATATTAATGAGAATGAACTTCTAAATAATAAATCATAAATATTCTTTTTAAAGTTTCTGCTCAATCTCATTGAGAACTCAGTAAACTGCAGATTTAGCACAGTACAGAAATATTTAAAAGTTATATAGAAATTTATTTAATTAATTTAAGCTTTTATGATATATTTTAACATGCTGAAGAATCAGCTCTTAAACTATACAGAGAAATAGAAAATAAATTATTTTTTTATAAAACTTTAATTAAAGATTTAAGCAGTTTTAATTAACTATTAAGATTTCTTAAAGACAAAAAAAAATCTAATAGCTCTGACTGCTAAACTAGAGATTAATTAGCAATCTGTAGACAATTGTATAATTTAAAGTTATATTATTAAGAAAATTTATAAATATTGCTTATATTCTTTTACTTAAACAGCAAAGTCACAGCAGAACAATTGTCTCAACTTTAAGACTATGAAATTAAGTCATCATAACAATATAGATAAACTCTATTTTGAAACTGATGTTAAGAAGAATGACTACTATAACTGTAAAAAATTAAATTATTTTAGAAAGAACTGCAGAAGTTCTCTGAAAAACTTTAACTACATTAAGATTAATATAGTTAAGACAAAAAAAGACAGAGTCTTATTAATTATGCTTCAGTAATGAAAATTAAATTAGAGATCATAAAGAAATCTAGCATTATAAAGAAAGATTAAGTCTGAATTAAATTTAATTGAGTTTTTATCAGTATATTATTAAACACTGCAGCAGAGATTAATGTGATGTCTTAATGATATGCTGTTACTCATTAACTGACATAAGTTAATGCAGAACTCTTAAGATCAAAGCTTTTAAAAAGACAATATGTTTACTGCTATAATGCATATTTAATGAAGTATAGACTCATCAACAATTAAAAATAAAAACAAACTAAAGAATAGTTGTTCTATATCTTAAATAAAGATGAATCTGAACTCATCTTTGATCTTTTAAATCTGAAATGACAACACATTCATATTGATTGTGATTCATACACATAATGCTATGAGATAAAACAGATATTTTTAATTATTGATGAGTCTAAAGTGTTTATCAACAACATTTAAAATTAATTTACTATTTATGCATTGTTAATGATGCCTAAGTCAGGCTCATCAACAACTGCTGTACATGTTGTCAGCAAAATATCAATACTATTTTAACAATATAACAAATATATAGATGTGTTCTCTGAAGAGAATATCAGCAAGTTATTATCTCATTAAGATCATGATTATGTCATAAGAATAAAGAAACATAAATTACTTTATGATTCACTTTACAATCTGTTGAAAACAGAGCTATAAATGCTTAAAGAATATTTAAATGACATTTTAATAAAGAAATAAATACAACATTCTGTCAATTCTGTAGAAGCATCAGTTCTGTTTGTCTTAAAAAATGAAGAAAGCTTATATTTATGTGTTGATTACAAAAATCTCAATAAAATTATTATTAAGAACTGTCATTCTCTGTCACTGATTAGTGAGACACTTAATTGTTTAAGTGAAGTCAAGATATTCATTAAACTAGATCTTAAGAATGCTTATTACTGCATTAGAATTAAGAAAGACAATGAGTGAAAGACTGTGTTTTATATATATTACAGTCATTTTAAGTACATAATTATGTCATTCAGACTGATTAATGTCTCAGTAACTTTTCAAGTCTATATTAACTGAGCATTAACTAAGCTAGTTGATGTCTTTTATGTAATATATTTAAATAATATCTTAATCTATTTCAGTTTTCTAGAAGAACATCAGAATCATATGAAATAAATTCTGAAGCAACTTTAACAGTTTAAATTGTATGCAAATTTAAAGAAGTGCACTTTTCATACTATACAGATAAAATTTCTTAAGTTTATTATCTTCACTACTGATGTTTTAATGAATCAATGATGAGTCAAAATCATAAAGAAATAATCAATATTTAAAAGCTACTATGAAATATAAATATTTCTAAAGTTTGCAAACTTTTACTGTTGCTTTATACAAAGATATTTTAAGATCACTGCTTCTTTAACTGATCTGTTAAAAGGCAGCAAGAACAGCAAGAAGATAAGTGCATTTAAGTAATTATAAATGATAATGTAAGTATTTTGCAAGCTTCATAATATCTTTATATAGACATCTATTCTGATGCACTTTAACTTAAAGCTAAGAGCTTAGATTGAAACTAATGTCTTAATAATTAAGCTGATAAATATTTATTTACAGCTTTAGACAGATGCTTAATGACATTTTATTGTCTTTTGATTAAGAAAGTTAAACTTAGTTAAAACACATTATGAAACTCATAATTAAGAATTGTTGACAATCATGAAGACATTTAAACACTGACAACACTATCTTGAGAATAGTCATTATCTTATTGAGATACTTATGAATCATAATAATCTACAAGAGTTTATGAATATGAAATTATTAAATAAAAGACAAGCACACTGAGTTATAAGATTAGCTGCTTATGATTTTATAATTATACATTAATCAGAGAAAACAAATCTTATTAATGTGCTGTTAAGATGTTCTGACTATAAAGTCAAGAAGAACATAAATAGATTACTATTAACATTGTAATGAAAGCTAATTACATTATCTTAAAGATTAAAATTAAACATTACTGCTTTAATTAATTAGATTAATGCTTAAAGCTTAAATCTGCAAATTATGCTGATCATTTTATTAAAAGAATATCAATTAAGCATTTAAACTGAAGATTATAACTGTTAAGAATAAGTCAATGAGAGATTTAAAGAGTCTTCATTCAGAAATGAATTGAAGAATAATGATTATATATTTAGTTTATCTATATACAATGTAGCAGAAGAGCTGCTTAACTCTGTTGCTGAAATTATTGATTGTAAATAGTTTATTTTATATGCATTGATTCAGAAAGTGATTGATAATAAAACAATATATAATAAGAAACAATTACTCTTTCTTAAACTTATTCATTTTTTGCAGAACACTGATGTTTTAATAGTAAAGATGTGACAAGACTTGAAATCACAGAGTAACTGCAGCTATCAAGACATCAATAATAGTTTATAAATGTTTAATTTCACTGAACTACTTCATCACAAGAATAAGATATATATATTATTTGATGAAGTTGTTAAGAATAAGCTTATGAAGCTACATCATAATGATGTTTTAACAGAATATTATGAAGTAGATAGAACAATTAATCTGTTATTTAGAAAGTATTATTAAGTTAATATGATAAATAATGTTTAAGAATATGTTGCTTTATATATTGTATGCTTAAGAATTTAAGTATTAAGACATTATTTATATAATAAATTACAGTCATTGTCACTATCTACTTAATTATAAGAGAAAATAACAATGAACATAATCACTGACTTGCTGTCTAGCAGATAAGAAGTTAATGTTTATAATTTCATACTGATAATTGTGAATAGAGTGACCATCAGGTCAGGTCAGACCCAGATTTTAGAACTTAATTTGATTCATTAAGCTTTACTTTGTAACTCAACTCAACTCTGTGTAGAGTCAGGTTTCAGACAGAGTCAAGTTAGACTATTCTTGATAGCTTAAATTAAATTAGAATTAATTAACTTCTATTATTAAGCAGCTTTATATTGACAGCAGCTATTATTGCAACATTTTTAATTAACATTGCACACAATACTCTTTGTTTAACTACATATCTACTTTATAAACATTATATATGAGCATTATTAACTTAATTATCAGATTACTCATTCTCTACAGAGCAAAAATACATTAACTAGTACACTTTATCTTTTTAATAAGTCTGCAATGTATAAAAGATTGCTTTCATCTTTTACAATTTCTTTAATATTATCAGATTCTCTTTCTTATGTAGCTCAGCAACTATATCATAAATAAGTCATAAAAGAGATTCTTAATATACAAAAGCTTATACTTTCAAAAAATATATAAAGATATGTCTTACTTATCTTCTGCAAATTTATAATGACTAACTAATTTCACTTTAAGCTGTCATTGTACTGATTAGAAATCTTTTTAATTAGCAGTGAAAAGAATTTTAAATTTAAAATAAAAAAATGCAGCTTCTATCAATATTGCTGTTGCTGCATTGCATGAGCTGATTAGAGAGTGTTAAAATTGAGCATTTTAATTTAATTTAATAATGCAATTATGTAACTCACTTAGCTCTTTTTGTGCAGAAACTAATTTGAAAAAAGAAGAATTATTAATGATTTAATTTTCTTCTTTAAAGATGTCATACTTGACAGTCTGTTCTTTGCTTTCATTTTATAAACTTAATTCTATCTCATACATCTTCATCTATAATTCATATTCTGTTCTCTTTAATGAATCTTGTATTGTCAAATTCACAAGCTTTAAAATCTGCTTAATATTTCTTTATAACTTTAACTTTCATCATAGCTCTGTCATGCTATACAACATAATTCTAATGTCAGTTTCTTTACTGTGAGAAGATCTATACTTAGTAAAGAAATTGCAACTAACATAATTGAGATATTATACTTTACAAATTGTATTTATTGCTTTAAATTTCTCAGATAGTAGCTTAAGAAAAAATAATTATAAATTAATAAATCTAAATAATTGTACAGCTTAATTTAAATTGATCTTAGTTATCTATAAATTTACTGATAACAAAAACACAGCATTCATGTAAACAAATGATAATATAGAGACTTAGTGAGTTCATTTATTTTTAATACAACACTTTTTACATTTTCTTTCTATAAAACATCTTACTTTTTGCATTAAGCTTTCTATATTTTCTTTCTGCATCATGTAAGTAAAGTAAATAATGAAGAAATATGATGCTGACTTTTATTTTAGAAATACATCATCAGAACAGAGAAAACTGAGTGTAAAGATTATCTTTATTAATATAGTAAGAACATCAAATTTTATACTTCTCATTATTGAATTAGATCAACTCATCAACATAATAAAAGTATCAGACTTTACATCTTTCATTATTAAATAAAATTAATTCATCAATAAAAAAATACATTTTACTGATATATTAGACTTCTCATCTCAATCTGAGAAGAAGAAAAAGAAAAAAATCAATAAAATTAATTTATCTATCTTAGACATTGCTGCATGTCTGAAGAAAGAAGACTTTGCTGATTAATAAGAAAGAATAAAAGCATTCATTAACTACTTTAAATTCATACTTAATGCTGCATTATCTTAAAGTACTTCAGCTGCTTCTTTTACTTCTTTTAACTCAAAATTTAATATGTAACTTCACTTATTATAATGCTCAATTATAATGCACAAAATGTATACTAAATCAGAGACTAAATCATATTCAAGAACTCAGAAGCTCTTTATTTATTCTTTTATTAAGTTCTTTACATTTTAATATTACTTAAAAATTGATCTCATCACATTCTTCAGTGATCAATGCATTCATAAATGCTGATATTGAAGAGGCTTAAGAGCAGAATGATATGACAATGAATAGATTAAATATAGATTTTAAACATAATTCAGAATATAAGAAGCTTAAGATGAGAATTTAAAGAACAAAATATGCAGTTAAGACAAGAAAGAAAATTGTTGTTAAGAGATATGCAGAGAATAAGCATAATGAATATTAATAAATGATTATAGTGTTCTGTATTAAATTTTAACTTTATTTATAATGATTTTTCTCACAAATCAAAATGTAATAACTGAGCAAAAGAAGAATGAAGATATTGCTCAATAAAACAACTTAATTATAATTACTAAAGAAATATAAGCTTTGCATAAGCTTCTTAAAGTAAAGAGTGCTTTCTTAATAATTAAAAAAGAGATATATCAACTTCATTTGACATTTAGTCTATGCTGATATGATTAAATTGAAAAAATAAATGAGTATATTTAAAGCTGTTGAGATAACTATCTAAATGAAGTAGTTAAGTATTAAGAATGAATCATTTAATTTAATAGCTATAAATAACTTACTATAGCTGAAAATAAGAATTCAAATCTTGCTATGCAGATTTTTAATAGCAGCATACTCAATTCAGAGCACATAGCAGATAAGAAAAATCATCAGTATATATTATATTTTTAATACTTCTTTATAATGAATCTAAAGACAAAAGTTAATGTTGTTTCATTCTATAATTATTAGTAGAATGATCATCAGATCAGGTTAACTCAGCTTAACTTAGACAGAGCTTTCAGATCAGGTTAAGTTAAGCTTTAATTGTCAGTTTAAGAATTTAAATCAGACTTAAACATTGAAGCTTAATTTGACTTAGAAGCTCTGTTCAAATTTTAAGAATTCTGAGATTGATTAGTAAGTGAGTTCTTGAGACTTAACTTAAGAATAAAGATTATGAGCTTAGAGATTACTGATACATAAGCATTATAAGTAAGCATTATATATACATAATTGAACAGCTTTCAATTTAGTTTATTTATTTACTATATTGAGAGTTAGATATTCTCAAAATAATCTAATAACAATTGCTTTAATCTGCATCTTTAAACACAATGTTTCAGTTATGCATGTATCTCTTAATGAAAGACATATTCTTATGCTGAATAATAATCTGCTTTACATAAATTGCAGTTAGATTAATATCTACATTCTGTTAACTGATAAATGATAATTACTGTACAATTCATTAAACATACTTTTAAAGAAGACAACAATATATGCTTTTACTGTCTTCTGCAGACTGTTAATGACTGAGCTTTAAAAGCAAAACATCTTATGCTGAGAAAAAACTCTCTTTAAATAATCTTAAGTTATCTTGCAGCAAAGTCTTTGAAAGAATAGTTTTGCTATTAGAAAATCTGTTGATTTTTAATAATGATATATTTTATGAAGAGTGACAGCTATAGAACAGAGTGTTATTATTAAATATTATATTATATATTAAAATTAAGCTTACTGCCTGACTTTCAGCAATGAGCTAACTTAAATGCTTCAGTACTTTCTTCTGTATCTGCAGTATTATTTTTTTTCTTTTTTTCATTAACATCAATTTTTTCTCTCTTAAATGTCTTTCTAAATATTCTTTCTACTGCTGCTGTCTTCTCTCTGTCTAATACAGTCTTCATAGCACTGCATTTTAAAATTTTCTTGATATATATCATAATATAATATAATGATACAATGATGCTCTAAGATTAAGTTAACAGAAATATTATGAAAAAACAATTTAAATGTATTTATGAATGACAATGAGTTCTAGAGTGATCTTGTAGTTTGAAGATGCATTGTAGTTTGAAAGTGTGTTGTAGTTTGAAAGTATATAGTTAAAAGATGTGTTGAGAGCTTTTAGATGTTAACAATACTTAAATATTAGATTGCTGATAAACAATACATTTATTTATGATATATACATTAATGTTATAAATAAATATATCAACATACTTACTTCTAACATTCAATTTAATACTTTCTTATCTTCATCTCTATCACTCAATCTACTACATTCACTCTGTCTCTACTCAATCTCTATACTCAGTCTCTACATTCACTAAATATATTACTCAATGCTATCACTTATTTTACTGCTCATTTCTTAAGATTTAATCTTATACATTGCTCTTGTACTTCACTCTGATGCATAGCTGTAATGCATACATATAATGCTTAATTATATCATTCAATATAAAACTCAACAGTTAACTACATATTCTAAATTCTTGTCATAACAGATTTAGACATTAAGCTTTTACTGTAAATTGTAAAACACTTAACTTTTAATTTATTCTCAGTCTCTAAAAAGAGATCTAATCATTATGATCATTTATAGAAGTCTATATATAATTTAAAGAAGACATTTAATGAATACTTAAATAACTTAAAGACTGTATGTGCAAGGAAGAAATGACAGAAATATATGAAGAATAAGAACTTTAAAAGAATTAAAAATGTAAAGATGATGAACTGCAAAGCTGTAAAATAAAAAAGAGATGCATTGAAGAAGATTGATGCATATTAAATTGTGAACTCAGCATTGAAGAAGATCATGAAAGAAAAGATTAAAGATGAGATCTTAAAGAAATAATATAATTGTAAAATTTCTTATAAGACTTCTTTAAAATTATTATACTTAATTATATTGCTTTTAATTATCTGCAGATGTCTATTACAAAGATGAGTTGAGAAATAAATTAATAAAGAATAAGAATTAAGTTTAACTTAAAGAGAAAGTTAAAAAGAAAATGTTATTTATTGAAGCTTTTGCATTAAAAGAAGAGCAAAAGTTTACAGAAATGAAATAAAAAATATATTATATCTATATCTTTTATAGACTTTCTGAAATTCTTTAGAATATCAATAAAGATGAAGTTATTCAGCAGAAGTGCATCAACATTAATTATCAAATTGAAAAATATTTAACAATTGTAATTAAGCATTATGAAAGAGTTCTCAACAATACAGAAAAGCAAAAGCTACATAATGCTGAAGATCTTGATTTTGTTAAGATCATACATTGCTTTTATAGTGAAGTTCTTAATTCTGAACACATTAATGACTTTAATTATATATAAATATTATATCATTTAATTATAACACTTCTTAACTCTGACATTAACTAATTACATTTAAGAGCCTGCACTTGATCAGAAGAAAAAAGATGAAA
>JAABUJ010004723.1_pt1 | contig 14116 bp, 15 predicted proteins | sample 5559131 | NCBI WGS metagenome assembly JAABUJ01 (sample SAMN10711875, study PRJNA513366) | rock metagenome | isolation source: Antarctica rocks | place: Antarctica: Victoria Land, Mt New Zealand nord | collected 2016-01-07
CCGCAGCCGGTGGCGGGCAAACTCCTCCCTGGCGTTGCCGGTCACCATCTCCAGCAGGTCTCGCTTGTCACCCCGCTGGGGGACCCGGACCTCGACGTGAGACCCGACGTGGGCGGTCGGGTTGACGCTGCGCTCGACCCGGTAGCCCGAGCTGGCCGCCCACCACTCGATGTCGTCCCGGGTCGACGACCGCCGCCGCGCCGGTTCCCCCTCGGGCGCCGCCGGCCCGCCGTCGCCCAAGGGGCGCTCGGCCCGTTGGAGACCGAGCCAGGCCCGGATCAGCTCGCCGTCGTCGGGCTCGTCGGGCACGAGGACCAGCGGTGGCACGCCGAGGTTGGTCTCGCCGTAGTGCTGCTCCAAGATGTTGAACACCAGCTGAGCCCGGGACAGGTCCTCCACCTTGTCGACGATGAAGCCCTTGCGCCCCACCACCCGTCCCCGCCGGACGTAGAAGACCTGGACCGCCGCCTCCAGCTCATCCTCCACCACCCCGAAGCAGTCGAGGTCCTCGGAGCGCTCGGTGACCATCTGCTGCTTCTCGATGGCCTTGCGCACGGCGCCCAGGCGGTCACGGACCCGGGCCGCCCGCTCGTACTCCATGTTCCTGGCGGCGTCGCCCATCTCGCCTTCCAACCGGCGCACCACCGGCGCGGTGTCCCCGTCGAGGAACTCGAGCAGCTCGTCGACCAGTGACCGGTACTCCGAGCGGCCGACGGCTTCGATGCAGGGCCCGCTGCACTTCTCGATGTGATAGAGGAGGCAGGGTCGTCCCTGCTTCTTATGGACGTTGAACTTGTGGTCGCTGCAGGTGCGGATGGGAAAGGTCCGCAGCAGCGAGTCCAGCGTGTCGCGGATGGCGTAGGCGTGGGCGTAGGGCCCGAAGTAACGGTCACCCTTGGCTTTGGCGCCCCGCCGGACCATGGCCCGGGGCCACTCGTCGCCCACCGTGACGGCGAGGAACGGGTAGCTCTTGTCGTCCCGCAGACGCACGTTGAAGCGGGGTTTGTGCTGCTTGATGAGGCTGTACTCGAGCATGAGGGCCTCGACGTCGTTGCGGACCTGGATCCACTCGACGGTCTCGGCCGACGCCACCATCTGGGCGGTGCGGGGCGGGAGGTTGGCCGGGTTCTGGAAGTAGTTGGACAGCCGCGACCGCAGCGATTTCGCCTTGCCGACGTAGATGACCCGGCCGTCGTGGTCGCGGAACTGGTACGAGCCGGGCGCCTCGGGGATGGTGCCGGCCGGCGGTCGCTGGAGCACACACCAAGTCTGGCCCGGACCCGCCGAGCACCGGCAACCGCTCGCCGGTTGCCGGCAGTCGGGACCCGCCAACCGCGGTCGTACGTCTAGGCTGGCTGCACGCCGCCCCGGTACACGGCGACATATCCACTTCGAGGCCGACATCCCCGCGGACGGGCGACCGGGCTGTCCCCGCCGGCCACATCGAGGTGCTCCTTCCCGGAGGTACCCACCGTCATGCTCCGACTCCAGTCCCCACTGCCCGAGGGCTACTCCTCGGCCCCCGCCGACGCGCTGGCGGCGCGCATCGCAGCCGCCAAGACCGCCCTCGGAACCCGTCTGCTCATCCTCGGCCACCACTACCAGCGTGACGAGGTCATGCGCTGGGCCGACGTCCGGGGGGACAGCTTCGGCCTGTCCCGCCAGGCCGCCGCCAACCGCGACGCCGAGCTCATCGTCTTCTGCGGGGTCCATTTCATGGCCGAATCGGCGGACATCCTCACTGCCGACCACCAGCAGGTCATGCTTCCCGACCTCAACGCCGGCTGCTCGATGGCCGACATGGCCGACCTGGAGTCGGTCGAGGAGGCCTGGGATGCGCTGGGGGCAGTGACCGACACCGAAGCCGTGGTCCCGATCACCTACATGAACTCGTCGGCCGACCTCAAGGCGTTCGTCGGCCGCCACGAGGGTGCCGTGTGCACCTCGTCCAACGCCCGCCAGGTGCTGCGATGGGCACTAGGGCGGGGACCGGATGTCAAGGTGCTGTTCTTCCCCGATCAGCATCTCGGCCGCAACACGGCGTTCGAGCTGGGCTACACGGCCGCCGACATGGCCGTCTGGGACCCCCGCCGGGAGCTTGGCGACCTCGACGAGCGCCAGGCCAAGGAGGTCCGGTTCCTGCTGTGGAAGGGCCACTGCTCGGTCCATCAACGGTTCCGGCCCGCTCATGTCGCCGACTTTCGCGCTGCCCATCCCGGCGGCCAGGTGATCGTGCACCCGGAGTGCGCCCACGACGTGGTCGCCCTGGCCGACTCGGTCGGCTCGACCGACCACATCATCGCGGCGGTCGACGCCGCGCCGGCGGGCACCGTCATCGGCGTCGGGACCGAGATCCACCTCGTGGCGCGCCTCGCCGCCGGGCACCCCCATCTCACCGTCACGTCGCTCGACCCGCTCGTGTGCCCGTGCTCGACCATGTTCCGGATCGACGCCGCCCACCTGTGCTGGGTCCTCGAACGCCTCGTCGCCGGCGAGGTGGTCAACCGCATCACCGTGCCCGCCGCCACCGCAGCCGACGCCCGGGTGGCCCTGCAGCGCATGCTCGACATCACCTGACCCCCCGGCCGGGGTCGCGGCCTGACCGCCGGCCGGGGTCGCCGGCCGGCTCGGGTCGCCCCGGCCGGGGTCGCGGCCTGACCGCCGGCCGGGGTCGCCGGCCGGCTCGGGTCGCCCCGGCAGGGGGGCGCGGCGCCTTACCCTGTAGGAGTGGATCTCATGGCCCAGTGGCGGGCGCTGCTCGACGCACCGGTCGTCCCTCTCGATGAGGGTGCCCTGGTGATCGCCGCCCATGCGTCGGCTCGTCCCCGAGGCAACGACCTCGGCAACGCCGACCCGATGGGCCGCGATGACACCCCTCGGATGGGCCGCGATGACATCACCCAGATGGGGCGGTACGACACCGCCCCCGAGATGGGGCAGTACGACACCGCCCCCGAGATGGGGCGGTATGACATCGCCGCCCAGATGGGGCGCCTGGACGATCTCGCCTCGGAGGTGCGGGTGCCGACCGCGGACGGGGTGTGCCGCCTCCTCTTCGCCGACCTCGGGCTGCGGGGAAACGCCTCGGACTACGACGATCCGAGGAACTCGTTCCTCGATCAGGTCCTCGACCGCCGCCTCGGCATCCCCATCTCGCTGTCGGTGCTGCTCATCGAGGTGGGGCGGCGCTGCGGGGTGGAGCTGGAGGGCATCGGGATGCCCGGGCACTTCCTGGTCCGCGACCGGGACCGGCCCGACGCCCTGATCGACGCATTCGGCGCCGGCCGGCGCCTGGACCGGGACGCATGCCGGGCCCTGTTGGGCCGGGTGACGGGCACGAGGCTCGACTTCGACCCCGCCCTGTCCCGACCGGCCGCCCCGGTCGCCATCCTGGCTCGAATGCTCGCCAACCTGGACCGGTGCTACCGGAGCCGAGGGGACGCCTCCTCGCTGCTGTGCGTCAGTCGGCTGCGAGGCGCCGTTCCCGGCCGGTCGGTGGCCGAACAGACCGAGCTGGCCGGTCAGCTGGCCGATCTGGGCGCCATGGGTGACGCCGCCGACCTCCTGGAAGGCCTCGCCGCCGATCCCCGACTCCCTGAAGAGGCGGTCGACCGACTGCGCCAGCGGGCCCTGTCGCTACGAGCCCTGCTCAACTGACGGCCGGCCGGGCCCAGCTGACGGCCGGCCCTGCCCAGCTGACGGCCGGCCCTGCCCAGCTGACGGCCGTGGTCAACTGACGGGCCCCGGAGGGGTCCCGCCCCGTTTCCACGCGGATCGGCAGTCGCGCCCCCGATTCAGGCCGGCCGGCAGCCCAGGCCAAGCAGCGGGGCCAGGAACTGTCCCGTGTAGCTCTCCGACGCCTTCGCCACCTGTTCCGGAGTGCCCTCGACCACGATGGCGCCCCCGCCGTCGCCGCCCTCGGGACCGAGATCGATGATCCAGTCCGCCGTCTTGATGACGTCGAGGTTGTGCTCGATGACGAGCACGGTGTTTCCCTGGTCGACCAGGCGGGACAACACGGCGAGCAGCTTGCGGATGTCCTCGAAGTGGAGGCCGGTGGTGGGCTCGTCGAGCACGTAGAGGGTGCGGCCGGTCGACCGCTTCGACAGCTCACTCGACAGCTTGATTCGCTGGGCCTCGCCGCCCGACAACGTCGGTGCGGGCTGCCCCAGGCGCACGTAGCCCAGGCCCACGTCGACGAGCGTCTGCATGTGGCGGGCGATCACGGGCTGGTTGGCGAAGTACTCCAGACCCTCCTCGCAGGGCATGTCCAGCACCTCGGCGATGTTCTTGCCCTTGAAGGTGATGTCCAGCGTGTCGCGGTTGTAGCGGGCCCCCTTGCACACCTCGCAGGGCACGTACACGTCAGGGAGGAAGTGCATCTCGATCTTGATGGTCCCGTCGCCGGCGCACGCCTCGCACCGGCCGCCTTTGACGTTGAACGAGAATCGCCCTGGGAGGTATCCCCTCACCTTGGCCTCGGTGGTCGCGCTGAACAGGCGGCGGATGTGGTCGAACACACCGGTGTAGGTGGCCGGGTTGGACCTGGGGGTTCGACCGATGGGTGACTGGTCGATGCTGATGACCTTGTCGATGGCGTCCACCCCGTCGATGCGCCGGTGGCGACCGGGCGGCTCCTTCGACTTGTAGATGCGCTGCATCAGCGCCCGCAGGAGGATGTCGTTGACCAGCGTCGACTTGCCCGAACCCGACACGCCGGTGACCGCGACCATGACGCCGAGCGGGACGTCGACGTCGACCCCCTTCAGGTTGTGCTCGCGCGCCCCCTTCACGGTGATGGCGCCCTTGGGGTTACGCCGCACGGCAGGAACGGGGATCTTTCGCCGGCCGGTGAGGTACTGGCCCGTCACCGACCTCCGGTTCTTCAGGAGCTGGCTGACGGTGCCGGACACCACGACACAGCCACCGTGCTCCCCCGCCCCCGGACCGATGTCGACGACGTGGTCGGCGACCCGGATGGTTTCCTCGTCGTGCTCCACCACGATCACCGTGTTGCCCAGGTCACGCAGGCGCATGAGGGTGTCGATCAGCTTGCGGTTGTCCCGCTGGTGCAAGCCGATCGACGGCTCGTCGAGGACGTAGAGCACTCCGACCAGGCCGCTGCCGATCTGCGACGCCAGCCGTATGCGTTGCGCCTCTCCGCCGGCTAGGGTGCCGGCCGACCGGTTGAGGCTCAGGTAGTCGAGGCCGACGTCGAGCAGGAACTGCATACGGGCCCGGATCTCCCGCAGCACCCGGTCGGCGATGAGGTGATTGCGCTCCGACAGGGTGAGCTCGGCCATCGCCGCGGTGGAGTCCCTGATGGACATGTCGCAGAGATCGAACAGGTTGCGCCCGGCCACCCGCACGGCCAGGCTCTCGGGCTTCAGCCGGGCTCCCCCGCACGCCGGGCACGACACCAGCCGCATGTAGCCCTCGATGGTCTCGCGCTGGTGGTCCGACTCCGCCTCGGAGTGGCGCCGCTGCAGGTATGGCACCACCCCCTCGTAGTGGGTGTGGTACGAGCGGGTCCGCCCGTAGCGGTTGCGGTACTGGACGTGGACCTGCACCGTCCCCGACCCGTAGAGGAGCGTCTTGCGGTGGGCCTTGGACAGCGACGCCCATGGTGTGCCGGTGGAGAAGCCGTTGGCCTCGGCGACCGCTTCGAGCACCCGGGCGAAGTACTCGCCCCGGGCTCCCGCCCACGGCGCCACCGCGCCCTCGTCGATGGAGCGGTCGGGGTCGGGGACGACCAGCTCGGGATCCACCTCGAAGCGGGTGCCCAGCCCGTCGCAGGTCGGACAGGCGCCGTACGGCGAGTTGAAGGAGAAGTTCCGGGGGGCGAGCTCGTCGAAGGACAGCCCGCACGTCGGGCACGCCAGGTGTTGGCTGAAGGTGAGGGTCTCCTCCTCGACCTCACCGTCGCGAGGGACGAGCTGCACCTCGGCCACCCCCTCGGCCAGGGTGAGGGCCGTCTCCAGGGAGTCCGTGAGCCGCCGCTCGATCCCGTCCCGGCGCACCAGGCGGTCGACGATGACCTCGATGGTGTGGTTCTCGTACCGGGCCAGCTTCGGAGGCGAGCTCAGCTCGTGGATCTCCCCATCGATGCGCGCCCGGGCGTAGCCCTGGCCGGCCAACTCCTCGATGAGGCTCCCGTACTCGCCCTTGCGCCCCCTGACCACGGGCGCCAGCACCATGAAGCGGACCCCGTCCGGCAGTTCGAGGACGCGGTCGACGATCTGCTGGGGCGTCTGGCGCTGGACCACGGTCCCGTCGCGGGGACAGTGGGCGATCCCCACCCGCGCGTAGAGCAGCCGCAGGTAGTCGTAGATCTCGGTGATCGTCCCCACCGTGGATCGGGGATTGCGGGACGCCGACTTCTGGTCGATGGAGATGGCTGGCGACAGGCCCTCGATGAAGTCCACGTCAGGCTTGTCCATCTGGCCCAGGAACTGCCGGGCGTACGACGACAGCGACTCGACGTAGCGGCGCTGGCCCTCGGCGTAGATGGTGTCGAAGGCCAGGGAGCTCTTGCCCGACCCCGACAGCCCGGTGAAGACGATGAGCTTGTCCCGGGGCAGATCGAGGGAGACGTTGCGCAGGTTGTGCTCGCGCGCGCCGCGCACCACGAGTCTCTCCGACACCCCGCCAGGATATCAGCGAACACGTGTTCGCCGGTGAGCGCTCCAGCGGCTGGGTAGGACCGCCTCATGTATGCGGCCACCGCTCCACAGGAGCGCCACCACGTCGTCGTGATCGGCTCCGGCTTCGGCGGCTTGGCCGCCACGCGGGGCCTGGCCGGCGCCGACGTGGAGGTGACGGTGATCGACCGGGACAACTACCACGGGTTCTGGCCCCTGCTCTATCAGGTCGCCACCGCCGGCCTCGGGCCCGACGACATCGCCTCGGCGCTGCGGGGGATCATCGGCCAGCAGCCCAACGTCCGGGTACGGCTGGGGACGGTCAGCCGGGTGGACCTCGACGGCAGGGTCGTCCACGTCGACGAGGACGCCCGCTCCGACGACGGCGCCGACCATGCGGTCCCCTACGACTCCCTCGTCGTGGCCGCCGGGTCCTCGACGACCGATTTCGGCATCTCTGGCGTCGCCGATCACGCCTTTCCTCTCAAGACGCTCCCCGACGCGATGCGGCTGCGCAACCACGTCCTGGCCACCTTCGAGCACGCCGACGCCGACCCCGACATCGTGGACGAGGGGGCGTTGACCATGGTGGTCGTCGGTGGCGGCTCGACCGGGGTCGAGATGGCCGGCGCCCTCAGTGAGCTGATTGCGGCGAACCTGAAGAGAGACTTCCCCGACCTCGACACGCACCGGTCATCGGTGGTGCTGGTGGAGATGACGGACCACCTGCTTGAGGGTTTCTCCGCCCGCTCCCAGCGCACTGCCCTCGACGTCCTGCGGGCCAAGGGCGTCGAGGTGCGCTTCGGCACCACGGTGGACGAGGTGGGCGACGGTTGGGTGCGCTTCGAGGACGGCTCGCGCATCAGCACCAAGACGCTGGTGTGGACCGCCGGCATCCGGGCCAACCCGCTGGCCGACTCGTTCCCCGGCGAGAAGGGGAAGGGGGGCTCCCTGGTGGTCGGTCCCGACCTGTCGCTGCCCGGCCACCCCGAGGTATTCGTCATCGGCGACCTCGCCTCGGCGAAGGACAGACGCGGCAACCCGCTGCCCCAGCTCGCCCAGGTGGCCATCCAGGGGGGACACCACGCCGCCCGCAGCATCGAGCGCCGCCTCGCCGGGCGCATCCCCGCCCCCTTCCGCTACCGGAACCACGGGACGATGGCCACCATCGGCCGCAAGGACGCCGTCGCCGAGCTGCCGGGCGGGCTCAAGCTGTCAGGCACGTTGGGCTGGCTGGCCTGGCTGGGCGTGCACCTGGTGTTCCTGGTTGGCTCCCGCAACCGGCTGGTGGTGATGACCAACTGGGCGTGGAACTACCTGACCTGGGACCGGGCCAACCGGGTGATCATCGAAGATTGACCGAAAACCGGTGATCGCGTTGCGGTCGGCGCTCCCGCACCACGAAGCGCCGTCAGTGTAGCACTCCATATGCTACCGTAGAGGCGATGAAACGCATCGGCGTACGGGAGCTTCGCCAGAACGCGTCGCGGTACCTCGCGCTCGTGAAGGCGGGCGAGACCGTGGAGGTGACCGAACGAGGCGAACTGGTTGCACTGCTGGTGTCGCCGCAACGCTCCCAGACCACGAGAGAGCGCCTGGTCGCCACCGGAAGGCTCATCCCCGCGTCCAGCCCGACTGGGCGCCTCCGCTCACCTCGCCCCGTGCCGATCACCGCCGGCGAGCCGACTAACCAGGAAGTGCTCGATGCCGAGCGCGGGGAACGCCGGTGATCTACCTGGACTCCTCGGCGCTGATGAAGTTGGTCCGCCAAGAGCACGAAACCGCGGCGCTGCGGGAGTGGCTGAGCCTGCGCCCCGAGCAACCAGTTGTCACCAGCGAGCTCGGGCGGGTCGAGGTGCTGCGGTCCGCACGACGGGTCGGTGGCCGGGTCCCGACGGAGGCTCGCGCGTTGGTGGGCGACCTCGACCTGGTCCCGCTCGATCGAGCGGTGCAAGATCTTGCGGGTGACAACGCCGACCCACTGTTGCGCACCCTCGACGCGCTCCACTTGGCTTCCGCGGTGCTGCTGAGCGAGGAGCTGACCGCATTCATCGCGTATGACCACCGGCTGGCCGCCGCGGCTCAAGCTGCCGGCCTGGTCGTCGCCACACCTGGCCAGCGCCCAATGCCCGACTAGCCCTGAGCGGCGGCGCGATCATGGTCCGGCACGGACGCGGCCGGTAACAACCCCACTCCTGGATCAATCGAAGCTCACTCATCGGCGCGCCTAGTCGCGTTGGTGCATCCATGCGGCGGCGCCGGGTAGGACGGGGAACATGACGACGCCAGGCAAGATCGAGATCACCCCGACCGTCCCGCTGCGCGGCCACGGGGATCTCTCCCGGGCCTACACGCCCGGGGTCGCCGATGCCGTCAAGCGCATCGCGGCCGACCCCTCCACGGCGGACGAGCTTACCGGCCGGCGCAACGCCATCGTGGTCGTCACCGACGGGTCGGCGGTGCTCGGGCTGGGAGATGTCGGACCCCTCGCAGCTCTGCCGGTCATGGAAGGCAAGTCGGCACTGTTCAAGGCGTTCGCCGGGGTGGACGCCTGGCCGCTTTGCCTGCGGAGCCGCGACGTCGACGACATCGTCCGCACCGTGACCGATGTCTCGCCCGGGTTGGGTGGCATCAACCTGGAGGACATCGCCGCGCCTCGCTGCTTCGACATCGAGCACCGGCTCCAACGCGACCTCGACATCCCTGTCTTCCACGACGACCAGCACGGCACAGCCATCATCGTGCTGGCCGCGCTGCGCAACGCCCTCCGTATCGTGGACAAGCGCATCGAGGACATTTCCGTGGTCATCTCCGGTGCCGGGGCGGCCGGAAGCGCCATCGCCCGCCTGCTGCTGCACGTCGGCACCACTGAGATGGTGGTGTGCGACACCAAGGGGGCGCTGCATTCGGGACGCGAAGACATCGATGGCGAGAAGTCGTGGCTGGCCGAGCACGCCAACCCGCAGCAGAAGAAGGGCGACCTGGCGAAGACCGTGCGGGGTGCCGACGTGTTCATCGGCGTGAGCGCCCCAGACGTCCTGAGCGGCGACGACGTCGCCGCCATGAGCGAGGGCGGCATCGTGTTCGCCCTCGCCAACCCCGACCCGGAGATCGATCCCGAGGTGGCGCGCAAGCACGCCGCCGTGGTGGCCACGGGCCGCAGCGACGAGCCCAACCAGATCAACAACGTGCTGGTCTTCCCCGGCGTCTTCCGCGGCCTGCTCGACGGTGGTCTGAGGGATGTGGACGACGATGTGCAGGTGGCCGCGGCCGATGCCATCGCCGCCCTCGTCGACGACGCCAGGCTCGGGCCGGAGTGGATCGTGCCCGACGTGTTCGACGATCGGGTCGTGCCTGCGGTGGCCCAGGTAGTGGCCGCCCAGTCCGGGACCTGAGCGCCGCCCGGTGGCGCGCAACCCGAGCAGTCGAACACGCCCCCCCGACCAGCCATTACGTGGTGGGCGCTGAGGGACTCGAACCCCCGACCACCGCCTTGTAAGGGCGGCGCTCTACCAGCTGAGCTAAGCGCCCGGACCGCCTCATGGTAGGCGGGTCGCTCCTTCCCGGTCCGGGTCGCTCACGAGCGGCCCGGAGCCGGCGGCGACGTCCTCCTCGGAGCAGAGCGCGAACCCGGCGGCGCGCAGTGCGGCGGCGGTGACGCCCTCGCCGGGTCGCAGCGTCCGCGAGAACGTCCCGTCGTAGACCTGGTGGATCCCACACGACGGACTCCGGGCCTTGAGGACCGCCCCCGCGACACCTGCTACCCGGGCGATCGCCACCGCCTGGTCGGCACCTCGCCGGTAGGCATCGCTCGCGTCGGTACCGTCGCTCGTCACGACCGACCCGTCCGGCTGAAGCTCCGCCTCGGGACGGGGGTTGGTCAGGCCCCCGGCCACCTCCGGGCAGACGGCGATCAGGCGGAACCGGTCGGCGAGGTCCTCCACCGGGGCCGCCCGCCTGGCATCGTCGCGGTGGGTACAGGCGACGCCGAGCAGGCAGGCGGAGACGACGAGCGCCGGCAGCGTCGAGCGATCAGCGGGGTCCTCACGGTCGGCCATCAGGCGAGCCTACGAGCCGGGACATCCGCGGCGCCCGGGACGCCCGACGCGCGTCCCGAGGCTCGGGTCATCGGCGAGCCCGACCAGCGATTGGGGTGACTTGATGTCGGAGGAGAGCACCAAGTCACCCCAATCGAGGAAATCCCACGACCCCTCCTAGGCCGTCAGCATGATGCCGCCGGGCGGGTTCTTGGGGGGCCGGCCGCGGCGCCGCTTGAGCGGCAGGATCCGGCCGTCGACGAACAACTGCCCGCCCCACACCCCCGCCGGCTCCCTTCGGGTCATGGCACCCGCCAGGCACGCCTCGATGAGGGTGCAGCTACGGCAGATCGCCTTGGCCGCGGCGATCTCAGGAATCTCGTCGGAGAAGAACAGGCGGGTGAGGCGTCCCGTCCCGTCCCGGCACGCCGCTTCCTCCCACGGATCCGGCTCGCCGGCCGGGTCCGTGTCCCACAGCTCCTCGTTGAACTGCTCGGCGAACATGTCGCCACTCCTCCCGTCGTGGTCCTGCACTCGAATCCGGTGAGCGAAACCGGTGAACAAAAAAGGCCGCCGGGATTCCCCGGCGGCCTCTGAGCCCTGCGACGGTGCGGCGACGGATGCTATTCCGTCAACCTCCCGAAGCCACTCAGCGGCCACCCGGCACCCTTGATGCGGGTATTGGCTCGCTTGGCGGAACCACCGAGGCACGCGTGCATGGACGCGGCGGTGCCCCGGTGAAACGGCGTCGGCACGATTGCGTAACGGCTGAGCATCGGGGCACTCCTCTCCATCATCTAAACGTCCGTAACCAGGACGCATGTTGTCGGGACGTCTGTTGCCGGGACGCCCATGGTTGGGAGCCCGTAGTTCGAACGTCCGTTCCCGGAACGTCCGTCATCGCTGCGACGGTCGTCGTGCGCCGGCGACCTGGACAACAGGGCCTCCCCCGTCCCTGCTATGCCAACATGCGCCGCTCGCCCCGTCAACTTCTTTTCTCAGCCGCTGCGACTTCCACAGCCGCTGCGGGTTCCACCGGCCGATGCGGGTTCTCAGCCGATGCGGCGGCGGGCGGCGACCAATGTGGCGAGGAGCTCGGGGGTGGCGGCGGCGAGAGGGGTACGACGCGGCCCGGGGGTACGCACCACCAGGTCCCGTCCCGATGCCTCGGCCACGTGGGCACCGGCCTCCTGGCAGACCAGGAGGGCACCGAGGTAGTCCCACGGCGCCAGCGATTGGGCCCCGCAGTCGACGAAGGCATCCATCCTGCCCGCCGCCACCGAGCACATGTCGAGGGCTGCGGCGCCGAGGGAGCGGTACTGCGCCCAACCCAGGTAGGCGGTCGGGTACCCGGAGAAGGCAACCAGGGCGTGGCCGATCTCCCGGCACCCGGTCGGCTCGATCGGGCGGCCGTCGAGGGTGGCCCCACCGCCGCGCACGGCCTCGTAGCGGGTGCCGGACACCTGATCGGCGACGACCGCCGCCAGCGGACCGTCGCCGTCGAGGGCGCAGAGGCTGGTGGCCCACCAGGGCAGGCCCCGGGAGGCGTTGGTGGACCCGTCGACCGGGTCGATCACGACGAGCAACGGGCGTTCGGCGTGGTGGAGACCGGACTCCTCGGAGAGGACCCCGAAGCCCGCACCGTCGAGCAGGGAGAGGGCGGCGTCGTCGGCCACCACGTCGTGGCGGTACTGCCCCTCGTGGCCGCCGGCCGGACCCCAGTCGCCCAGCGCGTCGAGCGCCTGACGGATGGCGGTCACGACGCCGTGGAGCACGTCGAGCACAGCGTCGGCGGCCACTGGTCGAAGGTACCGTGCTCCGGAAGTACCGTGCTCGGTTGTGCCCGTGCGAGATGCCACACCCGCCGACCTCGATGACATCTGCGCCATGATCCACGAGCTGGCGGCATTCGAGCGGGCACCCGGGGAGGTGGCCTTCGACAGGGGGCAGGTAGGCGCCCACCTGTTCGGGCCGTCGCCAGCCGTCCACGCCCTGATGGCCACCACCGAGGAGAAAGAGAAGGCCGTCGCCGGCATGGCACTGTGGTACCCAACCTACTCGACGTGGGTCGGACGCCCGGGCGTGTGGTTGGAGGACCTGTTCATCCGGCCGTCCCACCGGCGACGGGGCTTGGCCCGCGAGCTGCTCGCCGTCCTGGCGGAACGCTCTCCGGGCCGGGTGGAGTGGGCGGTCCTGGACTGGAACGCCGACGCCATCGCCTTCTACGACCGCCTCGGCGCCGTGACCGTCGACGGATGGACGCGGTACCGGTGGGTGCCCACCAGGCCGGAGTAGCGTCGGCTCATGGCGGTTATCGACGTCGCAGGCTACGTGGCCGAGCTGAAGGACCACTCCGTCGACCATGGCTTCCATGTCCACGACGAGCGTCATTTCGTGGAGACCTACTCGCTGCGCCAGTCCTGGGAGGTCGATCTCCACCCCGAGGACGGCTGCGACGGTCCCCTCGACCTGCACCTGGCGCTCGAGGTCGACCCCCGGGTCCTGCTGAGCTTCGAGGACGTGGTCGTCGACCTGGACGACGGCGACCCCCCCGACGAGTTCCATTTCCCGTTGACGTTCACCTGGGGGCTGCCGCCGCTCTCCCACGGCCCCGATCTGCTGCGTCTGGCCATCGACCTGGCCGGGTTGGGCGGGATCGAGCTCCCCCTGGAGGCGTCGGCCATCGACAGCTTCGCCGCCGCCACCGACCCCGCCGAGCGGCGCATCACGGTCGTCGCCCGTCAGCAGGTGTCGCTGGCCCGCATCCTCGGCGGCGAGGAGCTCCTGTGCGAGATCTTCGACAAGGCGCTGGCCGTGAGCCAGTACCTCCTCAAGGAGGCACCCGCCTGGATGGGCGAGGCCGGGTAGCGTCCGCCGACGCCGGGACCGGGGTCAGCGCCGGCTGGATCGTCGGTGCAGCAGGAACGACATGAGGACGACGCTCAACACGGCGAGCAGTATGAGCACTCCGACAACGGCGACCACCGGCAGCGCCGACAGCGCCGCCGGGGTGGCGGTCAGCGCGGTGGGCTCGCGAACGCGCATCTTCAGCCGTCGAGCACTATCCGGAACCCGGTACTGGTGCCGGAGCCGTGCGCCGCGCCCGGCGCTCACCAGGTCGGCCCGATCGGCCGCCGGCAGGCGCTCGGCGCCGGGCGATCGTCTGAGCGCCGCCGACCACGAACGTGGCGGCGCCGGCGACCAGGAACGAGGCGATGGACGCGCTCATCCAGCTGGCCGGGGCAAAGTGGATCCCCCTGGCGACCCACGTCCACGCCGACACCCACCAGGAGATCCCGCCGGGGTTGATGAGCTGGTAGGTCACGAAGCCGAGCGCCCAGGGCGCCATCATGATCCGGCGAGCCGGCGCTCGCGTCGAGGTGTCCCAGCTCCCCCTCGACAGCACGAAGAAATCGACCACGAGAACGGCGAAGAGGG
>JAABUJ010004724.1_pt1 | contig 14115 bp, 9 predicted proteins | sample 5559131 | NCBI WGS metagenome assembly JAABUJ01 (sample SAMN10711875, study PRJNA513366) | rock metagenome | isolation source: Antarctica rocks | place: Antarctica: Victoria Land, Mt New Zealand nord | collected 2016-01-07
CTGTCTGCGAGCGGCGGGACAGACCGCTGCGCCAACAGGGCGCGCAGCAGGATGACCCGGCGGGCCGCGCCGGGCGAGCGGCTTTCGCGCAGCAGGGTTTCCGAGGCTTTCAGGGCGGCGCGCAAGGCAGTCACGTCCGGGTGTACCACGGCTCCCGGCGCAGCTGCCGCGAGTGTGGACGGCACAAACGCGCGCTTGGCCTGCAAGTCGGCCTCAATCAAGTCCTGCATGGAGTTGCTGTCTAGGTCGCGGCTGGATTTAGGCACGGCATGGGCGGCCACGCGGGCAGTGCCGTGCCCCGCCCCGACAAGGTCGGCGAGCCGCATCAATCCAAACAAGAGAAGCAGGGCAAGCACCCAAAGCGGCAGCGCGTCGCGCCGTGCAGGAAAGGCCGAAGGGGCAGGCAAGGGAGGAGCATTCATCGCGCAGGCGCGCTCCCCAAGAGCCGGAGGTCTTTGTTCAGATTGTTGGTGTCTACGGCCCCGTGCGTGTTGTCGCGGGGCGCGCCCTGCGGCCAGCGCGCTTTGATCCGCCGCCACACAACAACAGCCTTGTCGTATTGGCCCAGCTTCTCGTAGGAGTGCGCCAGCATGCGCCAGTCCAGCACCCCGGCATCGGGCAGGGCCGCACTGCGGGCAAAGACCTGCCGCGCCTGAGCGTACCGATGCAGGTGGTTGTAGAGGAACTCGCCGTAATCATAATAGGCGGCGGATGTGCCAGGGTTGTCCCGGATACATTGCTGGTAGAAGGCTTCGGCATCCGCATTCGCGCCGTCGCTCCACATCAGCCAGGCCCCCGTATTGTAGCATTCAATAAACTGGGGATCGGCCTGCACGATAATCTTATCCTGGGCGATAATGCGTGGGTAGTCGCCGTCGTGCCAGTAGACATCGTTCTGCGCCCACAGCTTGTCCACCACGCCGCTCAGGATGCCGTCGGCCTGGATAACGCCGAGGGGAGGCGTCTTTGAGGATGGGGACAATGCGCGGTGACTTTGGATACGGGGCGCGGCGCACACGGCAGTCGCCGACAATGCCAGCAGGGACAAGGCGAGGGCAATGATTTTCACGCAGTCGTCTTTCTTTATAGCCAAGCGGAAAGCGTCCGACCCGCTCGCGGCCCACCCCTACTGCGCTGTGACGGACAGAGCGGGCAGCGTGACTGTTTGCACGGGGTCGTTGTTGGTGGGCGCGACTGTGAATGTGGCGACCGCCTGGTACGTGCCTGCCGTGGCAAACGCGGACACGGTGCGCACAATCGCTGTCAGGCTTTGGCCGGGCGCGAGCGTGGCGGGCAGGTTCAGCAGCGGCGGCGGGGGCGGGTCGGCGTGGGCTGTGCCCGGACGCGCGACAGGATACACGGTCGCCCCGCTGGGGTCGGTGACACGCAGGGCAGCCTGCGGAACCGCCTGCCCATTCGCCGAGTCCACAATCACGGTGGCCGTGGACGACGACGTGTTAATCAGCGTCAGTGTATAGATGACCGTGCCGCCGACCGGCACAGTGGCGGCGTTTTCAGTCAGGCTGACCGTGAAGTTTTGCAGGGCCGGTGCCGAGATCGTGGTCGCTGTCGGCGCGGGCGTCGGCGTTGGGGTCGGCGTAGGCATCGGCACGGGGGTCGGCGTAGGCGTCGGGGTGGGAAGCACAGGCGACGAGACAACCGACGCGCTCCCGCCGCCGCCTCCGCCGCATCCGGCGAGGGGCAGGCACAGCAGCAAGCTGAGAAGCAGTGCTTTTCGGCCTGGCGGCAGGGCCGTTGAAAAGGAACGGTAGTGCATAAACGATTGTAGCACGGCGGCTTCGGCGTGTCAAGGAAACGGCGTTCTTGGAAGTGCCTGATTTTGTGCTTTCCTCTGGTAAAAGTTCTTATCTTCGTGCGTGGAGGGACGTTTAAGCCCGTTCCCCACCCGTTTCCAGCGCGTACCAAACTGGGAGCGGCGACGGAACAAATTGTTCCGTCGTTGGTCTGCGCTGCAGACGAGGGGGAAATGCTCAGGCAATGGCCTTGAGATGGGCAGGCGCGCGGGCGGACAGGAAGCGCAAACCGCCCAACAACGCGCGGCACGGGGGTATAATGCCCCCATGCTGAAACGAAATATTCCCCTCGCGCTGGCGCTGCTGCTGATGCTGCACCGGGGACAGGCCGCGCCCACTCCCGCCGACCCCGAGGCGGCCCGCGTGCCCGCGATGTATACGACGTGGGACGATTATTACTTTTATGTCGGGGCACAGGTGCATGACACCAAGGTCAACGGCACCAACACATCGCCGACCTCGCAGCCGCAGCAGGACGATGACCTGGAAGTGTTTGTGGAAACGGATAATGCCCGCGCCCGTGTCCGCACGCCGCAGACGTTCCAAATGGCGGTTTCGGCGGCAAACGGGGCGTATTTCAGCCAGGGCGACGGCAGCGCCATCCCGCAGGCGAAAGCTGTGTATACCTATAAATATGCGGCTGTCACGGACGGCACGCTTAACAACAACAGCGACACCGATGCAGGCTACACCATAGAAGTCGCTATTCCCTGGCAGGAGCTGGGCCGCAAAGGCCCGCCCAAGGCCGGAGAAGTGTGGGGCTTCAACGTTGTTTCGCGCGACCGGGACAGCACCGCCCGGCCCGCGCAGCGCTTGTATTCGCTGTCGCCGGATGTCAAAAGCGGCGGGGACGTGCAGAACCCGTCCAAGTGGGGCAGCATCGTGTTTGAAAGCGGGGCGGCAGGCTCCACCGAGGGCGGGCGCATTGTCTGCCCGCGCGTCAATTTAGACCGCTTTCCGCTGATCAACGGCTCCATCGTGGCGGGCGAGTGGCCGTCCACGTCGCGGGTGGCGTTCGGAACGGATGCCGTCAAAGCCGACGCGCCAACGGTGGCGCAGGAGCCGAACACGGACGCATCGCCGTTTGACAACCCGCCGCCCACGGCTACTCCGCCGCAGGCTCCGGTCGCGCAGGCCCCCGCCGTGCCCAATGCTCAGGTCGCCGCCGCGCCGCCCGCACCTATTCCCGGCACGCAGATTGGGGCAATTGACCTGCCGGGCGGCGGCAGCATTAAAGTCGTGCCCGGCGGCATTTCCGCGCCGCCCCTGGTGCCACAGATGACCGCCGCCCTGCCGCCGCCCGAAGCCGGCATAGGGGTTGGCGGCAGGCGCGTCAATCCCCTTGCGCCCAAGTATAAGTATCCCAAAGGGTTCAAAGAAAACGCGCCGGGCGTAGACCTGACCGGTTCGCTGACACTGGGCGCAGCCAAGTCGCCCAAGCTGGTACTGGCCGTCTACCGTGTGGATTACAATGCCGACGGGCGCAAGGGCGGGGCGCAGAACGTGTGGGGGCCAAACGGGGCGACACTCTTAGCCGACCAGCCCATCAACGGCGCGGGGCCGTGGTTTTCGTGCCTGCGCCCGCAGTGGCACCGGCAGCAACTGGCAGATTTGCGGCGGGCGGGCATTGATGTCGCCCTGCTGCGCACGCGGGCCGACGACCCACTCTTGGGCCGCGAACTAGACGCATTAGTGGAAGCATTAAAGGAACTCAAAGCCGCAGGCGGCGACTATCCTCTGGTCGGCGCAGAGATCGGCAGCAACTCGGCATCGCTGGACATGGTGTACGCGCATATACCAATGGAGTTTCGCGCTCTAACGGCATCGTCAGTAAGCAGCAAAATGGGCGTGCTGACGGCAAGCAATCTGCTGAACTTCGCTTCGCCGGATGCGCTTGCGGACGGCACAGCAGTCGCCGTGCCACTCACCGAAGCCCTGTACGCGGTCTCGCCGGGGCGGGTGGACAGCGCGGTTGTCGCACGCAATGGCGGACAAGCCTATGCGGATGCCTGGCAGAAAGTCACCCATGCGTCAACCCCCTATGTGGTGATAGAAAGCTGGAACGACTTCACGCACGGCACGGAAGTGTGCGCCTCGCGCCAGTACAGCGAGAAGTACGCCGACGACACGCGCTTGTTTGTCAACGCGTTCAATGGCGACAAGCAGTGGCATGCCAAATATCTGGCCGAGCAGTGCCCGCGCACCATTCGTCCGCGCACGCTGTATCAAGTGCCCATCCGCATCACCAATGCAGGCACATTGCCGTGGCGGGCGCGCGAAGACTACGCGCTCGCTCCGCGCTGGTATCGCGACGGGCGATTGTACGACGACAGCGCGCCGCGCATTCCGGTCGGCACGGACATCCTGCCGGGGCAAACAGTAACGTTAAGCGTGGGGCTGGCGGCGCAGAACCAGTATGGCGACGACCTGGAACCGGGCGACTATACCCTGGTCTTTGACATGGTGCAGGGGCAGGATCGGTGGTTCTCGTATGCCTCAGACAGCCCGCTGCAAGTGCCTGTCAAGGTTGTGCCCTATGCCACCGCCCTCGCGCCGCAGGCGACGTTTATCGGCACGGCGACGCCGTCAGCAATGCAGGCCCAGTCTTCGTACCCCACGCAGGTGACGGTGCGCAACGACGGCTCGGCAGACTGGGCCGGTTCTCAGATAGCCTATAAGATACAGAAAGTGGACGCGGAGACGGGGAATGTTCGTACTGTGTTTGAAAGCAAAGGCGAGGCGCTGCCCACGCCGATTACGGCAGGGCAGGCGGTGACGGTCAACGTGGCGGCTGTGCCTAAAGCGAGCGACGGCGGGGCGCTGACCACCGGAGAGTATCGCCTGCACTGGTTTGTCAAGCCCGGCAAGGGCGGCGAGGCGGTGGCGGGGTCTTATGACGAGGCCGTGCGCGTGGTCGGCAGCGATCCCGGCGCGTCGTTTGTGCTGGCGGATATTCCCCGCAGCATGGACGCGGGCAAGGACGAAACCGCGCGCCTCGCCGTAGAGAACCTTGGCCCAACGGACTGGCCCAAAGGCTCGCATAAGGTCGGCTACCACTGGTACTACCTAGACGGCACGGAGTACCAATGGACAGGCGGGCCGACCACGCCGCTGACCAGAGAAGTCGCCGTGGGCCGTGCTGACGGCGACATTGCGGCCCGCTTCCATGCGCCGGACGCGCCGGGCCGCTACGCCCTGGTGTGGGACGTGCAGGGGCCGGACGGCGCGTGGGCATCTACCGCTCCCGCCTCGCGCGCGGACGACCTGCTGCAAGTGATTGTGCAGGTGAACGGGCGGGGCAGCGTCGTGCCGGTTGATTTGCGCAAGAGCGCCGACGAGGTGGGCATTGCGAGTGGGACAGGCGGTGAGGCCGGGCCGGGCTTTGATGGGCACGGCCGCACATTCCCCGCCGCAATGCTGCCGCCGGACGCCACAACGGAGGTGGACGGCAATCCATTGCTGATCGGCAAGGCGGGGCCTGCGCTGTATCCATCGGGCTATTATGCGCAAAGCGTGGGTACGGACGCCACAAGCAACCACCGCGTCTCGTTTCTGTACCTGCCTGCGGATGTCAAGAATGTGGTGACGTGCCACGGACAGACGATTGACCTGCCCGGCGGCAACTACCATGCGGTTCACCTGCTGGCGGCGTCCGGGAGCGGCCAAAGCACGGAGGCCGTGTTTGCGGTGCCGGGTCAGGGTGCGCTTGCGCCCCTCACGGTAGCGGCGTGGACACAAGCGCCCTCCGGCGCGGCTCTCGGCCTGCGCAGCCCGTACAGGCAGGGACGGAATGGTGAAGACGGCGTGCCCGTGATGCTGGGGGACTATGTGCTGGCTTTAGACGCATCGCGCAAGACTAATGCCTTCACCTTGCCGAACGCTCCTGATATTAAGATTGTCGCCGTCAGCCTTGAGAAATAGGCGCGTGTCGGTAGCCCCCGCTCGTAGGAGCGGGGGCTTATTTTGTGCGCGGGTACAGCATGACGTATCCCGCATGGAAGCTGCGTGCCAACGGAGTACACATGGGGTTGAAGCCACATGCGTGCGCCGAGAACACGGGGTTGAAACCCCGTGCTGATTCTACGAAACCCACCTGCGTGGGTTAAGGGAGGATTTTCCTAACCCGCGAAGGCGGGTTTTGTACCATTAGCACGGGGTTTTAACCCCGTGTGTACTCCATTGGCTTGTACGCCGCATGCGTCTTCAACCCCGCGTTCTCGACGCACGCATGCGGTTTCAACCCCGTGTGAATGCCGCGCCTCTTGGCCGGGCACTCCATGTGAATGCCGTGCAACTTTTCGCCCTGCCCCGTGTCATAAGACGCAGAGGAGACACATCATGGCAGAACGTATCGCTTTCCCCGGCCTCTCGTCGGCGGCCTTTGAGCATCCCACGGACAAGTCAACGCTGGATGCACTCAAGCGCGTGCCGGGCATAGACTGGGCTTTTCGCAAGTTCAATGAGTATGGCGGCGACCGTGCGGGGCGTCTCTTGTGCTTGTCGGACGTGGTGCGGGTGGACGCCAAGCAGTGCGCCAGCCTGCATGAGATGCTCACCGACTGCTGCCACATCTTGGATATGCCCGTGCCTGAGATGTATATTGACCAGCGACCACAGGTGAACGCGCACACGTTTGGGGTGGACAAGCCCATTATCGTGATGAACAGCGGGCTGCTTGAGCTGCTGGATGAGGACGAGTGGCGGGTGGTGCTGGGGCATGAACTGGGGCATATCAAGGCCGGGCACGTTTTGTACCGGCAGGTGGCGGAGTTCCTCGCGCGGCTGGCATTGACACTTGGTGCGCGCACGTTTGGGCTGGGCAAGGGCATTGGAATGGGCGTGTTTTTTGCGTTCTTCCACTGGTACCGGCAAAGCGAACTAACCGCCGACCGGGCCGGACTGCTGGCGTCCCAAAACCTGGATATGGTGCTGAACACGCAGATGAAAATTGCGGGAGGAAGCCGCAAGCTGTACGCGCAGATGAACCGTGAGGCATTTCTGAAGCAGGGGCGGGACTACGAAGAACTGGGGCGCGACTCGCTGAACCAGTGGTATAAGATGGCGCAGACATTGGGGACGACCCACCCGTTCCCGGCTGTCCGGGCGCTGGACATTGACGGCTGGGCGCGGGGTGAGGACTACAAACGCATCTTGGAAGGCCATTATCCGCGCCGGGGCAGCGAGCCGCCGCCGTCAGCAGAGGCGTTTGCCGACACCCCGCCCGACGATGCCCGCGTGTGCGAAAGCTGCGGGGCGACTGTGAGTTACCGAGCGTTCGTCTTCTGCCCTAACTGCGGTGCGGACTTGCCGCGCGCCTAGAGCAATGGAAAACGGCTACTTGCGAGAGTTTGGCCGCCCCTTGCTTGGGACACCCAAGACGATGAGCCACAAACAAAACAGCGCATAGGCTAATCCTATTCCTACCACGGCACGAAACGTGCTCATGTCCCCGTGATGCCATATATCTTTAAGAACTGGCCCGCCGCCTGCGAGCGTTATACCCAATAAGAAGACGCCGACATGCCATGTTTCAGACGTTCCTTTGAGTATCGTGTTTGCTTTTAGCCAATGCGATAAGAAATAAAGCGTTAAACCTACAGGGGCGACAAGGTTGAGCAAATGTTCCATGCCGGGATGCTTTGCGAGGGCTATGGATTGACAAACAACCAGTATCAGAACACCCGCTGAGAGGTAAGGCACCCACTTGAGGGTCTGCCGTGCTTCGCGGAGCTTCTTCTCGGCGGGTGTTTCACTCTTGCGTGCTTGCCTTTTGGCGTACCACATAAGGTTGGTTCCTTTCCCGTAGAGACAGAGTTTATGTCCGCGCGGCGGGGGTTTATTCGGTCGGCTCGCTCCACTTGGGCAGGCGGCAATGGGCGCACCGGCGCGTGATAAAGATGTCTATGTTGCTGTGGAACCAGCCCTTCCAAAAGTAATGTTGGCCGCATCGGGGACAGATGAAACCCATCAAACGCCATTGGATCACCAGCAGGCCAATGGCATAAGCAGGAGCGGCTACGCTGAAAAGCATGTTCAGGTGGAACGGCAAACACCCGGTGACTGCCAGGACAGGGAAGAACGTCAGCAGGCCAATCCACCCGCGACGGTACCATAGCCTCAGATAATCCCAGGCGGCTTGATAGGATGTCTGCTGTTCCATGTAAATGTTTGCAGTGCGTGATTATGCGGGCGGCGCGTTGCGTGGCGGCGGGGGCCAGATAACTTCAGGCACTTCTTGGCAGGCATACGCGGCAAACAGAAGGCGACGCCCTGGCGTGGTGCAGTGCGGCACGTTTTCCTGCCACCATCGCGCCGCTTCCGGGCGGGCACGGGCAAGGATTTCAATCGCCGTCGCGCTGTCCACCCGATAGCCGACGGCGGTTGTGTAACGCTTTGTCCAAAGGCATAGCCGCAGACCGAGCGTCGTCTTGGGGCCGGTCAGGACGCCCATCGTTTTTGACCGGCACAGGCCAGGCTGAAGCAATGGCAAGACTAAGCCGACCCATGCTTCGCGTACCTCTTGCGGCGCTTCGCCGGGTGGTGCAGCAATGATTTTTATGGCGCTCATGGTTTGCCTTGAAGTGGTGGAACGCTCGCGGCCCTGTGCTGCTGAGTGCTTCTGCCACAACTTACGAGCGTTTCATTCAGGTCGCGTTGACGTCGCAAGCACATTTGGCCAACGTTGCGTCAACGTCGGAAGCATGCCTTATTAACGTCGCAAGCACGCTGTAATAACTGTTATACTGAAAAGTGTGCGGCTATTGGAACAAGCCGCTCTGCTCCGGCGAAGTGGACGCGTGCATAACACCGGCTGTCCTGATGCTCTCTATTTGGGTTGAATATAAGGGCTACTACAGGAAGATCAGCCCATTGCACTGTCTTTCGCGCTTCCAGTTCTGTCCAGGATAAAGCGTCGGCGGTGGGTGGCGGCAGAGCAGCTAACTCCCAAACGAAGTAGGCAGGCCGGTAGTCGTCCTTTTCTTCCTCGAAGGGGCAATCAAGCAGGAACAGCCTGCCCTCGTGAGGCAGAAGAAGACTGCGCGGCACGTCCCAGAAGGCGAAATAGCGGCATCTTATCCATTCAACTTCGCGTTGCCAACCCATGATGCACCTGCTTTCTGTTCAACTTGGGCAGCTTGTTACCATTATCACACAACTTGTAACGCTGCCGCACAATTGCACGTCGCTAGAATAATGCTTGCGGCTTGAGGCATTGCCACTTGTCCGAAGCATTGTTTGAGCACGGCGCAAGCACGTGTGGACGGGGCGTGGACGGGAACGAGTGCATTGCGCGAGGGCGTTTGGCGGGTGTGTGGAGTGCGGCACATGGGCTACAGTTCGTATAGGGGACGGTCTTGCGTGAGGGGTTCTTCCAGGGCGGCTAGGAGGGCATCCTCGCCCGCGTTATCGTCGCGCTCAAAGACCAAGAGGTAGTAGGAGGCTGAGTATTCTATGACGCTGGCCCCCTCAAGCTGTTCAAATGGGGCGGTCTCCAGGCCCGCGCCGCTGCCGCTATTGCGCCGCCAGGTATCCGGGGTGAGGGAGAGTAGCTTCCAGCCCTGGGCTGCATGGGTATCTAAAGTGCCCTGCAGGGCCTCGTAGTCGGTGACTGCTGTTTTGTACTTGCGCGTTTCGTGCATTGCGTGTGTTCCGCCTTTTGGCCGCGAGAAAGTGGCTTGATGTTTGGTGGTAGTTTACCATACGTCTGCGTGCCTGGCAAGCAAGGAGGTCAGGGGCGCGGCACAAGGACAACGGCATCGGGGACGGTGATACCGGTGTCGCGCGGCGATTGGACGGCTCCGGGCTGCCCGGCGCGGTAGGAAAGCTGGGTGGACGCGCCGCCATCAAGGCACATTGCGGCGCGGGCCTGTGTATGGTCGTAGCGGGGAAAGTAGCGCAGGAGAAACGCGGCGAGGGCGCGATATTCCATGCCCGACGCCATGCCGATCACCACATGGGAAGGGTGACGGCCCGTGCTGTACGCGACGAAGGTGCGCGGCAAGGCGCCCGCACTCGCAAGGCGTTCTTGACGGTCGGTGACGCGCACCTGGCCGTCTTGGATCAGCATCGGCCCGCACCCGACGCCACTTTGCACAGGCCACGGTGTCCCCGGCCCGTGCGCAGCGGCTGAGGGGTAGCAGCGCAGCGACTGGGGATGGCCTGGGTCGGTGGCGGCATACGCGATGGTTGGGGTTCCGTCTTTGCTGATACCCAGCACGGCGCGGGTGTAGCGTCCGGCGCGAGCTTGTGGGCTGCCATGTCCTACGAGCGGCGGCGCGGCGTGGCGGACGCGCCCATTCTGCACCAGCAGCCCGACAAACTCTTTGCTTCCTCCGATGCCTTCCCGCCCGAAGTAGCCGCCGTTGACAGACGCGAGGGCGTGCGCCTTGCCAAGCCAGTCGCGCGGGGTGTACGCCTGCCCCCCGATGATGCCATTGGCGCGCCCGATGCGCTCCGTGGCGATTTGAAGTGAGACGTGTGCGCGCGCCATATCCACATCTATCAAGTCCACGCCCGTGCCGTCGTTCATGGCGATAGCATGGTGGACGACGCCCGGCGCGAGCGTGTCTCCGCTGGCAGGCAGCGCTGGCTTTGTGGCAGATGGCGCGGTGCGCGTCGTGCATCCTGCAAGCAGCAGGCAAAAGAAAAGCCCCCCCGCTCCAATGCTGGGGAGCCGGAAGGACTTGCGTGCCCCCCGCCTATCACTAGGCGAGGGGCTTTTATTTGTTTGATGCCGTCGCATTAGCAGTGCCAGTCCACGTTCTGCACTTCTTTGGCATAGCGAATGATGAACGCTTTGCGCGGCTCCACTTTCTCGCTCATCAGGATAGAGAACATCTCGGCGGCTTTCTCAGCATCGTCCAGGCTGACGCGGGCAATGGTGCGCGTTTCAATGTTCATGGTCGTGTCGTACAGGTCGCTCGCGTCCATTTCGCCCAATCCCTTGAACCGGCCCACTTGAATATCCTTGCGTTTTATCTCTTTAACGATACGGTCACGCTCTTCATAGGAGCGGGCGTACTGGCGAATGTCTTTGCCCGCTTTGATGCTGAACAGCGGCGGCTGGGCGATATACACATGCCCACCTTCCAGCAACGGCTGCATGTACTGAAAGAAGAACGTCAGCAGCAGGGTGCGGATATGGTCGCCGTCTACATCGGCATCCGTCATAATGATGATGCGGTCGTAGCGCAGGCGCGACAGGTCAAACTTGGATGACGATTCGCCCGCGTCGGCATCGTCCATGCTGTCCACTTTGATGCCAATGCCAAGCGCGGTAATCAGCGACCGGACTTCATTGTTTTCCAGTGTCTTGTCTAGTGCCGCCTTGCCGACATTGATAATCTTGCCGCGCAAAGGCAGGATTGCCTGGTAGCGGCGGTCGCGGCCCTGCTTGGCGCTGTTGTGGACAAACACTCCGCTTGCCAGCGCGAAGTTGTGCGTGCCGGGCACTTCCACATCATAGACATCCATGCGCTCGATGACTGTTTCCACAGACACGATGCGGTGGTTGTAGTGCGCGACGGCTTCGCAGGCACGGGCCTGGTCTCCCCCAAAGTAGCGTCCGCAGGAGCGGTCAAAGCGCAGCAGGGACTTGTCGCCTGTTTGGGCGCGATGAGCTGCATAAGCGTCCACATTGACCACTCCCTCGGCAGTCGCGCACTGCCGCAGGGCCGCGAGGCTCTTGCGGTAATACGTCTGCTCCAAAGCGGCACGCCGCTTGGCGCGGAACTCAGGCGTCCACTGAGTGCGCGTCTTTTCGCGACGCCACTGCCGCAGGCCAGTGTCCTGCCATTGCTCAATGGCGCTGAGTGAATGGGTCGTGCGCGCGTCCTCGCTGGTGGCAAAGTAAGCACGGACGCGCTCAGACTGCGCCTGACGATTGGCTTCATCCGCCCAATAACGCTTTTGCGCCTCGTCAAGCTGTGCCGCGTTCTGCTCCCGGTACTCTGGGCTGCTGTCATAGAATGTACGCCACTTTGCAGTCATGGATGCTTTGTAGGCATCGTCTTCCCATTGCGCCTGGGCCTGCGCGGACAGCACTTCGCGTGTCTGCGGCTCCTGCATTCGCACGCTCATGCGGCGGCGGAACGAAGCTGACTGCCTAATCTTGCGGCACTTTTCTATGACCTCGGGCCGGTGCAGCGTCAGGGAAACATGTTCCCGGTGCAGCGCCAGATGCGTCTGTGCGGGCAGGCGCTGGATGTTAGTTGGAGTGTTGTTGCGCTTGTTGAAGTCTACATGATGGCAATGCTCACCATCGGCTTCGGCGTACACTCCCTGCCAGCGGTTGTACCAATCAGCAAGCGTATGAGTAAACAGCCAGCGGTCGGAGCGCGGGTCCCACACCATCTCGTAGCCGCTGATGGTAATGCCCGCCTCCTGCGTGTCGGACACCTTGCGGTACAGGGGCATTAGCGCGTCGTCATTGGTTAATTGCGCGGCGGGTTTGTATGTGCCGTCCCGCAGCAGAAAACGATGGTCGGGCGTACAGGTAATTGTTTCTCCGTTGTCCAGCGTCACGCGGATCACGCTCGCGTTCTGCTTGGTGACGCGGGCATTAATCAAACGCTCCAGGCCCACCTGACCGTTGTGCCGAATGGTATACCCGAAGTGTTCTTTGCCGTCGGCTTGCTCCGCAACCAGCTCATGGAAGCTCAGATGCCGCCCATCGGCGAGGGCCAGGCGTGTATCCCCGGAGAAACAGCCGCCGGCACTGTCCCCTTCCACCAGGAACAGCTCGCACTTTTTCGGGTCGCGCTCGGTGCAGTCGGCCAGCTTGCCGGGCAGGTTGGAGTTCTCCAGGCTAGACTGCCGCTTGATCAAATCGGCGGCTTTGCGGGCGGCGTCGCGGGCGCGCTGGGCGGTCAGGGCTTTGTCCACGATGCGCTTGCCGACCTGTGGGTTTTCTTCCAAAAACTGTGTCAGCCCCTCGCCCATGATGGAGTTGACAATGCCTTCCACTTCCGAATTGCCGAGCTTGGCTTTGGTCTGCCCTTCAAACTGCGGCTTGAACAGGCGCACCGAAATCACTGCCGTTAATCCTTCACGCACATCGTCGCCGCTCAGGTTAACGTCCTTTTCTTTCAATGCGCCGGACTTGCGGGCGTATTGGTTGATGACGCGCGTGAGGGCAGTGCGGAAGCCGGACAGGTGCGTGCCGCCTTCTTTGGTGTGGACGTTGTTGGCAAACGACAGCACGGTTTCCGAATAAGTCTGGTTGTACTGAAGCGCGATTTCCACCTGCACATCGTCGCGCGTCTTCATAAAGTAGATGGCTTCGCCGATGCCGTCTTTGTTTTCGTTGAGGTGGTCTACGAGTTCCGCAATGCCGCGCTTGTAGTGGTAAGTCTTCGGCTCGGCATTGGCGCTCAGCTTGTCGTCGTAGTGGATTGTCACTTCGCGGTTCAGGTAGCACGTGTTGCGGATGCGCGACTCAAACACATCGGGCTTGTAGACATAGTCGCCGAATATCTCTTTGTCGGCAAACCAGGTGATTGTCGTGGCGGTGCGGTCGGACACGCCGACTTCTTTGAGCGCGCCTTTGCCTTTGGGCTTAGGGATGCCACGCTCGCAGCGCAGCTTGTACATCTTGCCGTTCTGCTCGACAATCGCTTCGCACCACTCGCTGAGGAAGTTGACGCACGACAGGCCTACCCCGTGCAGCCCGCCGGACACTTTGTAGCCGCCGCCGCCGAACTTGCCGCCTGCATTCAGCTTGGTCATGGCAAGCTCGACGCCGGATAGCCCGGTCTGCTTGTTGATGTCGGCGGGGATGCCGCGCCCGTTGTCGCGCACCGACAATGTGTTGTCGGGGTTGACTGTCACCCAGATTTCGGAGGCGTGGCCCGCCAGCACTTCGTCAATAGAGTTGTCCACCACTTCGTACATCAAATGGTGCAGGCCCGTGCTGCCCGTATCGCCGATATACATGGCGGGGCGCGTGCGGACATGCTCCACGCCTTCCAAAAGGCGCATGGTATCGGCGGTGTATTCCTCGCTGACACGGCTCATCGCCGTGCTGTCGGGTTCGCCGTTGTCTTCAATTCCCGTTACGACCTGCCGCCCGGTCGTGTCTAAAACAGCAGCCACCTGCGTTCCACGATTGTCGCCGTCGTAGCCGTCGGCCCCGTTCAGCTTGCCGTTGGCGGGGCTGTCCATACTGGTATGTTCGGGCACAATGCCGTCCATCGCCCGGTCATTATTCTCCATCGCCCGGTCATTATTCTCCATCGCCCGGTCATTATTCTCCATCGCCCGGTCATTATTCTCCATCGCCCGCACTGTGCCCCGTGTTCGC
>JAABUJ010004725.1_pt1 | contig 14114 bp, 12 predicted proteins | sample 5559131 | NCBI WGS metagenome assembly JAABUJ01 (sample SAMN10711875, study PRJNA513366) | rock metagenome | isolation source: Antarctica rocks | place: Antarctica: Victoria Land, Mt New Zealand nord | collected 2016-01-07
GACACCACTAGGTCCGGCCGCGCGGCGCGCAACTCGGGCAAAGGCACGCGCCACCGCTGTCCGAGATAGGAACGCTCCGGGATGAAGCGCGCGCGAAAAGCCCACGCGCGCGCGTCGATATCCCAACTACGGTCCGGTTCCCGCTCCGCGTTGAACCATGCTTCAAAGGCGATGGCGTCGCGCGCCGCGAGGGCGTTGAACCGCGCGACCATATGCGGTGAGGGGATATTCTGCCAGTACACGACATGTGGCTTACGCATCGACGCTCCGTCCTCTCGTTGCCATTATCCTAAGCGGCCATATCCGTCCATTTAGGTAGACGCCCCAGCGACGCCGGCATGCCCGGCTGGCGTGCACGGCCACAAAGACGGCGCCGCAGACCTGGGCGATGAGCCAGGCCAGGCCCGCCCCCGCGATACCCAGGAGCGGAAGCGCGACCCAAGCCAGCGCCAGCGCGACGACAGCCATACCCACGTTCAGCCCCGCGGCGTGCCACACTTGCCCCCGCACGCGGAGCACGCTCACGTAGACGTTCGTGACCGCGTCGGGCACGGCCGAGAGGACGAGTAGCACCAGCAGGGCCGGTCCATGTCGCGCATACTCGCCTCCGAACAGGCCCATAATCGTCGGGACGCCGGGTAGGAAGACGAGCAGGGCAGGGCCCAGCAGCGCCGCGATCATCAACCCCGCGCGACGCGCCTGACCTGGCAGCGCCCCCGAACGGTGCGCTCCTTCGGCGAATAGAGACGCCGCGACAGCGGGCGAGATCATGAAAAACAGGCTGCCCACCTTCCAGGTCGTGTAGAAATAGGCGTTCGCCGTCGTCGACAACCGCGCCGTCACGAGGAGCGGCAGCACGTACATAGGAGCCGAGCCGCCCAGATTTATGAGGTGCTGCCCCGCGAGTGAGCGCAACAGCACGCGCGCTTCCCCCACGATGCCGCACACCCCTCCCCGATAGCCGCGCCCGAGCCGGTTCAGCTGAATGAAGCCCACGACGCAGGAAACGGCCGTGGCCAGAACCCACGAAACGAGGATACCCTTACCGGACGGCCCCGTTTGCGAGAGCGGCGTCATGAGCAACGGTATCTTCACGGCCGCGAACAGCGCGCTCCGCGCGAGAACCCGGCCCGCGGCCCGCTCGGCCACGAAAGCGCCGTCGAGCGTCGTAGCCACGGTCCACAACGCCACGCCCGCGACGAAAAGTAACGTGTAGGAAGGATCGGCGTCCATGGACAACCGCGCCGAAAGCAGAGGGAGGATAACGGTCACGGCGCCGCCGATGATCGCCCCCGACAGCAGGCTAAGGATGAGCGCGGCGTTGAGCGTGCGCGACCAGGCAGGGCCGTTATAACGTTCCGACAGGGCCGCGACCAACGCCGACCCAAGGCCAAGGTTGGCGAGCAACGCGGCCAGGGTCATGGCCGAGACGAGGGCCGCGCCGGAGCCGACAGCGCGCGGTTGGTAGACGCGCGCGGCCACGACCCAGTATACGTAGCCGAGCAAGGCCGTGACAATCGTCGCGCCCATGTTGTAGGCGCCGTTGCGCAGCAGCGAGTCCCGGCGCAAGCGCTTCAGGGCGAGGGGCGCTGTCCGCGCGACGGCGCGCCCACGCCGCGAGAGTACAACCATATCTACTCCTACTCTTCCTACTCTTGTATAGCCTGACGCTTGCGGTACGCGGCCTCGTAGACGGCCTCGATCCGTGGCACGGTGGCGTCGGGGCTGAAAGAGGCGGCGCACCGGACCGCCCCCGCACGCCCCATCCGCGCGGTCAAGAGGGGATCGTCGACCAACAAGCGCAGCGCCCCCGTCAACGCCATTACGTCGCCGGGTGGAACCAGCAACCCCGTCTCGCCATCGCACACGATCTCGCGCGGCCCGCCCGCGCGGCTCGCCGCGACGGCCTTGCCGCGGGCCATCGCCTCGATGAGCACGAGGCCGAACGGCTCGGGCCACAACGCTGGGCTGACCAGGAAGCGGCAGCCGTCGATCGCCGCGATGACATCGTCGTGCGTGCGATCTCCCACGACGATAACGCCTGGAGGTAGGATGGCTGGCGTGTCCGGACACGCCGGCCCGACTAGTACAAGCGGGATGTCGCACGCAAGGCGCGCATAGGCGTCGAGCAGGAGATGTAGCCCCTTGTGCCGTCCCAGTGCGCCGACGAACAGAATGTACTCGTCGGGCAAGCCGGACAACCGTCGAGGGCCTGTAGCGCGCGACGCGTACAGTACGTCGTCGCGCACGAAGTTGGGGATCGTGTCGACCCGCGCGGCATCCAGCAGCCCGGTTCGCGTGTGCGCGCCGGCGACGTGCGAGCTGATGGCGATGAAACGGTCGATATCCCCGATGCCCTTGCGTCCTAGCGCCAACCCGGCCGTGACCGCCAGCCCCCGTAGCCGTCCGTACATCGTGGGAGCGCAACGCACGCAATCCAGGCTCAGGCCAGAGGCGCACGGGCGCGCGTCAGCATAGAGCATGGTTTTCTTGGGGCACAGCAGGGCGTAGTCATGCAGCGTGAGCACGGTGGCGATGCGGTGCGCGCGACAGATCGGTAGCGCGGATAGAAGCGCCCATGAGTGACCGTGCACGACATCCGGCCGCTCACGCGCGATCAAAGCGGCCAACTCATGCGTCACCACCGGGTCGGGGAAGGGCAGATGGTAGCGCTTGCACGACTGCGCGTAGAGCAGCGGCAGACGCTGGGCCAGCCCGCGCAGGCGATAGACGGCGAGCCCGTCGATCTCCTCGTAGGCGGGCAGACCGTCTTGCCAAAGGGTGGCGATGACCACCGTATGGCCGCGCCGGCGCAACTCCTGGCTCAGGTCAGCGATGGCGCGCTCCGTCCCCCCAATAGTGGGCAAATAGAAATCGCTGACCATAAGTACTCTCATCGCCTCACCCCCTTCACACTCCAGCGCACAACGGCGCCGGCGTCGTACCAGTGCGGACCCGCAGAACCAGGGGATGCAGCGGCATGCGGTCGCCCTGTCGGTGAAGGGTGAGACTGAGCCGATGCAGGCAGGCGCCGGGCGGCACAGGTCCGCTCACCGCACCGGTCCACGTCCCCCCCGGCGGGACCACGATCGTGTAGTCGCGCCAGTGCGCGTCGTCGAGCAGTGGCGCGAGCCGGTAGGCCTGTCGCCAGCCTGTGTCGTTGGTGACCTCAACCGTGACGACAAGCCGCTGGCCCGGCGCGACGGTGACGACCGTGTCGACGCGCGCCCAGCGTCCAGAGAGGTAGAACGCCGTATACGGGGCGGCCGGTACGGTGGGAAGCGCGCGCGCGGCGCCGGCGACACCGACGCCGGCGCACAAGACGGTCACGACCACGCCCAACCCCCAAAGGGCCAGACGCGTATGGTCGTCGGCGCGCCGACGTCCCCGAAGCGCGCGTATCCACCCTGTCGCGTTTACAGGCTGGAGATCTATGGCCCCGCCGACATGGTGCGCACCCGATACGTCGAGCGAAGCCAGGCGCGACGCGGCCACTGCCGCCAACGCCAGGACACACACATCCATGCCGCCTAACACGCTCCCCATGTGTAGGGGCAACCCGACAACGTACAAGACCAACGCCAGCAGCGGATAAAACGCCATACCGAGCAGCGCGGCCAGCGCCAGCAGCGGTGCCGCGTCCAGGGGCGGACGCCGCCCAAAGAGGGCTAGCAGGAAAGCATAGCCCGGCACGAGCAACGCGAGCGGCAGCACGACGATGGCGTGTGGCTCGGGTGGTAACACGAAGACGGCCAGATTGAGCATGACAAGCGCCGCGACAAGAGCTTGAACGGGGGACGCTACGGAAACACGCAGGGGCGCCCGGCGATGGGCAAATGGATACATCATGAGCGACTCCCCAACTGATGCGGCGTCGGTGAGTGATTCAGCCCCACCGAAGCGTGTAGCGCGGGTCGCCGCGCCCGGCGCCGAGACAGGGTCCGTGAAAAGCCGGCGGGTACCACTGGGAGCGCGGGCGTCTCGCCCGTCCCCGCGCTCGGGAGGCGGACGCTGGGGACGGGCGAGACGCCCGCGCTCCCAGGACTTTCCACAGACCCTGGGCGGCGAGGCAGGTCAAGCGATGCGAAATCGAAACGATAGACCGCCAGGTTATCACTCTGGTACACCGGGATCGTCCAGGGGAGCCGGTCGTATCGATCGAGCGCGGCGAGCGGGGGCGGTGTCTTACGCCGGAACGCCTCGGGCTCGTCGGGCTCGAAGTACACGCCGATGCGGGGCAGATAGCGCGCCATCCGCCGGTCGACGACCATATAGCGATAGTTGGAGGTCCGCAACTCGCGTAGCAACAGGGCGCTCGGGCGACGTGTCGAGAAGTAGAGTTGCCAGACCGGGAAGCCGGCCGACGGCGCGGCCGGCCACTGCCGCCCAAACGAGGCCAAGGCCAGCCCGCTGAAGCGGTCGGCCACCACACGCCTGTCCGGACCCTGTGTCGCCGTGAACCAGTGCGTCAGCCCCAACAGTTCGGGCGTGAGCGAGGGCACGTCCGAGCCGTAGACATACGGGCCTGGGAAGCGATAGGTCTCGTTGGTGAACGCGCTCACGTTCCCGACAAACAACGTCATGAGCAACGTCGCCACCACTACGCGCGCCAGCGCCCGTGCGAATACACCGCTACGCGCCAGAGCGTCTAGAATGTAGAGAATAGCTGGGGCGACGAGCAGAGAGAGACCTATATAGGTGAAGGCCCAGCTGCGGCGCGCGCCTTCATTCCCGTATTGTGTCAGGACAAACGGGACGGAGGGGAAATACAGCAACCCGAACAGCATCAGGGCGTGGGCCGCCGGCAAGCGCGGCGGCCGGCGGTGGAGCAGCCACAGCCCGGCCACGGCCCCCAAAAACGCGATGAGCGGCGCTACGTACGCGGCGAGGCGCTCGTACCCCGGCGTCACGCTCAACGCGAAGAGTTGGCGCGCCCCACCCCGCAGGCGCCACAGGGCGGCGAGCTCGCCGCCCCCTTTCGTCACGTAGGGCGTCAAGTAGCCCCAGACAGCGGCGGCTACGGTCAGGGCCCACGCCAGCGCTATGGCAGCGATGATCACGGCGAACGCCACGGTGAGCGCCACGGTCGCGCCGTCCCCATCACTAGAGCGACGCGCGCGCGTCAGTGTGACGACCGCGATGCATACGCTCACGGCGACAGCTATATAGGAACTTAGGTGGTGGGTGACGACGCAGGCCGCCGCGAGGACGAGCCCACCGGCGAACCAGGCGATCTGACGCGCCCGGTCGTCCGTCGCACGCTGCATGGCGACGATGGCCGCGATGACCCACACGCACAGGACGATGCCGAGCGACTCATAGGCGTACTCCGCGTCGAAGAACAGGAAGCTCGGGTTGAGGCTATAGAGCAGGGCCGCGAACGCCGCCGTGCGCGCCGAGAGGGTCGTCTGTTCGGTCAGGACAAAGATGCCGATCAGGGCGATGACGTGCAATAGGCCCGGTAGGACGACGCCGATGTCGAACGTGCTCAGGCCGCTCAACACCCGCAGCGACACGGTCAGCGCGTGCAGACCGGGGAAAGACCGCAGAATATCGATGGTCGGATTGGGCTGAAACAGCCTGCCGGTCGCATACATGACCTCGGACTGCCGCCAGTGTGCGAGTTCGTCGTGGTACAGCGGACTGCTAGAGCGCCATTCAAGTAATCGAAAGTCCGGTCGGTGTCGCTCTTGACACCGTCCAAGAGGCCAGTCATTCTAGCCATTGTGAGCGTCAATGAGGCGTGCAAGATGCCCGCCGAGGTGGCCGATCTAGACAGGATCACCGGAGTTTCGCGCCAGTGCTGATTACTTGAATGGCGCTCTAGGGCTGCGTAGATATTTGGGCAGATAGTCGAACAGGCCGACTGCCGCGATGAGGGCCAGGCGTTCGCCGCGCGCTACCCTCACGGCACATAGGCGCAGGAAAATGGGAACGATGAAGAGCAGCATACCGACCCAGAAGAGGTGGAAATGCGACAGGTCATCGCTTGGGCCGCGCGCGGCCTCGGCGTAGGCCCCCGTGATGGCGGCCGCGCCCATGAGGACGCCAAGCGGCGCCAGAAGTGGCGCGGCTTGGCCCAGTACGGTGTGGAACCGGCGCACGTCAAGGGTCTTATCGACGATACGCGGCACGACAGGTTTACTAATGGCAATCATACTCGTCCCCACGTAAGCGTTTCGTAGACGGCCTCCGTGCGCGCGGCCACGTCGTCCCACGACGCGATGTCGTACGTTGAAACGACAGGCGGCGGGTTCATGGCAAGGGCGCGGAGAGCGCCGGCCAGTTCCGCGGGGGTACTGGTCAATGGCGCCAACGCGACCGCGCCGTCCGGCATGCCTCGTGCGATCTCACGGTACGCCGGTATGTCCGCGGCTAGCGCGGGCGCGCCCGCCGCCAGCGCCTCGACCAGCGCCAGTCCAAAGGCCTCGTGCGCCGACATACTCACGTACGCCCGCGCGGTGCGCAGCCACCGCCGCGCCGCATCGTCGTCCACGCGGCCCAAAAACTCCACGCGGCGCTCCAGCCCTAGTCGTCGCACGACCTCCTCCAACGTGGGCCGCGCCGGTCCGTCGCCGACCACGCGCAGCACGTAGTCGGCGTCGAGGTGGCGCAACATCGCTATGACCAGTTGTACGTTCTTATAGGTCTCCAGGCGTCCAACGCTCAAGATCACCTTGTCCGTCGTCGCGTAGGGAACGGCGGCGCGAATCGCCGCGACGTCGACGCCGGGGTAAATAATGGTCATGCGGCGCGCGACGCCGGGGAAATCGCGGCGGACCAACGTCGCCTCGGCCTCCGAGTTGCAGATGACGCGGTGGGCACGCGCGAAGACCCGCACGCCCGCATAGCGGTAGGGCACATGCAGGAGGGCGCGCAGCGGCGTGTGCCCGGCGCCATGGTAGTGCGGCGTGAACACCAACGACCGGCAATCCGACAGGGCGGCGCCCAGGGCCGGCAGGGCGTGGTAGTGGTGCGCGTGCACGACATCGTAGCGCGCGGCGTGGCGCAAGAGGTAGGCCCACAGCCCTGGGGCGAAGGCGAGCAGCGGACTTTGGGAGGGGAGCGGCAGCGGGAAGCGGCGCACGGTGACGCCTTCGACCTCTTCGCATGAAGCCAATCCACGGTGATGCGCGTGCGTCAGCACTTCCACGGCGTGCCCCCGCGCGGCCAAATATGCCGCGACCCGCGTGACGTGGGTTTCCACACCGCCGATAGAAGGGGCGTAACGCGGCGTCACCAAGGCGATACGCATCGTGTGTGCGCTCATGGCCGCGCCCTTCGTAACGCTATTGGCGTTTCGCATGATGACTGGGCCAAGGTAGCAGTGTCCGCTTGATCACGGACCGGCCCGCGCCCAGTACACGCGGCGTCAAGACGCGCGAAGAACGCATGGTAGTGGGGCGGAACGGCGCTCCAGGGACGCGGGTCGGCGAAACGCTGCCCGCGCAGCGTCGCCGCCTGTCGCAGCGCCGCCAGCAGCGCCGAGGGCGTAAGCGCGTCGGCAATGACCGCGCCCTCGTAGCCGGAAACGGCCTCGATCAACGCGCCGACGGGTGTGACGACGACCGGCAGGCCGTGATGCAGCGCGACGTGCAACGCGCCGCTGCCACACGAGCGACGGTAGGGCAGCACGACAGCGTCGGCCCCGCCGACATAGGCCCCCACTTCGGCGTCGGACACGTAGCGGTTGGTCACGCTGATGCGGTCGCGATAGGGGCTGCGCGCGACGAGATCCAGCGGTTCCGTCCATCCCTCCCACGTTTCTCCGACGATGGTCAGCCAGTAGCGGTCAATCTCCTCGGGCGGTATGCTATTGAACGCTTCGATCAGCACGTCCAACCCTTTGTAGGGGCGGATGAGGCCGAAAAACAACAGGTTGCAGCAGTCGTCGGGGGCCGCGCGCAACCGCGCGTCGCACCGATAGTGATCCCACGTCGCGAAGGGGATCACCTCGACCGGCACAGCCCTCGCCCCATACCGTTGGGCGACCAGATGCCGGTCGTGCTCGGAGTGCACGATGTACCCGGCGGCAAGCCGGAACAACCACGGCGCGACCGCCCCGACGTAGCGCTGGACCAGAGGCAGATGGTCCTCGGCGGGGTCGAGCGCCTCATGGAACTCGATGACCACCTGGACGCCTAGCAGGCGCGCGACGACCGCGAGTACAAGGTAGGTGTGTAGGACCGTGCCCGTCCACCATTGCAGGAGGAGTACACGGGGGCGTCGACGGACCAGGAATAGAAGCGCGCGGACTAGCGTCGCGCCCCAGAACCAATCGACGCCGTCGTAGCCACGCACGGTCGGGGCGAGCGACAGATCGGTGAGCGCCGCGCCGACACGCGCCCGACCGGGGTACAGCCGCGTGGGCAACAGTTGGCGCATCAGGATCGCCGAAACGTCGCAGGTCTCGGCCAGCGCGTTACACAGGGCGAACGTGTAGCAGGTGACGCCGCTCAGAAAGCGTGTACCCGGTCCGACGACGGCGACGCGAGTGTGAGACTGAGAGCAATGTTCGCGCATCATCCGCCCCTTCACGCCAACCGCTCGTAGAGGGCGAGCGACATGGCGCGGCACAGGATCGACCAGCCGTCGCGCCAGGCGCGCAGCTTCTTCGGGCCCAGGCGCGCGCCGTAATGGATGGGCAACGATACGGCGCGCAGACGCGCCGCGTGCGCCTTGACCGCGATCTCGACTTCGAGGTCGAACCGCTCCGCGGTCAGCGCCATGGCGTCCAGCGCCGTGCGCCGCAACCCGTACAGGCCGCTCAGGTGGTCATCCCCCTCCACGCCGTGCAGCGTACGCAGCGCCCCGTTGAGCAGGCGATTGCCGAGCCGGTTAAGCGGAGGGATGTTCGCCGCGCCTTCCTGCCGCGTGCAGCGCACGAAGTCGTACTCGCGCGCGAGCGCGAGCATCGCCGGCACGGCCGCCGCCGGGTACGTGCAGTCGGCGTCCATGACCACGATGAAGTCGCCGCGTGCGGCGCGCAGCCCCGTGCGCACAGCCGCGCCCTTGCCGCGGTTGCGCGCGTGGCGGAGCAGGCGACACGGATAATCGCCCGCGACGCGCGCCGTCTGGTCAGTTGACCCATCATCGACGACGATAATCTCGCTGTCGCCGCTGTCGCCAAGCGCCACGATGAGCCCGGCCAGAACGATAGGCAACGCCGCGGCCTCGTTATACGCGGGCAGGATGATCGTCGCGGCAAGCGTCGGGGGCGTGTCACGGCCGGTTGGGTAGAGGGGGAGGGGACGCGCGTCTACAATCATAGCTCTTGCTCCTTTGGGCGCACGAGAACACACGTCGCCCCGCGCCATGCGGGGGACATCATGACTACGGAGAGAGGGCGCCACGCCAGGGGTAGGCGCGTCCGGAGTAGGCGCGGGTGGGACATGTGCGGTGACAAGGACAACGAGTCCCGCCGTGACACCAACGAACGTGGGCGCGGAGAAGCGCGAGGGATGGAGCGCCCGCGAGGGATGGAGCGCCGCGCGGGGTAGGTAAAGCGCCGCGCGGGGTAGGTAAAGCGAGGCGCGGTGGGTGAGGCACCCGCGAGGGGTGTCGCGCCCGCGAGGGGCGTGCGCCCAACTCGTGAGGGCATCATACCCTAGTAGCGGGTCCGGCGTCAAGTCCTATTTTCTGGGTCAAGATATACTGTAGGACGCGAAGCTCTTAGGACCATGAATTGATCGCGGTAGTTCGCTTTAGTCTGTAAGAGCGCCTACCCGGAATTTAGAGTGTTAAGGACACGTCATTGGAGAGAGGCCTAGTAACCGAGGGGTTTACAGACAGGGGCTGGCAAGAATGCGGCCTAACTGCGGATATGCTCTTCGACGGAGTGCGTTCCACTTATGGGACGCTCGATATGATCGACGCCAGAATGCTCGAATCAGACCTGCCCCGGCTCAGTGGACTGGTAGAATTGGCCAACCTTTCGTCCATGATCGGGAATCTCCTCGCTGCTGGAATCGTCCGCGCCTCCGCCGGGATGTTCAAGCGCGTTGGCCCCCACAAGTACCAGGACCTGAGATCAAACGCACCTGGATCACCCCACGTCGAGATAAAAATGTCGTTGGAAGACAACGCACCGAAAGGCCATCTTCCCAAGGAAGGGCATTACTTGACGTGCCGCTACGTATTGGGCGACGCGGACGGATCGTACGAGAGGGGACACCGCGGCGATGTCGCCTGGATCTGGGAGATACGCTTCGGCTACCTGGAGGAGAGGCACTTCAACCGCAGCAACACACCTGGCGACTCCGGCAAGACAGCAGTCGTGAACGCAGAGGGGATGAAACGCCTGCGGCGTCTCTACTTCGATGCGGCGCTGTGTCCGTTTGGACCAAAAAGTCCCTACTGGACAAGCAATTAAAGGCGAAGTCAGGGATCAGGGCTAAAGCGACGAAGGCTATCATGAAACGAGTGGCGGGGTGGCACTACCACTGATCTAGTAACGCTTGGGCAATTGCGCGACCAAGGAGTGGGGGAACGGCTTCGCCGATTTGCTTGACTACCTCTGTCCGTGAACCGCAAAACTCGAAGTCGTCGTCAAAGCTCTGCAAACGGGCGCCCTCTCGCGGCGTGAGGGCGCGATCCTGGATAGGATGAATGCACCTGTTGCTTGAGGGATGGACGAAATTGACGGTGATAGTGGTCGATGGATGATCGGCATGCAGACGTGAGTAGCACGAACTGAAGCCACTCGTCGTGAGGCCGGGCGGCAGCGCCCACCTGTTGGCGCCGGCCTGCTTGATAATCTCGAGCATTCTAGGTGTGTGACGCGTGGCCACATGCAAGGTGACGTGACAAGCCTTCTTACGCCGAGCGAGGACGTAGTCTCCGGGCGCATGATCATCCCGGTACACATTGGTCCCCTCGCCAGCCGCGACCGGCGGCAAATCGTAGATCGCCTCCGCGACGGTCACCGCAGGGGCGAGAGCTGCCGCGAAAAGAGGAGGCGTTCCTATCGCGCACCCACCAGCCATGCTGCGCCCGTCATAATAATGGGTGGGTTCGGGGAACGCGGGCCGTATCGTCCCTCGTCGCGCGAGCAAGATAACGCGTTCGCGCGTCTGCGGCACACCATAATTCGCCGCATTGAGCACAGCCACATTCGTCGTATAGCCGAGATCCTCGATCGATCGCTTGATAGCTTCTAATGTCTGTCTGTTTTTGTGATGTAATAAACCGACAACGTTCTCGAACACAACGAAACGAGGACGGAAGAAAGCCACGAATACGACGAGTTGTTCGTACAGGTTATTCCGCGCGTCCTTCTCGTTAATAGATCGATACGGCCGGATCGAGCTGAAGCCTTGACACGGAGGACCGGCAACAATGACGTCCAGACCTCCCTGTTCGATTCCGACATGCGCGGCCGCGTCTTCCACACGGACATTCACGATGTCGTTACAGATAGTGACGGCATTCCGGTGGTTGGAGTTGAACGTCGCGACACTCGCGGGCCGTATGTCGATGCCAAGGACAGCCTGGAACGCGCCAGTTTGCTCAAATCCGGCAGAGAACGCCCCCGTCCCGCAAAACAAGTCCGCTAATAACGGCATCCGTGCCACAATCCTTTACTCGGATAGCTTCTTATTCAACGGCATTACCCACACCGCTTCCTCGCTCGTCACGCCCGCCCGATCCGGCACTAACGCGCACTGAACCATGCAACGCTTTCCGTCTTAATCTATCTAGCAATACTGGGTCGCTGCTCAACGTTGTGGGGATAGGGATATCCCCGGATCGGTGGAGGGCATCTTGCACGATGGTCAGCGCGACATCACTGATCCGTAAATCATCGTGCCACGCATGTAAATGGGTAGTGCGCACATCCTCTGGACGTAGATGATACGTCGTTGCCCACGCCGCGAGCGACCGCAGTGGCGCTCGCACTCGTTTCATATCGGCCGACGCATCGAGAACCGCTTGCCAGTCTCGCGTCCACGGACCTTCGGGTGGCGGAGGGATTAGCCCATCCACCGCGGCCCTGCGAATGACGCCCATGTAAAATTGCTCAAACGACTGCACGACCCCTACGCTTATCCCGTCCTCGCGCAGCGTTTCTGCCAGAAGACGCCGGATCACGATGGGATCGTCGATTGCTTGAGACGACAATGAACGGCCTACGGCGCGTTCCAATATACGGCCCAATTGTTCAAGCCTGCGAGCGTCGACCTTTTTGGCCGCGGCGGTCAACACATCGCGTAACGTCACAGCATCACTCATACGCAGACCACTTCGAGGGTATGACAGAGCAGTGCGATGCCGTACGTCGAATCGGTACTATCATCATATGTTCAACCCTCCCATTACTGAACAGGCTAGCAGCCAATGACGTCAACCGAATATACACATTGCAGTCGTTGCAGAACAAATTAATGCCATTTACCCCTTCTATTGAAGACCATCGCCACCCGGCGCGCGGCACTCCCATCACTCACGCTATCCTTATTTAGTTCTTTAGTTTATTAACTAATATATGAAATATAAACGCTGTCGTTAGCTTTGTCAAGAGGCTCACCACATAACGCGCAACCGTAGGCTACCTGGATATCCGTGCCGTCGATGTGCGATGTCGCGATATGCTACCCTAGACGTTGATGGTTACATTCCATTCGGAAGAGGTGCGCGTGACTCTCGGGCAGGCTATTTCTCATGCACGCAAGGAGGCGGGCTTGACACTACATCAACTCGCCTCGCGGGTTGTGAAGGAGAATGGCACGCCTATCTCGCAAGTGTACTTGCACGACATAGAAACAGGTAAGAGCAACCCTCGATCCGAATACTTACTTAGGCAATTAGCCCAGGCTCTTGATTTACCCCCAGAATACCTCTACTTTTTAGCCGGAACCCTTCCGACGGATCTACGCGCAGGATCGTACACCCCGGAGAGGGTACAAGCAGCTTTCCAAGCTTTTAGGAGCGCCTTGGTGGAGGAATAACGCCGACGCTGAAAGCTTCCGCTCTACTTGATGTCGTACAACGGTAAGCGCGAGCGTGACCGTGTGCGGTGACAAGAATAACTGGTCACGCTTTAGCGTGACCGAACGTGAGCGCGGAGAAGCGCGAGGGGTGGAGCGCTGCGCGGGGTAGGTAGAGCGAGGCGCGGTGGGTGAGGCGCCCGCGAGGGGTGTCGCGCGAGGTGAGTGGGCGTGCGCCCAACTCGTGAGGGCATCATACCCTAGTACCCTTCGCTGGAAATGGTTCCGCAAGTTCCGTAAGCCGTTTCGAGGAGTCATCACGCACGTTGTAGCGTGCCGAACATGCGGAGAGACTTCCAGCTTGCGGTACTAGTAGCGGGTTCGGCGTCAAGCCCCGTTTTGTTGAGCCGCCTTTTTGTATAACGCGGAGATGGACTCAGCCCCCATAGAGCTCACGGCACAGCCGATCAAGTTCGTCCGTGTTATCCCATGACATAGTTCGCCGCCCCTCCTCCAGGTCGTGGACCATGTCGACCAGACGGTTGGTCAAAGGAACGAGTAGTCCATGGCTCGCGGCCACATCCGCGACCAAGGCAATCTGCTGGTCAACTTCGGTCTTGCGCCGGCGCACCGCCAGGTCGCGCCAGATGCCGCTCTTGGACTTCTTGTCGCGGCACCGGCGCGCGACCAGCGCGTCGAGCGACTGCCGGATGACCAGCGGATCGCGCCGCTCGGGCGGATAGTAGATGGAGGGCTCGACGTTGTCGAAAGGCTCCGGCGTGACGCCCTCGCGCGCGGCGACAGCGTAGACCTCGGTCGCTAGTTCGACCATCAAGGGGCGATAACGGTCGATCACATCGGCCATCGTCGCGTCGACAAGCGCCGTGGCGAAGAGCATATTGGCGTAGCCCATCTTACCCCACAGGTAGCCCCATATGTTGTCCGTGACCTGTACCGCGCCCCACGGCTCCAGCGCCTCTTGTAACGCGCGGACGCGGTCCGACCTGTGGCCGTCGAGCTCGCCCAGGTACAGGCTGCCCACGCCGCCATAGGCGATGACGCCCGGCTCTATGTAGTCGGCCGAGAAGTTGACGAAACATCCAAGCGTGCGCTCGGCGCCGATCAGGCGGGCGATGACGCGCTCGCACAACCCGTTTTGACAGGACACGACCACCGATGTGGGCGTGA
>JAABUJ010004732.1_pt1 | contig 14102 bp, 9 predicted proteins | sample 5559131 | NCBI WGS metagenome assembly JAABUJ01 (sample SAMN10711875, study PRJNA513366) | rock metagenome | isolation source: Antarctica rocks | place: Antarctica: Victoria Land, Mt New Zealand nord | collected 2016-01-07
GGAGTGCGCAACATGATGCAATGATTAAGAAAAGAGGAGGGGGTTGAGGAGATTTAAATTAAAAAAACGCGTTTTCGCGTTTTAGCGCGAAGACTTTTGCGGAGGTACTGTATATCGGCAAAACTTAACCCAAGGACGGCGTATCAGTCTCGTTCGCTTCGTAATTTTCGTCGTCATCATGTCTTTGCCTTTCACTCTACAATGGGGCACGATGGGTATTAGGCAACAGTTCCTGTTCGCCTAAAATTCGACCATTTCCGTTAATTTGCCCCTAATCCTACTCTGTTCATTTGTACCAATACTAAATCTATTTTGTTTTTACCAAATCTACTCGGTCTCAAACATAATATCAAACAACGACCCCAGTCATATCTTTCCTTGGTCCTCCACTTATCCTCCTCTTCAGATCAGTCTCATCTAAACATTCTCCCTTGGCTCCGCTCTCGTTCCTTCATCTCCTTCACTGTGTTTCACAAAGAGAGCCTAGGTCAAGTCAGCCCGACCAACTTGACTACTTAGCAACGGAAGAAACTTGCCACAATTACGGCTCCTGTCAAAGCGAAGACAGCCAAACAGAAATTCATGGTCGCCCAGCCCAAGCCACCTTCTGCGATGCTCGTCCACAATGGACCCAGTACAGTCCCTGCTGCAAGAGTGCAGTTGAAGAGCGCAAAACCTTGCGCAAAGGCGCCGGCTTCACCGAACAGATCCGCTCGTTGGCGGCCCATGGCTTCCACGGCGCTGGTGAGGTCGCTTGCTATGGGGCCAACAGAGAGGGTAAGAGAGAAGCCTGGATGAAGGTTGTTAGTCAGTAGTTCAACGTGCCAGTGGAGGCAATGCAACGAATGAGATGTCTACGCGCCTCAAGATTGACTTACCGATCAATGTCATCAACACGCACAGTGCAATAATGTGAGATAATCTGTCTGTGGTGACAAGTCTTAGAAGTGCGATGAGAACGAGGTTCGCCAGGAAGCCTCCAGCAGCCATCCAACGTGCTCCGAATCTATCGGAAAAGAAGCCGGCTACAGGCGAGAGGAGGGACGGCATGGCAATGGTGAGGTAGATTAGCCCGGCGCCGGTGGAGTCCCAGCCGAATAGATTCTTCACGAAGAGACCCAGGTCACTGTCGAAGCTGGCCAGCAGGGTGTAAGTTACGAAGACTGCATAGACATCGGCGAAAATGCGTGGTTCTTTGATCAGGTGGAAAATGGGAGGTATCCTATTCTTCTTCCCACTGTTTGTGCCTGATTTCTGTAGGACGCTGTCGTGCTCGCTTGCAGGTTGACTACTGTCGTTCTCAGGTCCGGCTGCACCAGGCTCAACGTCTAGGAAAGGTTCGGCATTGCCGAAAGCCTCATTACTAATTTGAGTCGTGCCATACTTGACTGGATGTTGTACATGTGGTACCTTCTTCTGCGTCACCGCGCCTCCCATCCACTTTTTCGCCGTTCTCTTCTCTATCACAATAATCCTTAATGCGATATCAACAACCCACCAATCCGACCATCAGCCCAACAATGGCATCGTACCCCGCATGATCATAGACTATCCCACCCAGCAGCGGACCAGAGATGACTCCGAACGTAGCACTGGAAAGTGCATAACCCGATTTCTCACCAGCACTCTGCACGCCAAAGGTATCAACAACGAGTGCGAGTCCTACGCTGTAGATTACAGCTGACGAGGCGCCTTGTAGGGCTCGTGCGATTAGGAGGGTCCATATGGCAGGATTGCCGATGAAAAGGCACGCTGAGGCGACCTGAACCGCGAGGCCTAAAAGCAGAGGAAGCCGACGAAAGGAGGCATAATCCGCAAGCCAGCCGCTTATTGCTGTTATTGCAACCGTCAGTGGTGATTCTGCGGTTCTTTTTCGGGTAAAAGAACGTACGGGATACGATGAGTGACGACAAGCCGAAGACCGCCAGGAGAACAGATGTCCAGAGCTGGACTGGAAAGAGTGGGGTGATCAGATGTCAACTCCCTCGATCCAGTGGGGCGAAGCACACACTCTCGTCTTCTGGTATTCCTGATCGTTCAGAAAGCGAGAATGGAAATACCGGAACGATCTGGTCTGTTTAACATGGTTGACAGCTCGGCTCGAATTATGAACACATGCAACAGAGTAAAGAAACCCATCCTAGGTTGGCATAGTCAGCTGCTACGGACCCTTTCTTCATTGATGAGAGCACACAGACCGTGAAAACTGCAAGGCAGACCACGGCCAAGATGAACCATGACGACGACCGGTAACGGAGTAGTATAGGGCGCCGAGTAGCTCCTCCTTCGTCGCTATCTTGAGGCTCTTCACCCGTTCTTGTGTTAGATGACTGTTCTACTCGGTCCGTCATTTTATTGAAGCAGTGAGAGTCCGCCAACGTGAAAGCACGAAATGACGAACTTTCGATGGATTGGACAAACAGTGAAGACCCATGATAAGAGAGGGGAATCGTCAATGCAGTTGGCTTCCTCAAGCGAAATGCAGCACAATAATTCTCGAAGCAGGCAATGAGACTATACTTGAAAGGATGACCATGAAGAGTGCACCCTGCCGATAGATGCATTCTGCATCGAGTTTGTCCTCGAGTCTCGATTCAAGCGGGTTACCGGGTTTGAAGTCTATGCCAGAGCTGAACCAGTGATGCAGTTTACACCGAATATGTCCGAGTATGTCCTCGGATCCCCATCCAAGGGGATTACCGGATCGCATGCACGGTTTGACGGACACCTTCGGTCCACCACGTCTATCCGAACGGTTGGATCTGCTGACATGCAGGCACTTGGAGCAGCTAAAAATCAACATCTTATCATTATTGTATTGCCAGTGACGGGGTCAATTTATTGGTGCCTCGATTGACATGCATTACCGGGCATACATACAATCGATGAAGATGAATCCTGGGCTATGGCTTGAACAGAAGTTGGGGGATAATACTAGACGCTGAAGGAGTACTCTTTCCCTCCTATCATGCACTCCCTTCACCGTCTCCCAGCCTGGGCTCACGAGATCAAGAGCATCTCATGCCTCTCGCAAATTCCGATCCTAACGCTAAGGCATGTCTGCATGTGGTTTACTCGACAACACAATACTGCAAGCCATTCTAGGCCATACCGTCAGACCCTTCCCTTGCTGTCGCGAAGCCCGAACTTTCCAAGAACAAGGGCTGACCTGCACACCTTATTTTACACCTAATGGCGAGTCTGCAACAGACCTAGGAAGTTGTCGTTCTCAAAACCCAAACTGCGCAGACAGTCGGATCTGGCGTCTGTTGCGCTGACCTCAGAAAATGATGCCGCCGACGTCGGTTACCCCCCCTTCTCTCCTTCTCGAGTAGACGGACGAGAGGCTCCGGCTTCATAACTGACGAGCAGCAGCCCAACTCGGGTACGATACGAAGTTGCGACGTAACTTCAGTAATCTTGAGATCTTTGGCATCGCATCCAATGTTATGGGCTTGTTATCAACTATAGCGTCTACAATTTCATACGAGATCCTCGCAGAACCTGTGGGATGGGTTTCGGTACGCTTCGAGCTTGCTGAAAAGGCAAGAGTTCAGTGCCTTCAAATCGAGACTGTAGCATTTTGCCGCTCGAACACTACTCCAAGAGCGAGCTGTCTTCCGTAATATATATTCAACTCGGAGCCGAACAATCAGCGTCTTCTTGGTGCATGCTCAGTGAAGTTTCTCAGCACGAACATAATTAGCTCGCGGCAGTAGCTTCTCCATTGTAGGCTTGGGTAACCGGTCTTTACTTGAGCCTCAGCTTGCCACCCCCAGATGTATCAGGCTTGCAACTAGTATGTCCTCAATCCAAGCTCTTGTAATGCGATACAAACGGAACCGCGCGCCTATGGGGATTTCATTCGGCGCTTGGAGTCTCCCATACGCGCATTGAGCCCATGCCGGTGTTGATTTGCATGGCTTGAGTCGATTGAATGACACCCAGGTAATGGAATTGGTAGCGACCCTTTTCAGCAGGAATCATTGCGACGTTCCCTAATCCGCAACACAAAAGAGCAACGTGGAATAGAATCCTAAGTTTTTTAACAGGATCGGAGTTTGGTCCGCCCTCTGAAAGAAATGCTTTCCCAAAGTAGCCAGGACCACCGCTCCCCTTCGTCTGCAGATCAAGCCTACCTTTAAGGAGCCCGTACAGCCTAAACATTCCAGCACCATCTTTTCCTGCGGGTTCAAGTCTCTGCTTCCGTCACGGCAGGCCCAGATATGTACTCGAAGCTCTTCATTATCTCGAGCTCCTGGTCCTGGTCATCTTTTTCAGCACCCCTCTCACCCATACGTTTCCGCGTCGGTGTTGGCGAGAAGGCTCGTGGTCAGGGGAGCATTGAGGAAGGTCCAATATAAGGCAGGTTAGCTTCGAAGCAGATCAAAATTGATGAGCATGCCTTGAGCCCTTGGTGGCGTCGCTGTAGCCGTAGGGGAAGTTTACTGTCGCAGACATGGAACTGGGTCCTGTAGGGTCAAAATGTCTCTTTGAATTATGGTGAGGTCTGAGGATAGCCTCGACACGGATGATCGGACCGCTATTAGCGCTTTCACAACGGTTGTCGCCCCTTGGCCTTATTTTTAGATCCCCGACCCCAACTTCTGGCAAGACGATTTTGGTCAATTTTCACATTTCTTGATTTATCACTATTAAAAACTCACGTTTGATAGAGTGGACTTTGCGCTTTCTAAAATTGCTCTGCTTATAAATTTTGATCAAGAATTACTAAAGCTATAGAAATTGCAAAGTTCGTTGACATGTAAAAAGTTCAAGTCGATCTTTGTTTTTGAGAGACACTTCGAAACACAAGAACTTTGTAATTAGATAACTTTCTCAATGTTAGCTCAAACTCTATCAAAGTTGTGCTGTTAAGAGCGCAAAGTCTACTCTATCAAACATAAGATTTTGATAGTGATAAATCAAGAAATGCGAAAGTTGACCCAAATCGTCTTGCCAGAAGTTGGGGTCGAGGATCTAAAAATAAGGCCAAGGGGCGACAACCGTTGTGAAAGCGCTAAAAGCAGAAGATTCTTCGCGACAGGACCTACAGACATATGCTCTTCCTATCTGATGAAGCTCTCATCAGAGGTCGTCAGTGCGGTTGAGGAAGTAGTAAAGCCTCAAACTAAGCGCAACTTCATCAAGTTGTACAGTAACAACCATTTGGCCTGGTGGTACCATTGAAAGTACCAATAATAAGGAGAACGGTTGATAGCGATGTACTTTAGAGAGACAATGAACAGTGACTTATCCTTAGTATTGTTCTCTACCACACAGGATACTCTACATGTCCGTAGCCGAGCAAGACGCAGACGCCTCGCGATGATCACACTCATTTGGGTTCAATATTGAAATGAAATGGCATCTTGTGCTTCGTAAAGTAGATACTGCCTGCGTACAGTTGTTAAGGGAACGCGATGAAAACATCTTGAGAAGGCCCATCAAGAACTACACGGCAAATATTCGGAGAAATTGCTGCAAGGCCAGCATGTGGAATCTCTTTGGCAAGCGCGTCACTTTAACGGAAAGCATTATCACACAGTCCATGCAGGACATTCTCCAGCCGAGCATGGTCATTACTCATCGTGGTATTCCGCCGATGACCTGGCCATTATCAGGCCAGGATCATAGTTATGGCATCGATAAAGATTCTACTGAAGCAACAGCTCTCGGACGGGCGCAAGTCTGTCTCACAGCTTGACTTTCCCAGCACCGGCCGCAAGATCTATGCCATATCTCTCGGAGACCACTCTAGTCATGATCATTGTGGCCTGGAAGAGTTAACATTCACCCTTTTGCAGGGACCGCCAGCGCCGTCGCACGGCAAAGCAGCTTTGTGTTAGTTGATTGCATTTCCCATGCTTTTCGGATGCTGATTGAAGCGCAGTTGTTGAAACGAATTCCGTTGCCCTCATTCCTTTGAGTCCAGATGTGCGGATCAAAAGTTGGAAATGGAGACCTACGACAGACACCAACGACAGCGATGAGTTGACCTTCTTAGTCCCACAATCTCACCCAACAGCCACAAAGTTCCCACTACGTCCTGGCGATGTGCTTTCCATCGGTAGTCACACATTATCAATTGATATAGTAGATGATATACAAGTGGAGTCATCTGCAGTAGGAAATACTGATGCGGCCGAGTCGCAATATCTGCAATCAATTGGCCAGCCCTCACTTCAGGGCGATGAGAATGCGTTATTGGCTGGCATATCTACGCCTCTATCACATTCCGCCAATGGCATCACTATTGATGAGACACCAATCAAGGGATCGAAGACCAAAGCTGCTGCCGATGTCACAGTGGGTGGAGTTGCGAAGGATGCTATACAAGGTAATGAGGACAGTCAGCCCTGGCCTCACAACGTCGTCTCCTCTGAGTTCCTTGGTAATGTCACAGAAGAGGGTCGACGGAATCAGCCAGACCAGTCGTTGCCGTTCTCGGTGCCCGAGAAAAACGGAAGGTTAAAAGTGGAACCGATGGGCCTGACGGATCCTCATTTCCGTCGATCATCGTCCCCAAAGGAAACCCACCGCTTGAAGATCTCCGATAGCCAGGCCGACGCAGCTGCAGATCCTATCCATACAATTGGTGAAGCACAGGACGACACTACCGACGATGATTCTGTTCAAGAGGATACTCGGACTCGCAACACCAACAGCGCAGTAAGGTTGCTCGATGCTGTTGGTTCGAACAAAAAGTCCCTCAATCCTGTCAGATCCCCTACTCCTGCTGGAGAAGCACCTCCTATTGCGGCGCTTAACCCTGCGGACAGCAGTGCTGGTAATGCGGACACAGAGGATGCGACAACGTCACATTACCTTCGGAAAGGCTCGAAAAGGACTAAAACACCTGCTCCCGGCAATGGGGAAAGCCAAGATAGTATGAGGAGTGCGGTCGTGCTCAAGCAACGCACTGCTACTCGAACGAGCCCCCTCGCGAGGAGTCCAACAGAAATGACAACACCAGCAAGACAACGATCTCCGGTAAAATCCCCACTCACCGGGAAGAAGTCCAGTACTGCGTGCGTTACAACACAGTCTACGCCCTCCTTCAGATCCACGAATCCATCTGGACGAGAAGAGTCTGTCGGACCGACATCATCGTTCCGAAGTACAAGATCTATGGCTCGCGCATCCTTAGACCATCCGCAGTCGCCGACTACTGGCATGAAAGTGGTCTTTGCAAGTTCAGCCACTGTCAATAAGTCCAAGCCATTAATGAAGTTTCTGACAAGTCAGGGGATTCGACAAGTAAAGGATGTGGCTGACGCCAACGTTCTGTGTGTTGGAAAGGATGCGGAACTCAAGAGGACCAGCAACCTGATCACTGCTGTAGCATGCGGGAAGCATGTTGTGACCGATAAATGGGTTATCGATAGCGCGAAACAAGGCAAGTTGTTAGATCTGAATGACTACGAGGCCGAAGACCCAGAGCGAGAGCAAGAATGGGGCACCACTCTGAGTGATGCTGTCAAACGGGGTAGCCAGGGCGTCAGAGCGTTGAACGATTGGACCATTCATCTCACTCCGAATGCGAAGGCGAAGCTTGGCAAAGGCTTTTCTGAACTGAAACAGATTTGCTTGCAGGCCGGTGCGAAATCAGTCCAGGCGACCACACCCAAGAAGGGGCCGCAGGAGCTACCACGCACACTTGCCATTGCTATCGAGGAAGACAAGGACCTGGAGCTCCTGCACGCTAACGGTTGGCACTCCTATAGCAAGGAAATAATCACATACAGTGTTCTACGCGGAAGCCTGGATCTTAGCAGTGATGAATTCTCCATCGGGCAGCCGAAAGCAAAGCCTCCTAACTCCACCAGCAAGAAGCGCAAAAGATGAATCCTGATCACAAGAGAGTGGGTGACAGAGCTTAGAGCTTGTGGGTAACCAGGACGGTCATGCATTGCAGGAGTTGCTGATTTGGCAGATACCCCGGAATGCTTATTTCTCATTTGCTAGCGATTCTTCTAGCTACATTTTCCATAGTCTTCTCTTCAATTTCGAAGAGCGCCTTCCCATCAAGTTGCTCATTCGCTATCTCTTACCATAATTTCCTCCTCCTTGCTGCAAAACTCTGATTGTTCGCATATGAATTGAGCTTCGGCTTGCTCGGTAGCTCTGCGGCGACGGCAGTCTTAAGCATATGAGGCATTCTTTAATGGCCCCTAGACCCGACTATAAACAATCTCGCCGTTTTCTTCCCTCTGACTCTTCCTTCTATCTCTAAATCGGTCATTGCCCATAGCGTACTTACGGTTCTTCGCTAAGCTACTCGAACTCCAAGCCTTATGATGGCTGGCCTTCGACGCTTGGACCAAACTGTTCATACCGATCCAATGGACTCGGAGAACTGAAGCGGCTTCTCGTGGTACTGTGAGAGCTTATGCTTATCGCATGCGCAGATAAAAGTCTTTGGGAGGCCTCTGAGGAGCCTCGGTCAACCTCTGATTCTTATCAAGGCTTTTCATTTTTTACATCTTTAGCAGCAGTACCTTTGGTACTCTACCTTGGCGCAATGGCCAGTACTATATAAGACTAACCCTCATCATTATGGTGGTCCTGCACCGGTTTCAATGCTCCTCTAAAGTTTTTACCCATGTTCTGCCTATCGTTTGGTCTGAACGAAATCCAAGCCGGTGCCTCAGCCTATGTTTGGTCTTCGAGCGGGATGCGAAGCAGAAGGACCCCAGCGCGGACAGCGAACCAGTACAAGCTCCTTGCTGAGGTATTGGCGCGGACAAGTCGCATCTAGCCAATTGTTGAACAGCCATGCTTATCTATCCATATCTCGTTTCAAAGCGTTTCGATCAGCGGGTACGAACGTTTCGAACAACACGCAAGCAGCAGAAACTCACCCGGTTGCCATCCGATTGTTAAGCGAACGGGCAATTAGATTCCCTTTCAACGACTGTCCATATAAGGACTGCCGTTATCTTCACCTCCACAACTTTGCTATCTCGAAGCGAGTCGCTCAGCGAAGGCAGTACGTAAGTGGTCTACTCAAGCGCTATCTTTTACAACCGCTTGCTGATACGACATGATCTCAATTACCGTATCCTCATGGCAAGATGATTATGATAAAAAAGACCAGACTATGCTCACGCTCTCGAACGAGGATGATCCGGAAGTTCGATACCCATCCTCTGGCAAAGCTGAACGAGATGAGCAAAGTTGCATAATAGTACGGCCCATCCGCTCTCTAAGCCGTTATCCGATACCATCTTACTATTGTGTCCCAAAAGTACCGGCAAACTCAAGAACCTTTGGATGTCTTCGCACGGTATGAATATCGCGCTGAGTCGCGGGGGGATTACGGGGAAAAGGAACCATCAATTGATTGAGAGCAAGTCATCCCAAAAACGCTCACCATAATGACGCATTTCTGGAAATAGCTATGAAACCTAGAGATGAAGCGTACCAGGTCCGAACTCGGACCCTGAAAGAATGCTCCGCAGACTGATAGTTTTCGTTCGCGCACTTCGTGTTGCGACAGTATCCTGGGTGATTCAAGAAGTATCTCGAAAGAACCCTTGAAAGGCTACAACGACAACCCGTATCGCTCGACGGTGTATGGCGCACTCTTTAAAGATGTAAAGAGGTATCAGGTCAGTCCAGTCTATACGCTGGGCGACCAACTCTTAATATTGGCCATTACCTTACTCACTCGGTACTTTGAACTTCTTGCACAGAGACTCCATCATCAGACTGCCTTGAGCTTCATCGAAACTCTCAAATACTTACGTTCAGACGTCGATCAAGCGAAGCGCTTCACATTTTCCTATGAGGGATCTGCCCAAGCCTTGAAGGTATGGGCCATAGCAGCACTCAGCGCTAATTGAACCAAGGATCGATCGCACCGACCTGCTAGAACCTTTCCAGAATCTCATCATGAAACCAGAAGCTATCTTGAACGCTCCTTTGGCTTTCTTAATGGACCACGTTCACTCTGAGCATTACGCTGCGATACTTATAATTTCAAGACCGCTTAATGACGACAAGCGAGGGCATGCCGTGGGTCCACCCACAGTCGGAAGAACTTGAACGTCCGCGACAATACAATCATGATCAGAGAAGATACTGAGCTTCCGGCTACTCTCACCGTGCCAGCCAACACGGAAAGGGGCTTTGGACGGCACTGAAAGTGTTATAAGTGCCACTGGGCGCTTGATGGAATCTGAATCGTGACAAATGGTCACGAGACCGTCGAGTGCCCACAGACTTGCTTGAATCGCAGGTGACCTGATAACCTTCTATGCCGCACAGAAGCGGTGTTACATTCGCTTGTTCAAGGCACTTGGCATCAACATCATGATCAAATCCGTGGATGCCAGCCAAGGCAAAGAAAAATCGTTCGTCATCCTCGATATGGTGACGCCAGGCGCAACGCAATATACCATGGGCTTCCTGAAGGACTTGCGACGGATCAACGTAGCTCTCTCGAGGGCAGAAGATGGACTCCCATCCACTACCTAAGATTTTACGCCACGCGCTTATCGAAAATTTTGTCCTTCTCACTTACGATTTGTCTTCGAACTGAATTCTTTTCATTCAAGATCGCTTGATGCGTGTTTATTTAGACCGACGTCGGGACTCTAGCGAGAATCCAGTCGAGCTCGAAATTCGGATTTCTGACACAAATTTCAAATCTTTGATCAACACGCAAAGGTTTTGGCGCTCGCCCTGGCCGGAATGCATTGGTCCGTGGGAGACTGTCTTTGCTATGGAGCGACATGAAGGGCTAAGCTAGCACAGCGCTGTACCAATCGCTATCATCTCTTGACAAGTGGTCACCCTGAGTACCCACAGTTTGAACCCCTTCGATCTACGGATCACATCAAATAGATGCATTACGACAATCACAATTGCAAGTGCGGTGCAGCGGTTGACTTTACTGATCTTTTCCTTCGGATTCATTGCCTGGATCTCATGCCTTTGGCTGTGGACTTAGGAATTTTGGAGAGCTTCGGGGCCTTCAAACCTGTCAGCCTACAGCTGCAAGGCCGGACGCGGATCCAAACAAGATGGTGAGAAAGCCAAGCACCCCATTGATCGCTACAAACATAGAAGATTACAAGACGGAAAGTCGGTCTGTATGACAGCCTGCGGAGAAATATACTAAAGTCAACACAACTACTGGACATCAAACATTAGGACTGGTTATATGTAAGCTGCCTATGAGGCTTGCATGATTACGTGGAGTGAGCGTGGAACGCGTTCGATGCTTCCGCATGCCTGATAGCAACGAAGTTATGAGTATACCGACTCTGAAGATGTAAAGAAAGTAACGCGAAAGCGTTGAATAGATGACTTAGAGCATGCTCTTGGTATGAGATCTGACGGTTTCGGAGATCCGCCACAGCCGAGCAGTTAAAGAGTCTCTCGGGGGGAGGCAGTCCTGACCACACGAACCGGACCACAGCAACACCCTCAGGAGGGGCCTGCTTTAAAGAGCCACAACTTGGCTTAGAGCTACGTTACTAAGAGCAAGACGGTCTCTCTTCAGGTTAACAAAGCCCCTAAGTAACAGCACGCTCAGGAGGCGTCAGATCATGCCATAAAGGGCCCACAGAAAGCCTCAAATCTGACAAGGATAACAATCTCGCAATGCCATGCCGAAACGGGCTGGAGTCTCCCAATGGTTGATTCCAAGGGCTTCTTGCATGACCCGACTCCTCAAGCGCCGCCAACCTAGGCGCCGAAAACCCGTTACGGAGTGGGAGGATAGGTCTTCTAGCGAAAGAGATTGCTCAACGGACGAGGACTCTACTTGGGCTGGGCGGGGCCAGACCGTACATTTGCTGGAGCGCGAGCGTATCGACGGCGGGTCTCCTTTGGCTGAAGATTGGCAAGTTGATGAGAACCTTCAGCTTTTCGAACACTACATGACCAACCGGTGATTGCAATACTTCAGATGTTCACAGCATTGCTGGGTTGGATGCTTCTCGCCGTATTCCCAATTCCAGCGCATTTCTCTCCTTCTGACCATCCAGGAGCTCATCGAAGGTCTAGGATATACTGCATGGCTCAGAAAGGCAAAAACTCTCGTAAACTTAAGGTAAGAAGTTCTCGCTGATATCCTCTTTTGTTGTTGACTCAATAACTTGACGTCTGGAAGAAATAGTCCACATAAGAAAATATGTGCACTCGACCGAGAACTCATTTGAAGAATCTGCGAATAAATTAATTATGTTGGGCATCGAAGCTTTTTCAAGTCCCGATGTTGAACAATCGGAATCGCTGAGGACTGTAGTTCAAGATTCTGTTAGATGAGTAGCACTAGCCTCCGAGCAGCTTGCAGTGGATCACTGCAGAAATCAAAACCTAGGATTACGATGTCGAAAAGGCTTGAGCTTTTAAGAACAATACTCAAATTGGGTATTACCGCTCCAAGCATGAACGAAAAAATCTAGCCATGATGTCCACACGGACGTGCCTGACGGGTTCCATTATACAATTGTTAACGTACTCGCTCAGAATAATCTATAGTGCGTGGCTGGGCTTCAAGTTCGGCACGGAGCATCGTGAAGCACGTCTAGGCCAATTTCTAAAGGGAGTGCATCAATGAGCCTTCTACGACTTGCGTCAACAACTCCAACAACGTATCTTAGGCGAAACACAAGATGTATCATACGTGGCTTTGACGCGTGTGTTGTTCTTGACACCGAGTCCGCCTTACATCGTAGCTACGGGCCGAGGTTGACCACACCATCTTGTTCAGCAGTCGAACAAACATCTTTTGCGATGAGATGGCTTTGAATATCAGAGCGGAGCACGATAAGATAGCGGGAGAGAAGCTCTAGCAGGATGCTTAGATCTACAACATCTCCTTTGGGGGGGACTCGCAACGCGATTTTGAAACGCTCAGAGGAGACGCTACCAATCTACTTGATTGCTTCGCTTTCGAAGTAGTCAGCCTCGCTTATAATTCATACAACAAAGCAGCACGATGAAAACGTGGCTGGACGGTCTAAGGATGGGGTTCTCGAGCACTGGCTAGGAAGACGAGAAAGGCAAGATTTATCAAGCACAGACCCTTCCTCGAACAACACTCGGCTCGTAAGTTCCTCCCTCTAATTGCCATTCTGATGACCATCGTCTTATCTGTCTTTTTGTAGGCGCGTCTCCGAGTCTTCTTCTGCGCCTTGCGGAACAACATCTTCTCCTCTTATGCGACCCGGAACAACTTTCAAGTCGCGCAAGTACTCGACTCTCGAAGCTGTAGTCGCTTGGTTAATAGTAATGGTATATATATGTACAGCAGGCTCTCCCTAAGGTCACGGGACTCGTATCTTTTGTTGCCAAAGAGAATTTGAAAGTTGAACACAACAATGCCAGATTCCTGGGATTGATTGAGACCTAAAGTAGCGTCGGCTACACGCATGAAGGATAGCTATCCTTGCATGCCACGGTAAGGAGTAAAGACGTAAAGCCTTATGCTTCATCAGGGTGTTGGTTCTCGCGTCTCCTGTGGGTTGCGGAAGACTTCCTACATCTCCTGAACAGACCTTTGAGCAGGCAATATCGTAGGCTTGAGCGGCGACGCTACTCTCCGTTTCGAAATTCATCCTGAGCGAGGACCGGAGGCTTCGTCTTCAAAGTTCCTTCGCCTCACTCCGCCTTTGAGCAAAGAAATGGGAGGTGAGCGATGTGCTTTCCTGCCGTCGGTGCGAGTTTGGCGATTATAAACACGGAAAAGGAACTCTATGCATTCTCTGATGCGAGGATTTCGTTCTCATTACCTTACTTGCATCTTGACTGTTGTATCTCTCTCTTTCATCTTCCATTCTTCAAACTTTCTCTACTTGGGAGTCCGCAATCATGTCGAATAAATCCGTCTACAGATCTCGAATTAGAACAACTTCAACATTATCGGCTCTAGTACCGTTATAATTCCCGTTCAAGAAGAAGGATATATTTTTGGGCAACGTGTCATTCGAACCATAGTAAGTATGGGAGTATTCGTTCAAGCATTCTGGAAACTTGAGCTAATTTATGGTATGGCAGTCAACTGGTATCCAAAAGCAACCACCCAATGCGCAGCAAAAGCCGCCTAATAAATAAAGGTACAATTTTCTTTGACGTTGAGTGGGAAG
>JAABUJ010004734.1_pt1 | contig 14096 bp, 13 predicted proteins | sample 5559131 | NCBI WGS metagenome assembly JAABUJ01 (sample SAMN10711875, study PRJNA513366) | rock metagenome | isolation source: Antarctica rocks | place: Antarctica: Victoria Land, Mt New Zealand nord | collected 2016-01-07
GGTTATGCCCCAACAATTCACGGACCCTGACTGTCCCCACCACGGATCATGGCAGGAACCGGACCCTGAAGGTTCGAGACACCGCTCGGTTGTCACCACGGGACGGATATGCGGTACAGTACATCATAGGAAGGAGGAGGCGCCATGGCAAGTGAGACACAGACCCGGCCATACCCCTTGCCGCACGCGGCGACGGTATGGCCACCCGATGATACCGAGGAGAGCGTCTTGGGGACCGACCTGCATCAGACGACAATCACCAACCTACGTTGGGGCATCAATGAGATCGCGCGCCTCTATCGACGGCCCGATGGGGCCAGTCCCTGGCGGGCATTGAGCCAAATGGCGCTCCTGGGCTGTATGCGCGCCGGCGGGACCCTCTACCGTACCTACCCGGACATATTCGTCTACCCGCGACCTATCGACCCGAGCCGCGGCTCGCTGACGCTGGCGGCCGATGGGCCGCCCGTGCTGATCATCGAGGTCCTGAGCGAGTCGACCTACGAGGTCGATCTCGACCTGCCGCGCGGCAAAGGCTACAGCTACGCCCACGCGGGTGTTCCCGAATACCTGGCGCTCGATCCAACCGGCCAATTCATGCCGGAGAGAATCCGCGCCTGGCGTCTCGTGGAAGGAGTCTACCAACCTTGGGAGCAGGGCGCGAACGGTCGCTGGCGCAGCGAGCACATCGCGGTCGAGATCGGGCTGGAGGGCGTGCGCGCCACCGTCTACGCGCACGACGGACGCCGTATGCTCCACGAAGGCGAGGTCGCGGAGGAACTGCGGCGCCGCGACGAAGAACTCGGGCGCCGCGACGAGGAACTCCAACAGGCGCGCGCGGAATTGGAACACTTGCGCCACGAGTTGGACGAGCGAAGGACATAGCGCGGCCATAGGCCGCGCTATGTATTCACCCTCAGCCGCTTGGCGATCCGCTTATGCGCCTTGGCGTAGGACGAGAGCAGGTGGACCAGGTTGCTGGAGTGCCGTCCGCCGATGTGGCCGCGGCGCGCCTTCTCCAGGAAGTCGCGCGGCCCGTCGAACGGCTCCATCGCCAGGTAGGCGTTGCCGAACTCGCCGACCGAGTGCGCGTCGCTCCCGGCGGCCACGACGAAACCGTGTTCCTCGGCGTAGCGCGACGCTTTCTCGTCGTCCTCGTGACGGATGTTGCGCGCGTTGAGCACTTCGAGCAGATCGACGTCGGCGCGGATCGTATCGAGCGTTTCGCGGCCGATGGCGCCCTTGCGGTACGAGTCGAAGGGGTGCGGCACGTAGACCAGCCCGCCCTGCTCCTTGATGCGCGCGGCCGTTTCACGCGCCGAGAGGCCGCGCGGGATATACTTCTTGAGGAAGAGGCCGATGATCTCGCCCTGCGCCGTGAAGATCTCTTCGCCCACGATAATGGGGAAAGGCGCTTGTTGCTGGAGCGCGAAGGCGCCGTCGATCTCATTGTGGTCGGTCACGGCCAGCGCGCCGATGCCGCGGCGCCGGCACACGTCGATGATGGCGTCGTACGAGAGCAGGCAGTCGCGCGAGTGCCGCGTGTGGGAGTGCAGTTCAACTTTCATACGTATAGTATGCGCGATCGCGCCCGCTCGCGATAGTCGCGCCACATTATCTGAGCCGCAATCCAACTCGCTCTAGCTGAAAGCATCACCGAACGACAGCAGGATGCTGCTGGAGCGTCCGTTGCCCGATGCGACAAGGAGACAATGAGTGGACGTTTTTATCCCCGCCTTCCTGCAACAACACATTCTCCAGTTCGGCGCCGAAGGAGCCCACTGGCTCGCCCACTTGCCCCGACGCATCGTGGAGTTAGAGCAGGAGTGGGACTTTCGCGTCGGCCCCGCCTTCGATCATGGCGGGGCCGTCTCCTGGGTGGCGCCCGTCGAACGTAGCGACGGATCTGAGGCCGTCCTCAAGATCGGTCTCCCCCAGGATGAGGCGCGCTTTGAGGCCCAGGCCCTCCGTTGCCTGGACGGTCGTGGCGCCGTGCGCCTGCTGCGAGCGTCCGACGATGGTTTCTCCCTGCTGCTGGAGCGCTGTCGTCCGGGGACGGACCTGTGGTCCCTGGGTGACGAGGACGGCAATGCCGTGGCGTGCCGGATGTTGGCCCGCCTGTGGCGAGAACCCGATTCGAGCGCGCCGTTCATGTCCTTGTCGGACTATGTCGCAACCTGGTGGGACGACCTGCCGCGCCTCACGGCCACCGCGGGCTACGCGGGGGACATCGTCGCCGAGGCTGTCGCACGGGGGCGAGACCTCGCCGCCAGTCAACCGCGGAGCGTGCTGCTACACGGCGATTTTCATCCCGGTAATGTCTTGGCGGCGCAACGGGAACCCTGGTTGTTTATCGATCCCAAGCCGCTTGTGGGGGAACCCGCCTACGACCTGGCCCAATGGCTGTATAACCGCGCCCGTTTTGTGATCCAGTCCGACGATGCGGTCGCGGTCCTCCGGCGCCAGATCGACCACTTCGCGGCAGACCTCGGCTTGAACCCCGCGCGCATTGCCGGTTGGGCGTTCGTGAAGGCGCTCGGTTGGCAATGCGGACCAGCGTTTGTCACGCTGTTTCAGAAAGTGGCGCAGGCCTGGTAGGAGCGCTGCCCGCGCTGACAAGAGAGGCTAAAATAGCTCCGGGGTCGCCCGGTACGCCTATCCTTGCTACACTAGCGCTGTCATGCACACTGCTCCACGACCTGCTCTGCTACCGAGTGTCGCCGGCCTGGCGCTGGCAACGCTTATCGCTGTCGCGCCAAGCGCACCCCACGCGCCACCAGGGCGCGTGCATTATCGGCCGGCGATGTCTCCACTGGGCAGCGGAGCGAGCCGCCCGCGGTCCCCGCGGCCGGTATGCGCGGCCACGCGCTCCGCTGTGCCCGGACGTCGCGCCCTCGACGGCGGGCCACTGGGACCGCCGTGGGCCCAGTGGACACGCCCGCGTTTCGCGCTCAGAGTTTCCGTGGCCGATAATTCACGAGCCCTGTATGCGCCGCAAAGAGACCGGCGGCCGAACGCGCCGTCGATCACGGATTCCTCGACCGTCGCTACCCTGCGCGCCTACGCGACGGCCTTCGCCAATGGCCGCTACGACGCGATGTGGCGCCTGCTGACGCCTGCCGCGCGCGCGGGCTGGGGCGGCCAGGCGGGCTACGCGGCGTACTACCGGCGCAAGTTCGCCCCGGTGCGCCTGCGCGGCGTCGCGCTCGGCGCGCCACAAGGCGCGGGCCCCATCGTCCGTATCCCCCTCACCCTCGACCTGGCCTGGCGCCACGGCGGACAGCCCGACGTGTTGACACTGCTGCGCAACCTCAACGCGACGCTCACGCGCACGCCGGCCGGTTGGCGCGTCGCAGAGGGCGGGCCGCTCGACCCGGAGGCGCCGATCATCCCCCCGCCCACCCCGCACGCGTCCGTCGCACGCGTGCCCATCCTGATGTACCACCATATCTCGGACACGCCGCCGCTGGCCTACTCGCAGGTCGACCTAACGGTGACAGCCCACGACTTCGCGGCGCAGCTGGCCTACCTGTCCACGCACGGCTACCACGCGATCAAGCTCGTCGACCTCTTCAACACGCTCTACTACGGGCGCCCACTGCCGCCGCGCCCGGTCATCCTCACCTTCGACGACGGCTACGCCGACAACTACACCGACGCCTTCCTCTTGCTGCGGCGCTACCACATGGTGGGCGAGTTCTACATCATCACCGGGTTCGTCGGCACGACGCTGGGCGTCAACACCTACGTGACGTGGCCCCAGGTCGAGGTCATGGCCGCGGCGGGGATGGACATGGAGTCGCACACAGTCAGCCACCCCGACCTCGGCCTGCTCGACGCCGGCCGCGACGCCTACGAACTGCGCTTCTCGCGCGCCGTGCTGGCCGGGCGCATCCACCGCGCCGTGCAGTTCATGGCCTATCCCTCCGGCGCGCCGTTCCGCTCCGGCACGCTCACCGCGCAGGCGCGCATCCGAACCATCCTGGCGCGCTACGGCTACATCGGGGCCGTGCTCGACCCCATCACCCCCAGCACGCGGCAGGACGCGCGCGCGCCCTACGAGTTGCCCCGCGTGCGCGTTTCTCGCACCACCACGTTGGCTCAGTTCGCCGCACGGCTGCAATTGTAACTGTCACCTGATAGCCGAGACCTGGCCTTAAAAGTCCAGGGCAGGGACCATCATGTTGCCGAAGACATGCCCCTCACATGGTCACCGCCCGTGCGAAGAGGGGGATGCGCGTGTTGATGGACGCGCGGTAGGCTACCCCGTCGGCCAGCCGCGCGAGGTCGGCGCCGGAGGCGAGCACCCGCGCGATCCCCGCCTGCGCGATCGTGAGGGCGAGTGTGTCGCCCGGGCAGGCATGGACGCCCTGTCCAAACGTGAAGGTGCGCTGGTCGCTCCTAAAGATGTCGAACAACTGAGGGAACGGATTGGCCGCCGGATCGCGATTGGCGGCGGCGACTACGACGAGCACACCCTCGCCTGTTTTCATTTCCTGTCCCGCGACTACCCCGTTCCACGCGAGAAAGCGGCGCGTGTTCTGGACGGGTGGATCGTAGCGCAGGACCTCCCAAATGACGTCGCGCAAGAGGCCAGGATCGGCCGCGACCTGTGCGCGCGCCGCGCGATGGGCAGCTAACGCGACGAGCGTGTTGCCGATCAGGCCGGCGGTCGCCTCGTACGCCTGAAAGAGGAAGCCGATGCCATTCGCGACAATAACGTCGATGTCGTCGCGCCCGAAGCGCCGCGCCTCCCGCACGAGAGCGGCCAAGAGCCCATCGGCTTGTCCAGGCCGCCGCGCCGTCACGAGGGAGCGAAACAGGTCGAGGAGACCGCTCGCCGCCACCGCGCCGCGCCCGATCTGCTCCGGGCTACGACCGGGCGCGAGGCAATGCACGAAGTCGCCCATCCACCGCGCCGTTTGACGCAGGTGGTCGCGGGGAATCCCGAGCAGGCTCGCGACGACATAGACCGGCAACTGGAAGGCAAAGTCTGACACACGGCTCGGATCGTCGGGGGTGATCGCGCGCGCGAGGACCTGTGCCCAGGTACGGCTCTGGTCAGCGACCCGCGTCGCCTCGATGCCACCGAACGTGGCCGCGATCGCGCGCTTGAGCGGATCGTGGCCGGGGCCGTCGTTCATCCGCACGAGGCGCCCGAAGATGTCGCCGGCCGGCGAGCCGAGCAGCGCCGTGGGCACCGGCTCCGTCGGTGGACGCACACGACAGCACGCGCTGGTGAGCACAGCCGTCACCGCAGCGGCGCTCGTGGCGACCCACAGTCCCAGCGTCTCGTCATGATAGAGGGGCGTGCGCGCCACCAGATCCCCATAATACGGATAGGGATCGGGGTGGGTCACGGCCGCGATCGGATCGTGTGGAGGCATCAGCAGTCGTCCTTTCGTCAGACAGGTGGTAGAACAGATGGAACGGTGCGCCGGGCGCGCCGCGCCCGTTGGCTACGCGCGCTCAGCGAGAAGCTGATTGACCGCGGCGTAGGGGATGGCGTCCGTCGTCATGGCGGTGTACGTGCCCTGCCGCAGTAGTTCGTCCACGATCCGGCGAACTAGCCTCAGCGTCGCGCGCAGCGGGGCGGACCCAACGCTCACACGCTTTACCCCCAGCCGCCTCAAGTCTGCGATTGTCGGCGTTCCGGCGACGGCGAGGACGTTGAGTGGCCCATCGACCGCGCGTACGAGCCGGCCAATGGTCTCCTCGTCGGCCACACCGGGGACGAAGAGGCAGTCGGCCCCCGCCGCCCGGTAGACGCGCAGCCGCTCGACGGCCGCCGTGAAGCGTCCAGCCGCGTCACCGACGCCCAGCCAGTAGACATCCGTGCGCGCGTTGAGGACCAGCGGCACAGCGGCCGCCACGGCGACCTCCCGGACGGCGCGGATCTTCGCCACCTGGGCCGCGCTGTCCGCCAGTGGGCATCCCGGGTCGCCAGTCCCGTCCTCCAGGTTGAGCCCCACCGCGCCGGCGGCGATGACCGCCCGCGCCGTCTGGGCCACCTCCGCGGGTGTGTCGCCGTAGCCGGCCTCGATGTCCGCCGTCACGGGGACGGCCACGGCGCGCGCGATGCGTCCCACCACGGCCAGCATCTCGTCGCGAGGCACGCGCTCGCCATCGGGGTAGCCGAGCGTGGCCGCGATCCCCGCGCTGGTGGTGCCGATGGCCTGGACGCCCGCCTCCTCAAAGAGGCGCGCGCTGACGACATCCCAGGCGTTCGGCAGGATCAGCGGGGACGGCTCCTGGTGCAGTGCGCGCAACGCCTCGGCTCTGGCCTGCTGAGTAATCGTGGTCATCTTGTATCGTCCTTTCCCCTGGCTCCATCCACTCCCTCGTCCCTCGTCATGGGTCAACCCCAGTGTCTCTCGCGGATAGTTTGAGTGCGATCAAAACATATGGTGAGTATGATACAGAGCATGAGACATACATCGATGACGCAAGGGGTAGATCTGAGCGTGGTCGGCGCGTTGCTGGCCGACCCCGCGCGTGCAGCGATCCTGGCCGCGCTGTTGGGTGGGGTGGCGGTCCCCGCGGGCGAACTTGCCCATGTGGCCAGCGTCACGCCCTCGACCACGAGCATCCACCTCGCCAAGCTGCTTGACGCGGGGTGGGTCACGGTGGAGCGGCGCGGCCGGCATCGCTACTACCGTCTCGGCTCAGCGGAGATAGCGACGGTGCTGGAACAGATTGCCTGGATCGCGCCGCCGATCCCCGTCCAGTCGTTGCGCGGACGGCAGCAGACCGACGCGTTGCGCCTGGCGCGGTCCTGCTACGATCACCTGGCGGGCCAGGTGGGTGTGGCGCTAACAGACGCGCTGGTGAGCCGGGACGCGCTGCGGGTGGAGGGCTCGGATTTCGCGCTGACGCCTGAGGGCGCGGCGTTCCTGCGCGCACGCGGCGTGGACGTGCCCCCGGTGACGGGACGCCGAGCGTTCGCGCGCCGCTGCCTGGATTGGAGCGAGCGCCGCGACCACCTCGCCGGCGCGCTCGGCGCGGCCGTCTTCGCGGCGTGGGAAACGCAAGGGTGGGTGGAACGGCGAGAGAGCGGCCGCGCCCTGCGCCTCACGCCCGCCGGCGTCGCACAGTTGCCAGTATGGGATGTAACCTGGCCCTTAGAGTGAACCCCGCGACCGGCCACGTCTTCGTCACTTGGGGCAGCGCGGACGCGGGATCATCCTGGAGCGTGGCCGGCGCGGGCATCGATCACCCGGACATCACGGCCGTGGCAGTGAGCCCGCACGAGCGCGCGGGAGAGTGCGGAGTGCTCTACGCGGGCGCCGAGCCGAGCGCGATCTTCCGCTCGGAGGATGGCGGTGGGACCTGGCGGGAACTCCGTGGCATGCGCTCTCTGCCCTCCGCTCCCACCTGGAGCTTTCCTCCCCGCCCCCAGACTAACCACGTCCGCTGGATCACGCCCGACCTGGCGGATGCCGGCACGCTGTACGTCTGCATCGAGGCCGGAGCGCTCGTGCGCAGCGTCGATGGGGGCGACACCTGGATGGATCGGGTACCGGACGGACCGGCGGACACCCACACCCTGCTGATGCATCCGCGGACACCCGGCCGGTTGTACTCGGCCGCCGGGGACGGATTCGGGACGCCGGGCAGGGGATACAACGAGAGCCGGGACGGCGGGAGGACCTGGGAGCGGCCGGATGAGGGCCTCGCCCACCACTACCTCTGGAGCGTGGCGGTGGACCCCGGCGACGCCGATACCATCGTGGTCTCCGCCGCCCCCTCGCCGCGCGCCGCGCACGAGCCGAGGCACGCTGAATCAACCGTGTACCGACGAACCGGGCGTACCCCCTGGCGGCAGGCGCGGGATGGGCTGCCGGATACGATGGGGACAACGATCGCGGTGCTGGCCGCCAACCAGTCCAAGCCGGGGGTGTTCTACGCGGCCTCCAACCGGGGTATCTATCGCTCGGCCGATGCGGGAATTACCTGGGAACGGCTCGACGTGGAGTGGCCCGAGCGCTACCACAATCAGAGGGTGAGCGCGCTGGTGGTAACGGACGACGGCGGAGCGTAATGGAACACGCCCGCGCGTGTCGTATCACATATCCCGCCCTCAATCTCACCATCGCCGCGTCGTATAACACGGGCGACGTTGACCTCGATGAGGCCGCCTACCGGAGTTATCGCCTCTGGTTTGATACGAATAGATGAGAAGGAGCAACGCATGCTTGCCTACGTCTTCTGGCACTGGCCCCGGCCGCACATCGACGCGGGGGCCTACGAGGAGAGCCTTGTCCGGTTCCACCGCAGTCTGGCGGCGGCCCCCCCGCCGGGCTTTCAGCGCTCGCTCAGTGTCCGCGTGGACGCGCTCCCGTGGCCGGACGCCCCGGCCGGAGGGTACGAAGATTGGTATCTCCTCGATGGCTCGGCGGCGCTCGATCCGCTCAACAACGCGGCCGTTTCGGGCGCCCATAAAACGCCGCACAACCACGCGGCGCATGCCGCGGCCGGTGGGGCCGGCGGGCTGTATCGCTTCCAAGATGGCGCGCTGGACCCAGGCGACGCGCCGGCCGCGGCTTGGCTCGGCAAGCCGGATGGGATGGGCTACGCCGCCTTCGATGTGCGGCTCCGAGCCTGGACCGACGGCGTGCGGGTCGGCCTCTGGCGACGGCAGATGGTGCTGGGGCCGGCCCCGGAGTTTTGCCTCCTCGTCCCGGACGGTTTCCTGCCGCCCGCGGACGCGGCGGCCCGCGTCACCCGACGCCGCGGCGTCGGGTGACGCGGGCCCTGCCCTGGCCGAGCGGACTTGGCCTCAGCGAGCCCTACGGGGACCCGAATCGGCGTACATCTCCTCCTCCGGGGCGGGTGGGCTTGCTACTACCAGAAGGGCTTCACGTCCTCCGCGCGCGGGAACGAGCGCCGCCGTCCATCCGAGGGCGTCGAGACGTGGGTGGCATGTCCGTTCGATGGCGCCATGGGACCGGCCGCATAGGGAGCGTATCCGTTCGGCGGCATGGCGGGGTGAAATGCGTGCCCGTTCAACGGGGCCGTGGCGTAGCCCGCGCGGCTGGCCGGACTCGTCAGGCGATCCAGTCGGAATAGGCTGATGTCGTGGCGCGTCATGCCGGTGTCAGCGAGGTCGGCCATGATCTCGCCGATGACGCTGGCGAACTTGAAGCCGTGCCCCGAGCAGGCCGAGGCGAACGACACCTGCGGATAGGTGGGGTGCAGGTCGATGATGAAGTTGTTGTCGGCGGTGTTGGTGAACATGCAGGTCTCGAGGTTCATCGTCGGGCCCGCGCCGTCGGGGAAATAGCGCTCCGCGAACGCGCGCAGCATCGCCTCGTCATAGCCGTGTACCGCGCGGTCGACCGCGTCGGCGGCGGTCGCCTCCTCGAAGTGGTGGTATTTGCCGAACTTGAAGCCCGGCACGCCGAAGACGGGGAATCCGTAGAAGCGCCCCTCCTCGACCAACACATTAAACACGGGGAACACGTCGGGCCGGAACAACTCCGGCCGCGCCGGCTGCAGCCAGGCCAGCACCTGCCGCTCCGGTATAGCTAACCCATACAGCGCGTCGAGCAAGTCGGGATTCCAGGAGCCCGCCGTGACCACCAGCTTGTCGGCGTGGTACTCGGCGCGATCGGTGCGCACGACGACGCCGTCGCCGCGCGGCTGCCACTCCAGCACGGTCTCGAAGCCGTGGATCTCGGCCCCCAACGCCTGCGCCGCCGTCACATAGGAGACGATGCAGCGCTCCGGCAACAGGAAGCCGCCCTCTGGCTGCACCACCGCGGCCAGGTCGGACGGAAAATGGTAGCCGGGGTAACGGCGGCGCAACTCGGCCCCGGTCAGTACCTCGTGCGGCAAGTCGTGCTGTTTGCACGACTCCCACGAGCCCTTGAAGACCCAACTGTCGGGCGGTCCGGCGTCGATCGAGCCGGTGATGTGCAGCAACTGTTCCCCCGCTGTCTGCTGGATCTCACGCCACAACTCGTAGGCGCGGCGCAGCAAGAGCACGTACGAGGGGTGCTCGTAGTAGGCCAGGCGGATGATACGCGTGTAGCCGTGCGACGAGCCCATGTGGTGCGGGATGCCGAAGCGCTCCAGGCCGAGCACGCGCTTGCCGCGGCGCGCCAGGTGGTAGCAGGCGGCGCTGCCCATGCCGCCGGCGCCGATCACGATGGTGTCGAAGGAGGTGGAGGTGGAATACATGGCGCCGCTTATCGATCGCCCGCGCCGGCCGCCGGCGCCTTGTCCCGGCCCGCCAGCCGCTTGGTCGACGCGCCGGAGCCACTACCAACGCCATCCGGCGCCCCGTCTCTCGTCGGTGGAGCCACGCGCGCGTCGTCCTCTTGCGGCTTGGCGCGGATGCGGGCGTTCTGCGGGTCGAAAAAGGGCGTCGCGGACACCCGCGCCACGACGGGCCGGCCGTTGATCTCCACGATGAGGTTGTTGCCCGGCCAGGAGTGCGCCGTGTTGAGGTAGGCCATAGCCAGCATCTTCCCGACCGTGTGCCCCTTGGCGCTACAGGTGACGTGGCCGACCTGCTGCTCGCCGGACAGCAGCGTGTCCCGGTAGGCGCCGGCCTCGCTGCCGCTGAACATCTTGCCCCGGAACGTCGCCACGTCGCTCACGCTGTATACTTTGTCGCCGACCGCGGCGGGGACCTCGCTCTCCACGACCAGCCCGACCCAGCGGCGCTCCAGTCCGCGCTCACGGATGCGTAGCAGCGCCTCGCGCCCGACGAAATCGCGCTTCTCGAAGGCGATGAAGCGGTCCAGCCCGGCGTGGAACGGCGTGTAGTCCTCGTTGAGGTCGGCCCCGTAGAGCGGGTAGGCCTTCTCGATGCGCAGGCTTTGCATCGCGCCGATGCCATAGGGCTGCAGGTTGAACTCACGGCTCGTGCGCAGGATCTGCTCCCACAGCACAAGCGCCTGCTCGGCCGGCGTGTACAACTCGTAGCCCAACTCGCCCGTATAGCCTGAGCGCGAGATGAGGAGGTCGATCCCGGCGACGCGCGCGGGGGTGAAGCGGAAGAACTTGAGCCGATCCAGGTCGGCGCCCTCCACCACGGTCTTGAGGTAGCTCCGCGAACGCGGCCCCTGCACGACCAGCAGGGCGATGCCGCCGGTGATGTCGGTGGCGTAGGCGCTCGCGCCGGCGGCGCGTTCCGCGATCCAGCGCGCCGTCTTGGGACGCGGACCCGAGCTGGTCACGACCATGAAGTGCTCGTCGTTGAATTTGTAGACGGTGATGTCGTCGACGATGCCGCCCGCGTCGTTACACATGGTTGAGTAGCGCAGCTGGCCAGGTTCCATGTCGGCGATCTCGTTGACGATGAGGCGACGCAGCAGGCGCTCGGCGCCCGGCCCCTTCACGTCGATCTCGCCCATCGACGACAGGTCCTGCATACCCACGTTCTTGCGCACGTTGAGGTGCTCGTCGACGGTCGACGTGTAGGCCAGCGGGACCATGAAATCGCCGCCGCCGCGGATGATCTCCCGCGCCGAGCGGCTGTGAAAATCGTACAGCGGACTTCGTCGTTCTGTCATCGGTTACCTGCTCTTGTTACGTGTACGCCACGCCAGCGTGTGTTGACCTATTATACGGCAGCGCTGGCGTGGTAGTAGGCGTCATGCACATCGCGGGTGTACCCACGATCGTAGACGCGGCCTGCGACTGAAGTCGCATGGCAAACCACGGCGACTAAAGTCGCTTGAGGCGCCACATCTTGAGACACTTCAGTGTCCGTCGTTTGCCATACGACTTCAGTCGCAGGCCCACGACGGGCGCCATCACAATCGCGCGGCGCACCCTGCGCATCCCCGTTCATCTCCTCAATCTCGCCCCATCAGGGTCATACAGGGGCTCGCGCGCCACCGTCGCCGCGTAGCGCCGGCCGAAGTACTCTGCCTCGACGCGCGTCCCGTCCTCGGCGCACGCGATCGGCAGGTAGCCGTAGGCGATGCTCTTGCCGACCGTGTAGCCGTAGGCCGCGCTGGTAACATAACCAATCGTGCGCTCGCCGTCGAGGATCGGTTCTTTGCCCAACGCGACGGCACAGGGGTCGTCGAAGGTCAGGGCGCATAGTTTGCGCGTGAGCCCTTGTTCCTTGACGCGCAGCAGCGCCTCGCGCCCCAGGAAGTCGCCCTTCTTGAATCTGACCGCGAAGCCCAGCCCCGCCTCAAGCGGATTGTCGTCGGGGTGGATATCGACGCCCCACAGCCGATAGCCCTTCTCCAGGCGCAGCGACTCGAAGGCGCCGCCGCCGGCCGCCGTCACGCCGCACGGTTGGCCGGCCTCCCACAGCGTGTCCCACAGGGCCAGCCCGTACTCGGTGGGAGCGTAGATTTCCCAGCCAAGCTCGCCGGCGTACGACACGCGCACCAGCAGCGCGGGCACGGACCCGATATGCAGTCGACGAGCGGTGAAGTATGGGAACGCCACGTTGGACGCATCCTGGTCCGTGACCCGCTCCACCACGTCGCGCGCGCGTGGGCCCCACAACCCCACACAACAATAGGCCGAGGTTAGATCCGTTATGTGCACAGAGCCGCCGGTCGGCGCGTTGTGGCGCAGCCACGCCAGGTCGTGCATCCCGACGGAGCCGCCCGTCACCACCCAGAAGCGTGTGTCGGAGAGCCGCGTCACCGTCAGGTCGCACTCGATACCACCACGCTTGTTCAGCATCGCCGTGTACGTTACTTTGCCGGACGGCTGATCCATGTTGTTGCTAGCGATACGCTGCAGGTAGGCCAGCGCGCCGGGCCCGGCCACTTCAAGCTTGGTGAAGGGCGTGAGGTCGAACATGGCCACGCGCTCACGCGTCGCCTGATGTTCGACACCGCTAATGGGCGACCAGTGGCGCGCCGCCCAGCCCGTCCGCGGCGGCCAGTCCTGCCCAGTCAGCCCCGCCTCGTTGGCGGCGAACCACTGCGGACGCTCCCATCCGGCGCTCTCGATGAAATGGGCGCCCAACTCCTCCAGGCGCCGGTGGAACGGACTCAGGCGCAGATTGCGCGGACGATCCATCTGCTGCAACGGGTGGATGATGTCATATACCTCGCGGTACTGCTGCGCCGCGCGCGTCCGCACGTAGGGGCGGCTCACGGCGTGCGCGTGGAAGCGGTTGAGGTCGGCCTCGTGCAGGTCGATGCTCGGCGTACCGTCGATCATCCATTCGGCCATGACCTTGCCGGCCCCGCCGCCGTGCGTGACCCACACCGCCTCGGCGGCCCAGAAGCCGCGCACGTCGAGCGACTCGCCCAAGAGCGAGTGGCCGTCCGCCGTAAAAGAGAACATGCCGTTGATCTTGTAGGTCAACTCAGCCCCGCGCAGCGCCGGCATCAGGTCGGCGGCGTCCGCCAGCGCCGGGGCGAAATCGGCCTCCGTGAAGGGTAAGATGGACGGTGTAGCCGTCTCCTCATGGCGCGGGATGCGGTCCACGTCGACCAGCAGCGGCTCGTGCCGATACGACCCAATGCCGTAGCGCTCACTGTGTTGCCGGAAGTACATCGAGCGGTCCTGATGCCGCACCAGGGGATGGGTGATCTCATCGGTCTGACCGGCCAGCGCGGGCAGCGGCGCGGTCTGGACGTATTGATGCTGCATCGGGCTGAGTGGGATGGGCACTCCGGCCATGCGGCCGATGGCCGGACCCCAAATGCCGGCGCACACGAGCACGTTCTCGGCCTCGATGCGCCCTCGCGACGTTGTCACGGCGCGCACGCGCCCGTTGGCGACCTCGACACCGGTCACGCGGGCGCCGGCATAAAACGCGGCACCGCGCGCCATCGCCGCCTCGCCCAGGTATTGTGACACGCGGACTGCCTTGGCGATACCGTCGCTCGGCACATATAGCGCGCCGTACAAACGCGCGACATCGAGCAAGGGCGCCTTACACACCGCCTCCTCCGGGCTGATCAACCGCGCCTCGATGTCCCATGATCGGGCGTAGCCCGCCTTGCGCTTGAGTTCCTCCCAGCGCTCGGGTGTTGTGGCGACCTCGACGCTGCCGGACTCGTAGAAGCCGGGCTCGCCGTCGACGCCCGCTTGTATATAAAGCTGCCGGCTATAGGTGGCAAGGGCCGTCACCATCTTGGAGGCGTTGAGCTGAAACATTAGGC
>JAABUJ010004735.1_pt1 | contig 14096 bp, 18 predicted proteins | sample 5559131 | NCBI WGS metagenome assembly JAABUJ01 (sample SAMN10711875, study PRJNA513366) | rock metagenome | isolation source: Antarctica rocks | place: Antarctica: Victoria Land, Mt New Zealand nord | collected 2016-01-07
AAAACGATCACACCGTATCGGGAGACATCAGCCGACGAGAGCATCGTACTCCTGCGGTAGCGAACGTGCCGGCACGAATCACACGCGGCGTCGAGGGGATCGGCAATATTCTGAAGCGGAACGCTCCTTTGCCTATTCCCGAGTACGCACCACCAACCGCAAAAGCCGCCCCGATTCGCGAAGGGAAAGCGCGCGCGCTGCCCAACCTCGATCCCGAAACGTACGAGGCGGTGGTCGGGGTGATGAAGGATTACTCCCGCAAGCTCGGGGACAGCGACCACGCCAACTCGAACATCACCCAAGCAGCGAATCTGATCGAAGCATGCGGGTGCGACTTCAACACGTTCTACATGCACGTCATCGACGCCTACAAGATCACCTGCCAAAAGAACGGCCTGGACAACCGCAGCGGCTATTTCTTCACCGTCCTGCGCGACCGTTTGTTACCGTCCGATACCGTTGGCGCTGTTGCCACCTGAGTGCCGAGCGCCCTCATTTCGGTTGGACCAGCGCCTTGAACCCCACCGTCCCACGCCAGCAGTCTCTTCGTTTTACCGTGAAGACACGGTGAACGGGAGGAACGTGCGCCGTCCGTCGCGGTGAAGGAACGAGCACGGGTCCATCTTCTCTGGAAGGGAGCGGGAGCGGAGTATCTCGGCGCTTCCAGGGTGTTCCGCCCGTTTCAGGAAGGGCACGGTGAGGCTCCACGATGCGTGCAGACTGGCCGTAGCGCCGGGAACGAGCAAGTGGCTAATTGGGGCATCGCCGATCCTTACTGGGACAACGTCGCGCCGCGATGAACTAAGCCACATGATGCTCCACATATATTGGCAGTCATGCAGTCCAGACCCTATACTCCGTTACTCGACATAATGTTGGGATGACGGAGAGGTGCACCTCGCGCCCGCTTCGGTGTCCCCGACCGGAGGGTGGACGACGATGGGGCAACGAACGCGCAGCGAGCCGACCGACGATTGGCAGCAACTCGACCTGCTCGTCCGCTTTCCCGAGCAGCGCACCTACGAACTGATCCGTCCCGTCGTCCTCTTCGGCCATTCCCCGGCGGAGCGTGCCCATCAGACCGGCGCGCCGCAACGCACCGTGTACCGGCAGGCGGCCCGCTTCGAGCGCGAGGGGATGGCCAGCCTGTTCGGCCCGCCGAAGGTGGAGCGCCATCGCACGCTCCCCGAGGACATCCAACGCGCGATCCTCGTGCTCAAAGCCGAGCATCTCGCCTTCCATCCCCATGAGATCGCCACGATCTGCGGCGTCCAGTTCGGGCGGCGCCCGAGCCACCACACGGTGCGCCGCATCCTCGCTGAAGATCCATTGCCGATCCTCATCGGGCGTCGGTTCACGCCCTATCACCGGATCGCCGACCCCGCCGAGGCGCGCCACGCGATCCTCACGCTGCACGGCGAGGGGTGGAGCGTGACGAGTATCGCCGCCTATCTACAGGTGGATCGGCACATCGTCTATGACACGCTCAAACGTTGGGTCGCCGAAGGGTTGGCGGGGATGGCGGACAAGAGCCATGCGCGCACCGACGGGGTGCGCACGGTCGATCTGCCCGCGATCGCCGCGATCCGGCGGTTGCAGGAAAACCCCGAACTCGGTGCCTGGCGGATGCACGCGGCGCTCAAGCAGCAGGGGATCGAGCTGAGTCCGCGCACCTGCGGGCGGATCATGGCGCGCAACCGTAAACTGTACGGCCTCGCCAGACCGGCGCGTGCCCCGCACACGAAGACGCCGCCGCCCTTCGCGGCGACCCGCCGTCATCAATACTGGAGCGTGGACATCCGCCATCTCGACATGGCAAACATCGGCATGAAGGTCTACTGCGTCTCGATTCTCGAGAACTACTCGCGTGCGATCCTGGCGAGCGGCATCTTCCCGACGCAAGACCTCGCTTCTTACTTGATGATCCTTTATGCGGCGATCCGGCAACATGGCGTGCCGGAGACGCTCATCAGCGACAGCGGCGCGGTCTTCGTCACCGCCAAGCAAGCGAAAGCGATCTACGCCGCGCTCGGGATCGAGAAGCGCGAGATCGAGCGGGGCAAGCCCTGGCAGAACTACATCGAGACGACGTTCAAGATCCAGCGCCGGATGGCGGATTGGCATTTCGCCAAGGCGACGAGTTGGGCCGAACTGCTCGCGGTGCATGACCAGTGGGTTGTCGACCTCAACTACCAAGTCCATTGGGCGCATCAGGAACGCGACGATGATCGCCGCAGCCCGCGTGACGTCCTCGGGTGGTACACCGGGCGGCAGGTGACGCCGGAGGAGTTGCACCGCCTCTTCTACCGCACGCGCTTCGGACGCACACTCGACCGGCTGGGCTACGTGCGATTCCGGCACTGGCGCGTGTACGGCGAGCGCGGATTGGCGCGAGAGCGGGCGGCGGTCTGGCTGTACGGGGAGACGCTGACCTTGGAGTACGCGGACGAGCCGCTGGCCCAGTATCGGGTGCGCTACCAACCGGACAAAGCGCATCTGGCGGCGATCGATGCGCCGCTCCTGTTCGAGACGCCGTACCAGTCGCCACAGTTACCGTTGTGGGAGTTGGACGACGCCGAATGGCTGAAGGTGATGCGTCGTCCGGACTACGCGCCCCGCGCGGCGCGGCGGGAGCCGGTCGCACAGCCGGTACTGTTTGCGCCTGAGGTGGGATGAAGCGAGGCTGTGCGCCGTTTGACAGCCTTCACTGCCGGTATGTGTGGAGCATCATATGGCTCAGTCCAGGCCCGGCTCGACCGGCGCAATACGTGCGTCCACTTCACGCGGGAGGAGTAGCCAATGCCGGGCGAACATCCTCCCCGCATTGGCAAAGGAGGCGATGATCGCGGTCAAGGCCTTGCCGCTCTATCATGCCGAGGCGAAGGAGCGACAGCAAGCGGAGGCGATTGAGGGGAATGTCAATCGCGCAAAAGGCGCGACATCCCCGGTTCCTCCGATAACGGAGGAACCGGCTCGTCCCCCCAAGAAAACGCAGAGCAAAAGCCAGAACGAATCATCGTATCAGGCGGGAAAGGCGGCGAATCTGTCAAGAAAGACTCTTAGAGAGTCCAGCATGACCGTCAAGAAAGCGCAAAACCAACCGGTTTGGCTCGAACGTACACGCCGTGCCTGACATCGGGATAGGGTACACCCCACTCTGACGCGCACGGGCCGCTCACATCTGGAGCTGATTCCCGCCGATCACTGTTTGGAGCGAGAAGACGACCGCGAGCACGGCATTCGGATCCCGCGCCATGAGTGCAACGAAGAACCCGGCCCCGACCGGTAGTTTTTCTCGCGTCACCGAGTAGAGAAAGGAGTGATCCACAACCATTGTGTCGAGCATCGCTCTGGCCATGGCCAGCATATCGTCTTGGGTGATCGCGGTCTTCTCCGCCGCGCGTCGCATCGCAGCCACGTACGCATCGGTCGGCTCGCTCCAGATCACCCAGGCTCCCCGGTATGCGCCGGTAAGATCGGCGCGCTTCGGGATACGACGCGGACCGCGCGGGATACAGATTGGTGGGTCAAGCACGAATGCCCATCTGAGCCACGCGGTGGATTCTATTTCCCATTCCGCCAATGCCGGTACATCGCGCGCGCCACGCTCGGTGAGGTGGACACCGGCGACACCATAGGCGGCGATCCGCTCGAAGTCGGGACCCGGCCCGTCAGTGCGGGAGAAGCGCGCGAGGGTCGCCTCCCAATCGGCAGGTGTGTTGATGATGAGGATGCGGGCCCGCTGATTGGGTTCGAGCACCCACCACAACCCGTCTCCCCGTACCCGATCCGTAAAGGCGCTGCGGGGGGCATCCCGGAGCGTGGAGGTCCACATGCCGCCCTGCGGTTTTGTTGACGCCGGGTCGTCGTGATTGCGTGCCGGAATAAACGTCGCACGCCGCAGCCGCGCGGCACCGATGTGTAACTGATCGCCGATGCGGTCGGCACGAAACACCAGCTGCCGCGCTCCGGGGGGCGATGGGGAGCGTTCCCGGTGGCGTGATACGATTCCGGTCTGCATCCGTCTCTCCTTTTCATTTTCATCGTTGACAATTGGCAACAAACCGGCGTTACCACGGTAACGCTCCCGCCACCGACGAATGGCGGCGCACGCCTCGTCATAGGTGGGGGTACACATACCGCTCATAGTTTTGACGGTTTTTTCGGCTAACTTTCGTCGCCTGATTGCCGGTCTTACAAGGGAAATCAGTGCGGCACGCCGCGAAAAGCCCGATATTTTCCGTCACCGATGTGAGCGGAATGTGCCCCCTATCCTCTGACGCGGTTTGCGCTCACGCACCATGGTCCCTTCAGCGTTCCTTCGTTATGTCGAGTCCCGTTCGATTATGATACGAACCTTGTCAATCGTGGCGGCGATGCCGACTGTGGAGAGGAGCGCGGATGAGCACAGCGTATGAAGATTCCTACGCGGGCCAGTTACGCAGGGCCGTCGGGAATCGCCGTCTTATTCTCCCGAGCGCTCGGGCAATCATCCGTGATGCCGACGGACGGATTCTGCTCGTACGCCGCCGTGACAATGGCCATTGGGTGATGCCCGCAGGCAGCCTCGAACTCGGGGAATCGATCATCGAGTGCCTCAAGCGCGAGGTCAGAGAGGAGAGCGGGCTGGAGGTGATGACTGCGACGCTCATCGCTGTCTATTCCGGGCCGCGGTTCGCATTCACGAACGCCTATGGCGGAGAGCATCAGATGCTGTCGTTGGTCTTCCGGATCGATGAATGGGCAGGGGAGTTGGCAACAACCACCGACGAGACAACTGATGCGCGCTTCTTCGCCGTAGATGGACTACCGATTCTGCCACCGCTGTATGAGGAAACCTTGCGCGATCTCGCCGCATATGATGGAAGGGTGATCCTCAAGTAACCGAGGGGCAGGATCCGTCAGATTTATGAGCGGCATGTGTAGCCCCTCCTCTGACGAGGTGTGTGGCGGCGGACGGCGCAAGAAGGAATGATCCGCCCGCTTCTGATGAAACGTGCTTCCCGGAGGTGCGACCACCTCGATGAGCAGGCCGCTCACGGCGAAATGGCAATGAGCGACCACCTCACCCTGAGGAAGAGTTCGCTCGCTTATTTTCAGAACGAGTAGAGGCGACGGGAGCGAGCGGGAGGCGAGCGCGGCACGAACGCCTGCACGACCGCATCGCCCGCGTCGGTCGAGCGGCCGATCCGCCCCCGAATGTCGTCCTTCGACTCAATGAGAATCTTACCGCCTGACTGAACATGCCAGTGCGGGGCGGTGAGGTCGCCCGTCAGCGTATCATCGGGCGGCAAGGCAATGGCCGCGCCGTACGCGGGGTCGAGCAGTTCGCGCAGGTGCCACCACGCCGCCGCCCGCTTGTTGGCAAAGCCGAGTTCGCCCGAACGATCCTTCGCGTCGCTCCGCTCGGCGGCGTTGAACGCCTCGATGCGCGCCCCGGCCGGGAACTGCTCGCGCAGCCTGCTGACGACCCCCGCGCCGATGCCGATCACGTCCACGACGCAGTACGCACCCGCGTGGACCGTCAGCAGGCCGGAGACCCGTCCCACACATGCCATCGTTTCCTCCTTCGCCGACGAGCGCAGTTCGGCGATCACGTCGCCATGTCGCAGGGCGATCACCGTCTTGTCGCCACCGGAATCGCTGACATCCGCGCCAACGCACGTCAGCGCGTCCAGGGGCCGTCCTGCATCATCCCAGAGTCGCCAGCGCTCATTGGCTGCCTCGACCCAGGCGAGCGGGATCAGCCCGTCCTCATCGGACGCCGCAAACTCGCCCGCCACACGGTTGATGTAGACCGCCGAGGTTACGCCCCATTGCCGGGCGCGCTGCTCGGCCCATTCCTGCGAGATGCGCCCCGCAGCCATCGCCTCGGCGAGCGTCACATGCCGCGTGTGCCAGTCCTCGAACCCCGGCTTGCGCGCGTGCAGGTCGTAGAAGCGTCCCTGCGGCTCGCCGGGCGTGGAGATTGCCAATGCAAACGCCTCACGGGTCGTCTCACCCCCCGCGCCCGAGAATGCGCCCTCAGCGGCGTCAAAGAGTTCAGCGGGGATTGTCTTCGCCTCGTCGAACACATAGAGCAGGTGATCGGCGTGCGCGCCCTCGATCAGGGCAGGATCGCTCGACGCCACCGCAAACGCCTCGCCGGTGCGCAACTTCAGCGATTGCCGTAGCAGTTCGGTGCGTGGGTCGTAGGGTGACCGGCCGATGACATCCCAGCGCAGCCGCCGTGCCCACTTGTGCAGTTCCGGGAAGAGGAAATGAGTCAGTTGCCGCCATGCCGAGGCGGTGATCGGCACCTTCCAATCGTCGCCGTCGCGCGTCAAGGCGAAATGATGGATCGCCAGGGCGGCGAGCATCGTCTTGCCGAGGCCGTGCGGCCCGCGCACTGTCTCGCGCCCATAGATGTGCAAGTCCGCGATGATTTCGTCCTGGTAGCCGGTCGGGCGCTCGTCGTCGCGCCACCGCACGCAGTCGTGGATAAAGGCGACCGGATCATGGCGGTAGCGCGCCTGAAAGCGCTCGTAGGGCGAATCCGTCAACGCGGCGGCGAGATCATGCGCGAGGCTCATCGGCCACCTTCCAGTTTGAGCAACTCGGCCACGACCGCCTGCCTTGCTTCGGGGAACGGCCTTAATGCCGTGAGCAGAGCGCCGCGCGTCGCTATCCAATCAGGGCTGGCGATCAGGACGTTGACATTCGTCGCGCGGTTGAGGTCGCCTTCGACTTCGAGCAGCAATTCGAGACAACTCCTCGCCTCCCGGATGCCTGCCAAGGCGGTCCGGTAATCGCCCGCCGCCTCCGCTTTCAACAGCAGCGAGAGCGCCTTCTCCTTCAACTTGCTCACCTGATCGAGCAGGTCGTCGCCGCGAACGACTTCCCCCGCTTCGTGGGCTTTCGCGAGCGTTTGCGAGACATGCTCGGCACGATGTCGGCGGAGCGAAGTGGCGGATAACGGCGGATAACGGCGGGCGATTTCATCCACCGCTACGCCGCTCACCAGGGCTTGATCCACGAAGGCGAGGCGGGTGTCGGCACAGACGGAACATGATCGGGGCATCGAATTATCCTGCCTGCCAAATTGAACGAACGTTCAAACCTGGCGGTTGCGCACTCTCATGCAGTAAACCTTCCAATGCGCGCCGCTGCTCCTGTAAGGCGATGCGCCCGGAGTTCACGGCGACCTGCCGCTGGCCTGCCGTGCCGATGGCTTCATCCAGTTTCGCTTGCGCCTTCGCCCAGATCGCCGTCACTCGCACCTCTTCCTCTTGGGCGGCGGCAAGCACCGTCTCATCGTCGAGCAGCCGGGCTTCCATAAGGGCGATAGAACGTCGTGCGACCAATAAGCGCCCGGCGGCGATGTACGACGGCACCGCGTCAAGACGTTCGCGCAAGCGGACGACCTCCGGCGCATCCATCTGTTCCGCCGCCGCACGGATCGCGGCGGGGATGTTGGCGGCCTCCTTTTCAAATTCCGCGAGGGATGCCTTGGCGGTGTCGAGGTCGTGTTGCCGTGCCTCAATGTCGGTGCCGGTCTCTGTGGTCGGGGTGATCGGGGTCGTCTCTACCGTCATGTCGTGTTCCTTTCGTACGTTTCGATGCGGAGCGCAGACCTTGCGCCCCCCGCTCTCGTTGTCGGCGCGATGCTCTGCAATGGCGGCACTCGGCGTGGGAGGGGTAAACGGCGGGGATATGTTTATCATCTCAGCGGCCGCCTTTCTTCGATCGGTACGCCCTGCGGACGAACTCGCCCGCGCGTATCCGCCGCACGATCACGCGATCCATGCCCGGTTCCAGACTATCCATCTCGTGCTGCAACACCGGCCGGTCGCGCTCACCTTCGCCGGGATGGAGCCGGAACCAGTTCTCGTCGCCCTCCGCCACGAGGCGGCGGATCTCCCGGACCCGCTCCGGCCGCAGGTAGTACACCTCGCTCACTGCGCTCCCCCTTTCGTCTGCGGCAGTCCTTTCATCGCCGCGAGGATCAGATCTGCCATCTCCTTGCGGGGGCTGCCCTCCGGGATCGTCAGTGCGTAGTATCGGCGGGTCGCCTCGCGGATCGCCGCCTCGGGGAACGTCCCGTTTTCCCAGCCGAGGGCCTCTTCATCCGCCCACTGCCGCAACGCCACGCGGTCGGGCAGATCGTCTGCGTCGAACTGCGGCACCGGCACGCCGGCGGGCTGTTCCGGCGCGTCAACGTTGAGGGAGCCTTCACCTGGGCCATGAGGGCTACGAGGGCCATCTTTATAAGATGATGGCCCTCGTAGCCCTTCCTCTTGGCGGGGCCATGAAGGGCTATGTAGCCCTTTGATAGCCCTCGGTAGCCCTTCCTCTTGGCAGTAGGCGGCTATCCCGGATTCAGAGACGACGTAGAGATCGTCGCGCATGACGACGGCACCGGCGTTGACCAGTCGCCGCCGTGCAACCTTGAAGGAGCTTTCTGGCGAGCCTACTGCGGCGTGCCATTCCGCAAACCGCAGCCCGGCGTTGTCATCTCCATACAGAGCAAGAACATACTTGCGGTCGTTCTTGTTGACGCGGACCGGTGCGATAAAGTCCGATGCTTCCAGGCCGATATTGATCGCGCCGTTGCCATCACCGCCCGCGACGTATCTCACCGTACTAGGTACGGTCGCGGTTCTGTCCTTCTTTTTCGTGAGCACCAAGCGCCCCATGCTGAAACGGGTCGGCGCAACGGTAGCCTTGATGTGCCATTGGATATCGGTATCCGCGAGCTTGCTCGACGCACCGCGCGAGTAGGAGCCGTCGTCCTCGACTTTCGCGATGTGATCGAGGTAGACCACCGTCGCGCCGTACTGATGCGACGCGGGTGTCACCCAAGCGCGCATGAACTTGGTGCAGTCGCTGTTGCTGTTCTCGTCCAGCCCGGCGGCTGCGAGCGCCTTCGATATGGAGTCCAGGCCGACGAACGTAATGCCTTCTTGTTGGATGCCTTCGAGGATGAGCGCGGCCATCTCATCAAGCGAGTTGATGAGCGCAAAGGGGAAGTAAAAGAGACGGTTGAGATCGTCGGTGGTAGCGCCCATTGCTTCCAGTCGCTCGGCGGTTTCGTTCGTCCCAATCTCTTCGTCGAAGAACATCACCCGCTTTCCCTGACGGAGAACGGAAAGGATCAGATAGAGAAGCAGGAGCGTCTTGCCCTGCTCTGGGCCGCCGAAGATGCAATGCACCCGACCTTCCAGAAGCACTGGATCAACAAGCCTCGTTGGTTGCTCGACGCCTTCATTGATCGCCTTCGCGAGATCGACGCGGTTCTGTGCGACGAAGGCGCTCCATGCAGAAATGACAGCCTCCGGCTCGTACTCGGGCGCATCGGCGATCAACTGCATGAGATCGTCGGCGCTGCCACCCTCGGCGAGCCAGTCTTCGATGTCGCGCCCGCCGCTCTCGGGATGCTCGTCGGGGAAGTAGTCCACCATCTTGACCGATGTGGCCACCGGTGCGATTGCTGCCGCGATCTGCTCCATCGCCTTGCGCCCCGGCTGATCGCTGTCTTTGTGCAGAACGACGTGCTGGTCGGCGCAGACCGCGATGATGTGCTCGATCGCCTTGGTCACGCGCCCCGTGCCAGCACGCCAGCACACTGCCCGCAAGCCGAGCGCGGCTCCGGCCTCGGCGCACGTCTCGCCCTCGAAGATGTGCAGTGGTTCATCGGGATGCTCCGCAGCTTCGGCGCGACGATAGATGTACTCGATCTCCCCTGACCCGTCACCCGTGTACCACTGGCCATTCACGAGGTGCTCGGGCAGGACGATCTTCTCCTTGCCGGGTGCATCGGTGCGCCGTATGCGCTGCGTGGCCGTGTAGGTGAAGTAGCGCGTGCCCGTCCCGCTCGTGTGTGCCTTCGGCGGTGCGGCCTGCGCGCGACGAGCGGAGCGTATCGGCGTCGGTGGCGGGGTGGCCGTCCACGGGCGGTAGGAGCCGTCCTGCTCGCGCTTGTGGAGATATGCGGGCGGGACCATCTGATCTTTGTAGAGCGCGCCGTTCGCGTGATCGTCAGAAGTGCAGTAGACGAAGTCGTTGTCTGACTCGAAGCCGTGGCAGTGGGGTTTTGCTCCGGTGCCACTGCGCCCACAGATTGGGCAGGGGCGCGACTTCGACCATTTCTGGTCGGGTGCGACGTAGTTCGGCTTCCTCATGCATCACCGCCCGTTGGGATGTCCGTGTCGAGCGCCACCACGACCGGGAAAGAAACGGTGTCAACTTCGCCCGCGAGGAAGCGGCGGAGCGTCGGCAAATCATCGGGTGTCAGGCGGACGATGCCATCAGGGAGGCACCAGAGAATGGAGTCAAAGCCGAGCGTCAGGAGATCGGCGCTGCGTGCGTTGGGTTTCATGCGGCGCCGCCCTTCGCGATGACGAGCGACGACGAGCAGTAGCCACGCCGTTTTACTCGCCGTCGCAAGAGATAGAGTTTTGTTGTCGAACGTGGTATCATTGAGACATCCTTTCCAAGGTTCTCGCCTAGCCCGCGTTACCGACGCGGGTTTTGGCTATTCGTGGTCGTCATCAGCCGACCGATGACACGGTGTCTCGGCCTCTTCAGCCGTAAGCCGCTCGTTGATGAACTGCCGCGCCGCCTGACCGCAGCGCAAATCCCGCCGCAGCGCGTACTCCTGCAACCGTGCTTGCTCGGTTTTTGTCAATCTGACCAAAACCGATTCATCTCTCACCGGGCCTTTGAATCGCAACGATCGTGTGTCCGTTACCACGATTGCCTCCGTTCTCGTACCGCATCCCTCAACCGCTACGAATCATAGCGCAAGACAAGCTCCTTGTCAACGCTACGCATATTGACAGCCGCGAAATAATTAGGCAGGCTGGTTGTGACGAGTCAACCTGCCTAATTATTTCTTCGGCCCCGTCCTGAGTTTCCCCTCCGGTTCTTCAGTCCGCAGAGACAGTCCAATCGCGCGCGCGACCGTGTCGACGGCCTGCTGCACTGAAGGCTTTTTCACCCCGGCGGCCTTGGCAATCGTCGCGTGCGATTCCTCTTTGAACTGAAACCGTGCGGTCCACTCGTAATGCCGGAACACCCGCGCTTTTTGGTCCAGATCGCCGTAGGCTGCTTCGAGATAGGCATCGAGATGCGCCGTGAATGCCGCGTTGAGCGTCCTGCGTGCGGCACCCCGATCCTGGACGCTGAGATCGATGTCGGAGTGGTGGAAGGCGGGGAAGGACACGAGCGACGGGGGGAGGGCGGTCAGGTCCGGCGGGACGAGGACCACCCCGATCGCTATCCGCCTGAACCACTCCGGGGGCGTCGGCTGCCAGTGCGCCTCCATCCACCGCGTGACGGCGGCGTCCTCCGCTTCATCGATTTTTGCCGCAAGGACACCGACGCTCTCGCCTTCTCCGCCGACCCCTGCGTCGCGCGCCCGCTGAACAATCGCTTCCAATCGCCACTTCGCCCCCATGTGTAGACTCAACGCGGCAAGGACAAAAAGGCCCCGTTCACCCAAGAACTGGGCTTCAGCAAACTTGCGCGAAAGGTTCGACTCCTGCATCTTATCCCTCCTCGTTTCGCCAATCACCGCCATCGCGGTTGCCTAGTGTTTCGCTATCCATCTCTACCCTCCATTTATCGCAATGACCGGCCTGCTCACATACCCCGCCGCACGCACGCAAAAGCCCCGATCTCTCCCACGATGGGGGAGCGGCCGGGGCCAATACGCGAATTATGCTACAATCGAGATGCATGGGAGCCGCCCGCTTCCTTGCCCGCCCCGAACGGTGTTGATACCACCGCCGGGGCATCTTCTTGCCTATCTCACCGCCGCGCCTGCCACTGGCTGACGTTCATCTCCTCGTCCGTCCACAGGCCGCGCCCGACGATCTTGATGAACTCGGCGACGCCGCTGCATCCTGCCTGCCACAGATCGGGGTGCGAGGCTTTGAACTCCGGTATCACCGGCTGCGCTCTTTTCATTGGGGTGGGTGCTTTCGAATCTTCGAAAGTCGAAATCTGCATCTTCTTCTTTGGGTCTTTTCTCTGGGTATTCTTTGTTCGCAAATTCTGCGATTCCTGACTCGCAGACGTCTGCGATTCTAGACTCGCAGATTCTGCGATTCTGAGAATCGTATAGATGTTGGTCTTCCCCTGACCGCGCTGCTGAATAGCGATCAACCCGCGCTCTTCGAGTTGTTGCAGATGACCCCAGACGGCGCGGGGAGAGATGCCGATCTCTTCGGCGAGGCGCGGCTGGCCAGGGAAACAGCGGTCGCCCTGCCAAGCGAATGATAAGAGGCCCATATAGGTCAGTTTCGCGCCTGTGTTGATGTCAGTGCGCCTAAGGATGCTGTTCGGGATCTGCGTGAATCCGCCGCGCAGAGCGTCATCTTCGACAATAATCGGACTGCGGCCATCTTCATCATCCGTCATTGCTCGCCGCCATTCTTTGGCTTGCGCCCCGGCTTGCCCTTGTTTTCGCGTGCATAACGCTCTACTTCCTCCGCCGTCACGAGCCACGTCTTGCCGACTTTCACTCCGCGTAACGTGCCGCGTAGTACGGAACGTCGCAACGTGTGCGCGCTGACACCAAGTCTCTCCCCTGCGTCTACGAGTGATAGCACTTCTTGCCGTCCGATCTTCATAATGTACACGATATTCGACCTGAAACCGCTTGACAATGGGTATCGTATCATGTATATTAAAAGTAGTCAAGGGGAACAGTCCCCGGACACGGAAAATCCCGGCAGTGCTGGACACACTCCGGGGTTGGCAATCGGAAAGTAGGGTTCCTCATGCAGACTCAGTCTATCACCCCCCGCACCGTCACCGCAGCGTCCGGCATGATCCTGCCGGCGACGATCACGCCACAGACGGACATGAACCTGATGGTCACGGCCATCGCCTTGTTTCACAGTTTCAACCAGGGGCGCACCGACTACGGCACGCTCGAAGAAGTGATGATGGCGATGCGCGACGGATCGGCGGTCGTGACGCTCTACCGCGATGTCAAGGGCGAGCAGGCGGCGCGTGTCCTCTGGCCCTCCAGCATCACCCTCAGCGGCGAGAACAACATCTGCTGCAAGGCGTACTGCACATTGCGGCGCCAATGGAAGAGTTTCCGCATTGACCGCATGGCGATGACGCATCCGCTGACGACACCGGACGATTGCGAGACGGCAGCGTGAAATGGACCGATGAGACGGAGGCGGCGGCGCGACGAGCCGGGCAGCGGTAGGGATGAGAGTTTCGTGGGGCCGGATGTTCCGGTCCCTATAGTTGATGGAGGGCATGACGATGGAAGTGCTGAAGACGACCGAGCGCGGCGTGACGGTGGATCTCTCCCACGAGGAGATCGGGTATCTGGCGGAGGCTTTGTTCGTCCTCGACCAACATCCCACGAGCGAGGGCGGCAATTATATCCAGTCGGTCAACCGTCTGTGCGGCCGGTTCGAGATGCTCGCCCAGTTGGGCGAACTCGCCCAGACTCAAGCGGCAGAGAAAGACGGTTCTCGCGTCTCTCCTTGAGCGCAGTGCCGACATATCGCACAAGCAACCGTAACATCCCGACGACAAGCCCCTAGCCCGACATGGCGCCCATTGATGGAATGGGCGCCATGTTCACGTCTGGCGCGATGGTTGGCACAGGGGGTGCAATGCAATGCGGGTGATTGCCCTGGAAAGGAGTCTCCATCATGCCGCTGTCGGGGATCATCGCGCTGATCGTCGTGTTCCTGATCATCGTCGTTATCTACTTCCTCGGCCTCCCTCGCCGCCGCCGCTGATCTGCCTCACCCAGAGGGGCAACGATGGTCAGAGCACGTCGGGAGCTATCGTATGCTCCGACCCGTGTGTATACTCGTGACAACCCCGTGCCGTGCCACCATCACGCGATGTGCGCGACGGGAAAGGAAGGGCTCTATGTCCACCACCACCCTCATTATCATCATCGTCATCCTCCTCCTGCTCTTCGGCGGCGGCGGCTTCTGGTATCGGGGCCGACGCTAGCGCAGTTAGCAGAGAGGTTGCCGCAGTAGTATCATGCAAGTCATGAAAGCATATTCCACTGATCTGCGCCAACGCATCGTCACCGCTGTCCAAGCAGGGGAGGCGAAGTCTGCCGTCGC
>JAABUJ010004736.1_pt1 | contig 14095 bp, 15 predicted proteins | sample 5559131 | NCBI WGS metagenome assembly JAABUJ01 (sample SAMN10711875, study PRJNA513366) | rock metagenome | isolation source: Antarctica rocks | place: Antarctica: Victoria Land, Mt New Zealand nord | collected 2016-01-07
ATTAGATTCGTAAGCTGAGACGTTGCATCTCCTAATCTTCCTTCAGGATGCAGGCTGTGAGCAGAACATGTTCAGGTGGAGGTAGTAGAAGCATCAAAGCGACGTGAATGGCAATGCAAGCTGTCATATCCGGGGCATCCGAAGCAGCAGGACCAATGCTACCTATGACGATCAACAACAATCGGGGTCGAAGTTGAACACTTGGCGGTTACACATGGCTGTGCCAGTCGCACCTATTTCTGTCCAAGCGTTGGACGTGCTGTAGTGACATGTACAAAGATACGTGGTATGTGCAGAGTTCGCAGGGCGACGAGTCTAGCGGTTTGTGGATTTTCCCGAAGACAGCTCAAGGACCAAGAAAGCGATGCCAATCCCAGAAAATGGCTAATGAACAGGTCGAGACTCGAGAGAGGGTCGGGAAAAGGAGAGGCTACCGGCGGCTAAGTGGCAATAAACGCTTCGGCTTCTTATTTGATTGGCTGCGTCTTGGCATAGCCTTGAAGGAATTCGGCTTACATGTATCATGTGTGCTAGTGAGCATTAGTGAACGACAGTCGTTGTTGCACACTTGGATTGGACTCGTTCAGGTATCTGAGAATAAGCCACACAATTCCTGCAAATTTCAGCCTCGTCCGACCGTCCGTGGGCCGTTTCCAGCCTATCTGTCCTCACTTCGAGAGAACGGTGCTCAGCCTTGATTACCACCTAAGTAGGGTCACTGAGATCTCAAATCCGATTCCTTCGCTTGTAGTCCGGTAAGCCGGCAAGCGTAAGCTAGGTCCCGGCGCCTTCCCGAGATAACTCCCACAATGACTCCGTAGCCATCGATGGTATAAAAAGCCTCGGCAGTTTTAGACGAGGGATGAGAAGAGTATCATGGATCGCAACGTAAATTTCGGCTACACGCACTAGAACGGATCACGGGATAGATTTTTGTGACTAGACCACAGGGTTCGCAATTGATGCGTAGAGCTCGCTCATTTGTCTCGAATATGCCACCCTCCAGGGACGTTGCGTTATATGGAGACCACAACACTTTCGTCCTTTTGTGCGATAAGAAGCTGGCTGAGCTATAGCTGATGGTATAATACATAGCCAAGTGTTGCGCCTGGACTGATCGGTGTTTGCATTGCTCGACACTTGACGTAGAGATAACTATCCTCAGTTCGCCTTGAGCAAAGTCCTCTTTCATTCTCCGTCATTGACCGTCTCCCACTTCCCTGATCAACCAGGGCAAGCTAACAACTACATTCAAGTTTCAACTATGCTATGACTCCAGAAGAAAAGACTGAGCGGATACACATACTGTCCAAGTTCCCATCATCGAGTGAGGGACCCCCATCAGCCGCGCAGGAGGAGACTAAAGGGTTGATCGAGATGATGCAAGATCTGATTGCACGACAGGATAAGTTGGCCAAGGAGCACAAGAAGATGGACGAACAGCTGAAGTCAACAAAAGCAGACATGGGAAGCCTCAAAATTGGTGTGCACTCGTTGACCGGAGTTGTGAATCTGTAATAGACGGAACACAGCGGGCGGTGCGCGACGGAGCAGCTCAGAAAGTGAATGAGAGATTTAAGTGGTGTATGTTCGCTCAGGGGAAATGGTTGCTCCAAAACGATAGTCATTTCCAGATAGACTCAGGCTTCCTCGGGCTACCTAATCAAAACCTAGCTGCTTCCCTGTTCTGTGAATGATCAAGATAGCGAAAAGACTGTTTTCGTATTCTTTAGCTTTGATATGCTGCCCGTGAGATAGATACCTAAGTTCGAGACGCCATTGACCCTAATACAGAACATGTTTGGTCCCAGAGACCTTGAAAGGTCAAAGAGATTTGAGTAGCTGAGCAAGTCTTGTCTCTTGCCCTTTCATCCAAGACTCGATGTTCGAGCCCTGGTAGCTTGAGTCCGCCTTCAGCGTGCGGCCTGGGCATCTAAATGCTAGAGAAGTCTCCGCCTGTTTGATATTACTTTATAGGGCATCTCTTTCTGTTGCATCCAACCGAGAGGAAAGCATCATTTACCCAGATATACTGCCAGACACTAGAGTCGGCCGCGCTGAGGCTTCGATCTGAAATCAAGATGATAAGTAAGAAAACTAGAATTGGACGGTCACGAGATGGGTAGGTATATGGAGTGGGGTCACAAAGGAGAGCAGAGCGGCTTGCTGGCAGTCACAAACCCCATTTGCATACAGCGAGATTCTCAAAGCCCCAGACGCTCGATCATGAGTCTGGCTCAGGCAAAGCCTGCAGACTCAATCGTCCGCCTACATGACCATGTCGTTCTGCGCGCACCCTCATCACACAAACCTCAAGAAATTGCCTGAAATAGCCGCAGGACACGACCAGCTAGGTTGTCTTGCGCAGAATTCCTGTAGGCTTGAAAAATGCAGCTTCAGACGGTCTCGGTCGATTTTTGGGCCTTCTCGATGCTAGGAATTGGTCTTGGGGCTCTTCTCGCCCACAAGATCCGTGCTATGCGTAGCACATTTGTTGCAGCTTTTCAAGGCCCATAAAAGAGCGTGGTATTCCTGGATAGAAATTTTGGTATGGCGAACATTCCAAAAAATGGCTGCTCACAAAGGGAATGATTATATGCCCTTGTATACGTTTTCCTTGCTCAGCAATAGTTGCCGTTGAACTGGATGCGTAGACACTAATACCATTACATCTTATAGAGGCCATCCCCAATACCATATCTATGTGTGGCTACCTGGCCGTCAACAACTTTGCGTCTTATGGCTTTTCATCATTGATGGAGTTTCTCTCGGCGGCCAGGTTGCGGCCATTGCTGGCCAGTCAGGCGTACCTAAGATCATAAATAAGGCTTTGAAGAGCGAGAAACACATCGAAGAATCAATCCGACAATCCATCGCCGAGACGTCGCGGAGGGACCTTGAAAGTGACCGCAAATGCCAGGGTGCCCGCGGTGAGGGATGTACGAAAGGTGTCACATGAAGAGACGTATGGGGCCCCCTGGCCTTTGAGATTCGCAAAATGATACCTCGAAGTAGAGAAGACATCAGCGATGCCGATCAGCGTAAAGGCTCGCTCAACATTGAACGCGGGTGGTGTCCGCAGCTGGCTTGTGAAGGGGGTAGTCAAACTCATTAATCCCCCCGCCCTCCTCATCTTGCTCCACCATTCTAGGACAACGCTGAAAGCGTTCTAGTTTTTGAAGATCAACAAGGAACCAAGATCGTGATTATCACGTTTGGATGTCCGTCTTATATGCAAGTTCAAGTGGTAAGTGACGCAGATTGTTACGTCAGGGACTGCCGCTGCAATGCAACCCTCACGCTTGATTTAACGCTCTTGGTAAGCTCAGACTGTGAACACGGAGATACTGTAAGCTCAAGGCATTCTTGCTGGCGGTCGGTTGGAGACATTGTTGGCTTTCCTGTTCCTTGACCCACGTACTACTCACACAAGACCCGTCCCCGTTCACCAACCCGTGACCACCTTACAGCTCCAACCCATATGCTTCTCATTTCCCCCTTTAGAAGAGCTTACCTTTCCAGCTTGCCGCCATATTAGAGATGAGCCTAACCGCAAGTTTCATCATACTGCTTCTCCGACTGTGCTATTCTCACCGGCGCAGCAAGCAGTCGTCAGAACCTCTACCCACTCCCCTTCTCTGATGCAAAACTCCCCGACCCTCTCCCTCAGCAACTTTGAGAAATCGCTCCCCTGTACGCTCGATACGAGATTTTCATACACGAATGTCCTAACCTTCGCAATCAATGTTGCAGTCGTCTTTTGTGTCCGCCTAACGTTGACCGCATCGTGGTCTGGATGAGGCTTGAATTCCACATTCAATATCAAGCTCCCAATCTTCAACCCCTCCAGCTCCTCCTCCCCTGTTTCCTCAGCCCCAAAAGCGGGTCCGTGATTCACGTAGCGCTCCAGCAGCCGCAATGTCATAATGAACATAAACAGCCACCTTCGGACAACATTGAACCCCGTGACCAACGAGACACTCATTTCCAGTGTAGGGATGAAGCGAGAAATGCCGGGAAACTGGGTCCATGATGGATACAAGAAAACGGCGGGTTCTGGTACCCAGCACTTTTCGTTCTGACTGTATTCACAGATCACGTCTTCGGCGTGCACTTCGCAGTCCAGCTTCCACGCTAGTCTTCCCTGCTTATCGAGCAGACGATGTGGAGAGAGGAGAGGGTAGAGCTCGGCACGAGTTTGGCGGCTGCAATGGAGTAAAGGAATGATGCTAGATTGTTTCGGGTAGGCAGGGTCGGAGACATGAATTTTGCTCAGGTTGGATTCAGGGCGCATCATGGAGGGGAGGGGTATAGATAGTGGATTCGCGGAGCTGATGGTTGGAGTTTCAGTTGGGAGTAGGAGCGCGTAGATTTGGAGGCGGAGCTCGGGCGGGAGGGTGAGGAGGGTGTAGGGTTCACGGAGAGACATGATTGTGGGGGGAGGTAGAGTCCGACAGTCGTCAATGGTAAACGTTCGGAATGCAGTAAGGTAAGAAGAATGAACGTGCGCGGAGTCAAGTTTACGTCACCCTCAAGCGAAGACTGGTTCAGGCGCGAGACGCGCGGCTCAAAGAGGGCTAGTGAAGCTTTTTAGAGAACGAGGGTCGAAGGGCTTTATTCATTATTAGAAGATTATACTTGCTACACGAAGATATCGGAAGCCTAGTACAGGATCTGCTCGGAAGAGCTTCAGTCCAATGTCGCCTTGGCCGCAACAGATAATGCAGGGTGCTTGCTGCCTTATTCTGGAAAGCGTTGTTCGTGATTTGTACCGGCGCTACCCCATCCTTCTTGGCCTGCACAACACCTTGGCTAGACCATCCGATAGGACCAATCTGTATCATGGGTTCCAGCACCACTGTAGGATACTGAAATCTAGTGTAGATGCCGCTCCTACCAAGGGCTGTGGAGATGAAACTCGCCACAAGGATGCAAGGAGTCAAGGCAACCGGGCCAATGCTCGACTGTCCCGCAAGAGAAAAATGCCAGAACATTAGACCGCCTGGTCACGCCCGTTCCCGTGCCGGATAATTCTCAGGCTGACAGGCAGCCTTCACTTGTGGAAGTTGAATTCTTACACTTTCGAATCTGCATAATGCGATCCTGAATCCTTCAAGCCCACCGACTCAGGCTGATCACTCCTGAATGGGGCTAGGCTAGGCGGTGCCCCTCCTCGACATGCTTCGTACTGCAACGGCTGACAGATTTGGAACAACAAACCAAGCTCGTCTGATATAGTCTTCCATAACGACCTTGTACGGTCGGCCATGTAGCGTGTTTCGTGTGCGATAGGAACGAGGCCGCGTCGTAGCAGAGATGTCGAAGATGGTCATAATTACCGAACCCTGTTCCGACATCGACCTTGACCGCGCATTCCATATCCTTTCCGATGCGTTTCAACATGTACAGCCAGTCATCGATGCCATCTTTCCCGAACACGATACGCCTCAAGGTCACGTCTTCGGGAGAGAAGCACTTCTGCAGTCAAAGAAGACTGACCCAACTGCTCACTTCATCAAAGCTGTGAACCATGATACCGGTGAAATCACTGGAATAGCTAAATGGCTTATCCTTCAGGGACAGGCGGCCCAGCCCTTGTTGCCAGGGACACTGTTGGAAAGCGATGAAGAGAAGGAGTATGCAGAGCATCTGCTGTCCGAATACCAAAAGTTCAGGTCTGAGGTCATCAAGTCGACGGATGGACATCTCTTAGGTCGGTCTCTCAGTCAAGCGTCATGTGCCGCTAATTTGAAGATCAGTCCTGGACCTCCTTGCCGTTGATCCGAAATTCCATCGTCGTGGAGCAGGCTCCCTGCTCGTGAAATGGGGTACCGACCATGCAGATCACTTGGGTTTGGAAGTGAGTTCACCATGCCACTAGCAATAAGCTCTAAAAGGCTGAACTATACTTGCCTAGGCCGTAGTCGAGGCTTCTGCAGCAGGAGTGCCCGTGTACCAAAAATGCGGCTTCCGTCCTGTGACAAAGATAGAGTTCAGCCTTCCTGAGAAATTTGCCAGCAAACCAATGTCCAATATGCTTTTCATGCGCCGGGCTGCCAAAAGCTCGAATCCGTAAGCGTCGCGGCTGCTCATATCATCAATAAGGGCATCGCGGTCTGTATGCATGGAGCCATTGAACGGCTGGCTCCCTTGAGAACGACCCTCTAGCGACTGAGGCTGAACATTTTGTTCATCCTCAAAGACCGTGCAACCGCGCCACGAGTCCATGAACTTAATAGCGGAGTCAGAGAATGCCTAACGCAATCGTCAAGATTTTGATCACGAAGTATGTTAGCCAGGGATTAGAGAAAGTATCAATCTTGTGGTCTTCAGCACTCCTTCATAGCATTTCCGTAAAGGCGGCTGAAGTACTGTGCTAGAAATCATCCTTGTAAGCCGACTGATTTTACTGAGTGCCCTTGGCGTGTCATTCTTACAGTGTCAGCTTTCTTTTGATACATTTGCCAAAGTCATGTTAGCAAGTCTGTCCTAGGATTGCAACCTTCTTTACCCAACGTCGGTCGTCGACACAATGCCTGATCAGCTGCTCCAGATTGTGTTCGGCTGCAGTTGTAGTCACTGACTGAAGGGCTTTGTCAGCCCTCGAACCACATTTACCTTGACATGTGCAGTCAGTGCAGCTCACGACACGTCGTGGAGCACTTTTCTCCTAGCTCCCTCGACCCAGTAGAGGCTTGCGTCAACTTTCTGAATCACTCGCCGAGTGCTTGCACAACAGACAGCTCCCGACCGTCGAAAGCATAAGAGGGCTTGAGTCGAGACAAAATGGTTCCAACTCCGATTCAAGAATAGCATGCGTTGGCATTATCGGGTATATTGTTTTTTCTTTATTCCATTGTGTTATAGATGATGACAGGTATCTTGGCAACGGCAAGCGAGAATATTCTTTGAACTGTCATATCAACGCTGCCGACTTGTAGGAACGATATGGAATTCGCCTTTGCGAGCTGTTAGTACTGTCAGGCCTGTATGCGACTGCCTCAGTGTATTCCAATCTCCTATGAAAGAAAACAATCCAAAAATCCATAAAAAGCTATACCCCCCCAATGACCCCATCTTCGAACTTCAAGCATTCGCTCGTGACAGACACCATTATTCCCAACGCCGAGCTCACAGCCGTTCATCCAGTTCAGCAATGGCAGTATCGAGAGGTCATTCCGATTGGTCGTCACTCTTACTTTCGTATTCTGCCAATGCATCAGACATGGATGGTCTAGTATTGGAAGAAGCCAAAATAGCCGTCGAATTGCCCCGTTTACGGCCAGGTGATCCAGTCAGGCCCATCTCTACGTAAAAGGGACAACATGTTAGGAAAAGCAAACAATACACTGTACCCCCAAACCCAGCGACCCATCATTGAGAAGCGAGTTCCGAGCAAGCATCAGCTCTTATTCAGCCACCGGCGACGGAGGATTCCACAAGAAGTGACGGAGCTGATTGGGTGAAACGCCAGGGACGACAGTGGAGTGAAGGAGTGCAACAGTGCCGGCGCTGTTGCGAGGTGTGGATAAGGTGATGCCGCATATTGCTGTTGGATTTTGTTTTCTTGAGGCGGAGAAAGACGAGACACAGTCGAAGCGAGGAAGTCCTGTTTGGGTGCTGTAGCGATCGAGAACTCTAAATTTGAGGATACTTCCTTGAGGCGAAAGACGACGGAGGTACAGTACTTCTGGGTGTAAGGGAATAGTGACTGTCTAGAGAAGAGCAATGAATATGAATTCAATTCGGCAAATATCTTAGGAATGCACCAGGCTGCCGGTTAAGATAAGGTCACGACAAGAGTAAGGCAGGGGATACAATCAACGTTGACTCGTTGACGGAATTTTTTTCCGTCTCCCCAACTTTCGTCAAGGTCTGTGCATCGACCGATCTGTAGTGGTATCTGCAATTGGTCTCCACAAATGGCACCGTGCTTGCTGATGCCATGCAGCGCTTCACTTGTTTAACACTTCGCATTTGAATATACTAGCTCTACGGCTTCGCAACACCGATCTCTTGGTTTACATTTCGTAGTTCCACTTGGTGGACAGCTCGAGTGGGCAGTGGGAATCCAACGATCTACTAATCTCGCGTTAATCATAATACATTTATCAAGCATAATGGGAAAAACCTCCACCCGAGGTAACAAGAAATCTAAGAAGGGCTTTCTCGACTTACCTGCAATTTAGCCCAGCACCGTGCTTGAGTCCTCATTCCGTATGACCATTTCCACTGATCGGAAATCGCAGAGATCCGTCTTCCGATCTACGATGAGCTACTTACCAGGACCGCTGCTAAACTATGCATTCAAGGAGCGAAGGGTAGCATCAATTCTCGCACCCTCAGCATACCCTCGGTCCTCCGTTATGATCCTTCGGCAAGCAGCGAACACTCCATCTGTGACAGGATAGAAGAACGGCTCCGTCACACCGTTACTGTCAAGCGATATGCCTCTCACGAGGACTTCCCATCCTCGGCCATCCTTTCCACCTGCCGCACCACTGCAAGGGAAGCCATACCAATCCTTTACCGCGCGAACACGCTCAGCTTCAAATTTTGCTCTCCCGATCCTGAGGAGACCTCCTCTTTCGCACAGCCATCATACCCCGAACTCTTAAACTATGACCCAGACGACCAGGCCCCTGCCTTGCGCTTCTCTATCCGCGTAACATTCCTCAGCGTCGTCAACCCCGTCAACACACGCACCATAACAGCCCTCTCGTTCTCCGGCCCGGACGCCGATCGCATCGCAAACTGCCTCCCGACCGTCACTCAGCTCGTCGTGAACCACGTCCCAAGGCTGCGACGGCTGGAAGTCTACGTTGAGGGGCGGAATAATGATCCGCAGGATAGATGGACCCCGGACTATTATCATCCGAATTTGAGCTCACCGTTTTATGCCTTTTAACGTAACAAGGCTCCGTGGCCGTTGTGCCGGGTCCTAGAGTCTTTCGTGAACAGGGTGACGTGGTTGAAGGAGTTCGAGTATGAGGGGTAGATGGTGTATCAGGATTTAGGGGAGGATAATCGGGGGGATTTGGCGGAGATTGAAGGGTTTGAAAGAGGTGTTGAGGAGGCATGCTGAGGTTGAAGCGTGCGCTGGGTGAAGTCCCCTGGACAGAAATCTGGCAGTCGAGGGTATCAGCTGTCAGCCTGCGTTTCTGCGACTCTGGTTCGGAAAACCCTTTGCTTCTTTGACATGAATCATGCGCCATTGATTGCCCTTGCATTAGAAAGACATACTGTTTGAGTTCAGCCCGAAACAACCAATAACGATAAACACATACTCAAAGAAAGACTCCCTTCCCAAGCAATAGCTGAAAGGAATCAAAGAGCCTGTATCTGACCACGTTCGTCGTGCTCCGAAACGCGCAAGGACTTGCTGACATGCTTCATCCGGTACCTCATGATCCGTTACCTCTTAGCAGAGGTACCGTTGGGGAAGCCGAGAGACGAAAGATAATTTCAAGCATAGCTCACACCTCATCTTCCTAGGCTTACTTGAGAAGGTAAATGGTAGGCCATAGTAAGGGATTTCAAATCTGTGACAGCATGGACTCAACAACAAACAACAGGAGGAGAGGCTCTGATCATCACTTAGTATGAGGAGCCATTCGTGAATGCCGAGAATTACAGTATCACAAGCAGGCAGCTAGAGACTTGAAAAGAATATCCTTACATGAGTTGGACATGATCAAGAGAAGCCCCGAGCTATATTCTTTACTCGTTGCAACACCCTAATGAATCTCGGGTATTCGCTGCAAACAGAGCGATATTGTAACCCGCCATCTCGGAGAACAGAGTCCTCAATTATTTGACTCTCGGGTAGCGAAAGAGTGAATGTCAACCAGAATGGCCATACCGAGGAGTTTTTCTAGCGTCGCGGTCGTAGTCGACGCTAATATCAATCATGCAATAGCCGACATCATACTCCATATTGCAATCTGCCCCAGACTCACCTCCTGTACGACAGTCCTTAAACAGGGTAGTGTATCGATACTTGAAAAGTTCTAGGAGCTCATGCTTTCGTCGGTGGACCCGGCAATGTGGTTGCATACCTCGGTTGCATGACTGCAACAATGAATCCTAGGCTTCTCGTCCAATTGGTGATCGATGGTATCTGCGTATAGGTGATCGAAACAGGAAAGACCGCATCCGTCGATAGCTCTTTATGCCAACCAAGTATGCTTCCTCTCAGCGACTTCGCTTTTGTACAGTTTTTGTTGTACGGAATGTCATGTACACAGCAACTCTTCCCAGACCCTTCCGATCCAGTAGCAATTCACCGCTCCTTGCTCCGTCTCTGGAAGAACGCATATCCGCATTACCTCGCTTCGAGAACGCTCCACGATGCCATCTTGCAATGGCCGCCGGCCTCAGGGGCCATACCCGAGCGTTGCGGTTCGTTCATGTGATACCCTTGCACGACATAATGTCCAACATCGCGACTGCGACAAGCTACGCGGCCTGATGCTCACGGCGCTGACCCCACCAAATTGCTGTGGTCATATTTGCCAGTCATGCGTCAATGCTACGGGTAACGCCTGCCAAGATAGAGAGAATGCAATTTTTGCCTCCAGACAAATGCCACTCTGTAAGAGCTGCCAACTCTACGAAGCCAGCCGCCATCCCGATGGATTTTCAAGTTGTGATTGCGACTGGAATCTCTCGCGCTCGCAAAGTTCCCAGTGGAAATGTCTTGATTGCCGGCGCACTGCCTTGAACAATGCAATAGCGCAGAGGGACCAGACGAACGATTGGTACTGGATGATATGCAATACGCGTCTTCACGGATTGACATTCAAGTCGTGCGCAGACAGAGACATGGACTTCCTTGCCTGCCCAGGATGTGGGAAAAAGGTTCCAGACGCTTATGCTGAGGACAAAGATTACCTACCTCCAAGCAGGCGTTCGAACACGGTCACATTCTGCGAGCTCTGTACCGGTATCGAAGTCGTCGCGACGACGGGGCCAAACTGGCAGGCGTCAAAGCTCGCGCCGGATGGCCCAAGGAGGTACACGCCGAGGGTCAGGGCAATGAATGCTCAGAAGCCAGCTTTGTCCTTTCAGGCTTACGGACAGCCTGTTCCTGTGTGGTCGCCGGATCTGCCTCAATATATCGTGCATCCTTAACCTCCGGCTGACAGGTCAGACAAGTCAGACAGCTCTAGGGTGTGACGGTATCTGTTCCGTGACAAAGCCAAACGAAATACGACGATCCGCTCAGGTGTTTGTTGGATATGAGTTCGATCCGTGGTCGACAGCTGTACCGTATATCCCGTCTTATGTCGCATTGTAAGGTGTTCTATCAGTAAAAGGAGTATATCAACGGAAAACTCTTCTGCTATGTGAAGCTCTAGGGCAAATGAATGGTGCCCATTCTCAGCCGCAAAAGGCTACCTTAGGTGACAACCCAAGTAGTGCCAAGAACAGCATAAGCCCGAGGTTTCTCCGGTCCGGAGTAGAGCCGGCGAACGTAGAAATTCAATTGAATGAAAGTCCGCTAGAGAACGTGAAACTACCTACCTCAATCTTGGGACGATCCAGCATGAAGCGCAAGCTGAATGACGAGCAGGTACCCAGCCCAGTCGAGCCAGACCCAGTCCCGCAAGGAAACACTACGTTCGTATCTTTCGGGCTAGATGCTCGGCTGCTCCAAGCAATCGCCCAAGAGAACTTCTCCAGTCCAACCCTCGTTCAAGCCAAAGCTATACCACTTATCCTTGATGGAAAGGATGTTCTTGGTCAGCAGTGTCTCCTTTCGCAGTGACTGAGTCGCTAAGCTTCCCTTAGCTCGAGCAAGAACCGGCTCAGGAAAGACAGCCGCCTACCTTTTTCCGATTCTAGAAGCTGTTCTTCGCCGCAAAGCTGTATGTAAGGGCTGGGAAATATATTGATGGGATACTCAAGTTTCGTGTAGGCTCGGAAGTCCAGCAAGGCAACTTCGGCGCTCATTCTCGTCCCAACCCGAGAACTTGCGCAGCAAATTACGAAAGTCATCGCAACCTTCACAGCCTTGTGCGCTAAGGAGGTTCGAGCCGTCAATCTCACTCAGAAAGTCCCCGATGCAGTTCAACGCTCGCTCCTCGCCGATCTGCCAGACATAATCGTCTCAACGCCCGCTCGGGTCTCACTAAACCTCAATACATCAGCCCTCGCACTGGAAAGCCTGACACATCTGGTGATTGACGAAGCTGATCTGGTGCTCTCATATGGCTATGAGGAGGATCTACAGAATATAAAGAAGGCTTTGCCGAATGGAATCCAGACAACATTGACGAGCGCGACGTTGACAGTGGAGGTCGAGACACTGAAAGGGCTCTTCTGCCGAGACCCGGTCGCGCTTGAGCTTGATGAAGCTAACGAAGGGAACAATGGGCTTACGCAATACATTGTCAAGTGAGTCCACAGAACCGTGGGTACCGAGGGTCTGGGTGTTAACATTATATCGCAGTTGCAGTGAGGACGAGAAGTTCCTATTAGCCTACGTTATATTCAAATTGAAACTCATCAAAGGCAAATGCATCATCTTCGTTGGCGATACGGATAGATGCTATCGGCTCAAGCTCTTCTTCGAGCAGTTTGGGATCAAGACTTGCGTCCTGAATTCCGAGTTGCCCGTCAATTCACGCATACACGTCGTTGAAGAATTCAACAAGAACATCTATGACATAATCATTGCGGCAGACGACCATGAAGTTCTTGGCGAGCGCAGCTCCAAGAAACTTTCAAAGAGCAAGCCGGGCAAAGAAACAGCCACCGAGCTTAGCGAGAGCGTCGAAGACAGCACACTTCCCAATGGCAGGATTCCAGACCAAGCCCACAACAAGGATGCACCGCCTGCTAATTCCAAGAAGAAGTTGAAGCCTTCCAAGAACTCTCAAGAATACGGCATCTCCCGCGGCATCGACTTCCAACACGTCACCTGCGTCCTAAACTTCGACCTCCCCACCACTCCTACCTCCTACACCCACCGCATCGGCCGCACCGCTCGCGCCGACCAACCCGGCATTGCGCTCTCCTTTGTCATCCCCGCCGCCCTCTTTGGAAAGCACAAACCCACCTCCTTCCCCACCTGCGCCCACGACGAAGCCGTTCTATCCGCCATCACGACCGAACAGCAGAAGCTCGGCCGCGAACTCAAACCCTACCACTTCGACATGCAACAAGTCTCCGGCTTCAGATACCGCATGAACGACGCCCTGCGCGCCGTCACCAGCACCGCAGTACGGGAAGCGCGCGCCCGCGAGATCCGGCAGGAGCTACTGAAGAGCGAGAAGCTGAAAAGGCATTTCGAGGAGAACCCGGAGGATCTAAGGCAGCTGAGACATGATGGCGAGGTGGGGAAGGTCAGAGTGCAGAACCATTTGAGGCATGTGCCGGGGTATCTGATGCCGCAGGGTGGGGCGCAGGGGGTGGTGGAAGAGGACGTGGGGTTTGTGGGGTTGAGGAAAGAGACGGAGAACAGGATAAGGAAGAAACGGGCGGAGAAGCGGGCAAGAGGGAAGGGAGGAAAGAGGCCAGCCAAGAGGGCGGATCCACTGAAGACTTTCAATGCGAAGGGGAGAGGTAAATAAGATCTCAATATGATATCTCACGGCCAGATTCGATATACGAACCCGTCTGGCACGCCAGGTGTTCCCACCATCGAGTCCTTCCCTTTATGTTACACAGCACCTCCCCCCCATCACCATCACAAGCCTCCTCCCTCCTCCCTCCCCTTCCATCTTACCTTCCCCATCCCCACCTTCCTCCCCACTCCCCCCTCCCCACCAAACCCCCAGCTCCCTCATTCCACGCCCCTCTTCCCATCAACCACCGCACTTTCAATAATCCTGCGTCCCGAGCCATGAAACACAATCCCGTGCCGTGCTCAGCACAGACTCCATCCCGTCTTTGGGGATGGCATGCACCTTTGAAGTGTAGCTATGTTTCGAACCAGAATAGAAACGGGTCGCTTAGCGGATGTGCATATGGCACGGCAGACGTGATAGATTGGACTGTATGTGTATGTGGGGAACGGGGTTGCGGGAGGGATGTAGGGAAAGGAGTTGGGGGAGGTGTGGAGGAGGCGGGTTGTGTGAGGTAGGAGGAT
>JAABUJ010004738.1_pt1 | contig 14087 bp, 9 predicted proteins | sample 5559131 | NCBI WGS metagenome assembly JAABUJ01 (sample SAMN10711875, study PRJNA513366) | rock metagenome | isolation source: Antarctica rocks | place: Antarctica: Victoria Land, Mt New Zealand nord | collected 2016-01-07
CCAGCCGGCACCACGTGGAGGTGAGAGTCGTCGCCGGCCAAACACAGTCTATTGAGCTATATGTACATTCATTCTGATCATTGAGATATTTATACAGAGAATATCTGTGATATCATTGCTTACTCATCTCTTACTAAGCATCCCTATTTATGTCTTAGTCATCATTTCCTATATATACTCTACATAGCATAAACAAATAGGAACAACTTTCTACAAACTGATTCACATTTGATAGCATCAAAGATTTAAAACACACTTTTAAATAACTTTAAAACTCAGACTTCAGTCTAAGCTGATTTAATTTGTATTTTAATTATGAAAGTTTCAATACAATAATACATAAATTATATATTTATCTTCTCTTCAGTGCTCATCACTACTTCAGTGTTGAGACTACAGAATAAAGAGATAAATTTTTATACTGTATTGTATAAAAAAAAGTTTTATCTTTCTTGTATTGTAATATATTCAACAGCAATTCAAACTAAACTGAAATTAATTTATTAATTAGTGTCTTTAATCATTTATAATCTCTCAGTATAAAGCTTAACTCTATTTCTATAATAATGAATAAACTTACTATCATTAATCAGTCATTAATGTCAAAAATGACTTCTTAAATTAATTACAAGATAATGACAAATTAAATTGCATTTCTTTAAACTTAATTAAGAAATATTTATGTTAATTAATTAATTTTTAGCTTTATGTCTGAGATTACATCTTTATTTAATGCAGCTTTAAAAACTTAAGAAATATTTAATGTAATAATGTTTTTCTTTACAGCAGTGTTCAAGAATTCTTTGAAGATAAAGACACTGTCTATTTATAAGAATAGTTAAAAAGTAGACATTGCAGAGATGTAAATTCTTAAAATAAATGCTTATTTTCAATTTTACAAAATATTGATGAATAACTTCTAAATGATGAAGCAAAGATTACTGTTATGATTAGTTATTTAAAAGATACTGTTAAAGTATGATGACTTTAAAAAGAAGAATGACTTCAAGCTGAAGAAAATTCATTAAATATTAAATTTTAAAATATAAATAACTTCTTTTTAGCATTTTTACTGATCTTTAAAAACATTAATGAAATAAAACATCAATGTTGCTGTTATAAGATCTTAAAATAAACAAAATCAGTTCAACAATATAAAGCAAAGTTTACAAAGATTGTGCAACTTCTTCAGTTTATATCAGTTAAATATAAACAAAAATAACAGTTTATTTAGAATTTAAAGCAAAAGATTTAATTTAAACTCTGAAAGTATTTAAAGACTGAAGTGACTACTTTTAATGAGTTAATTTAATGAGTTAATTAAATTGAATAAAGTCTTTAAAAAACACATAATAAGAGTTATTTTAATGTCTTTAATGACTTAAATTTAAACTGTAATAACTCATTAAACAATTCTTGAGATCAGTCTTAAAGTTATGAAAGATTAATTACATTTAAATTAAATAAGTCAGATATGAAAACTTATTGAATTTGATGTAAAAAGAATAAAGTATACTTTCATTATGAAAAGTTCTTACATATAATTAAAGACTGCTGAGACAACAAGAACACTGATAAGAGTAAAGATAAGAATAAAGATAAGAATAAAAATAAAAATAAGAAAAAAAATAAAGACAAAAAGAAGCTGAAGATTGTTGAAGTTGATTTGAATAATTTGAACAATTTAAAAAATTAAAGTTATTCATAAATATAGAAATGTTCATAAATAAGTTAATAGAAGCTTTTATTTAATTTAATAATGATTTGAGTAAAGTATTCACACTGAATGATCTGAAACTCTTATTATTAAATATGATCTTTAATTAAATTAATATTCTCAATTTAAATGCATATATTCTTACAGATCACATTTAAGACAGACTGAACAAGATAAACATGAAAGTATTAATTGATTTAGATGCAGACTGAATATATATCTTCTTGATAGTTATTAATTAAATATTAATTGATAATTAATATAAAATTAAATTGCTTAAGATATTCTTATTAAATAAATAGATCATTTAATTAATTATAAAGCTAATCTTTCATCTCAAGATAAATAGCTTTTAACAATGATTAAAAGCATAAATTATAAATCTTTAAGAATATAATCTCATTCTGAGATTAATCTGACTGAAAGTCACTAATTTTCAGATTGATTAAGCTATAAACTGTATAATAATTTAGAATTGACAACAAAAACATCATTATCTGTTTTTGAAAAAGTAACAATGAGCTGTAAATGAGTTGACATTAAATGTAATTGAAAAGTGTACAGTTATAAAGACACTTTAAAATTGCAGAACTGTCAAGTACTTATTAGTAATTTAACAGAACTTAAAGAAGTCAGAAGCTGAACTGTTAGCTGTTATAAATAAATAATTATAAATCATTATTAAAGAGTTTCAATCTATATTTAGATTGACTTTATCAGACAAATTATCATTTAAATAAGTATTTAAACATAGCATTAATATCAGCAACATTAAGTCTATCAACATAAATACTTACTCTCTGTCACAGCTACAGCTGAATGAACAGACTAAATAAATAATGAAGTTATTAAATAAAGATTTAATTTGTAAATCTGTAAGTTTATGAGACTTCTCAGTTCTGTTCATTAAAAAGAAGAAGAGTACATGATGAATATATATTAATTATAGAGTATTAAATAACATTATTGTTAAAAATAAATATTCATTTCTCTGAATTCAGAAATGTCTAGATCAGATTGACAAAGCTTAATATTTAATTAAGCTTAATCTCACTTTAAGCTATTATTAAATTTGTATAATCAAAAACAATACAAAAAAGACTGTCTTTAACACTCATTACAATAAATATAAGTTCACAATTATGTTCTTTAAGCTATACAATGTCTTAATGACATTTCAGTCAATGATGAACTCTATATTATAAAACTTACTTGACAAATTCTATCTAATATATCTCAACAACATACTAATCTTTTCTGACTTGATTTCAGATCATCAGAAACATTTATGAATCATTTTTAATATTTTAAAGAAATATAAGCTATATGCTAAGCTTAATAAGTGCACTGTTGAGATAAAAATTCTTAAATTTTATAAATATATTATGAGATAAAATACACTATGATCAGTTTCTATTAAGATATCAGTCATTAAGAATTGATCTGTCTCAAAGACAGCACATTATGTACAGCAGTTTCTTAAATTGACTTTATATTATTAATGATTTATACAAGAATTTGCATGAATCACAGCATCATTATTGAATTTGTTTAAAAAGAACAATGTTAAGTTATGTATAAAGAAGAATTGACTCATTATCTGAAATATATTATGTAACAGTGTCTTTCAACAGCTTAAGAATGCACTTACATTTAAATTAATATTTATTTAAGTAGCTGTACACAAATCATTTACTATCAAAATAAACACTTCTAAATAAGCAATTGACTGTGCTCTGATGCAGAATAAAATGAATGAGAAATGTTATTTAATTATTTATGATAATTAAAAGTTATAAGATGCAGAGCTTAATTATTCTGTTTATAAAAAGAAGCTATTAATCATTAAGCATGCACTTTAAATGTGACAGTACTATATTAAGAATGATCATACTATGATTATTGTTATGAATTACAAAGATTTACAATATTTAAAGAATACATCACACTTATTTAAATAACTAGCTCAATAAATCAACAAATTTCAGTAATATAATCTCAACATTTAATATTGATTTAAAGCTCAGACTGTTGTATTAGATTTAATTAGTTATTGACTTAATTTTATAAAGAAAGATTCAGCAAATAAAGTGTTCTTAAATGCTTTATGAGAATTAAATAATGTTAAATGAGAGAAAACAATAATATTATATCTAAAAGATAATACAGAATCTGAAAAGTCACTGCTTTGCAAGCATGTATGTAAAAATGATGTAATGAATCAATTTTAACTGCATTATGATTTGAAATTGAACAACTTATATTTAATTTGAAAGTAAAACAATAATAAAGTGTTATTTTTACAGTTTTAGTACTGTGCAGACTTTTTAAAACATATATATATTGAATATGAGCATTTAGAAGTGTCAAGACTGCTAAAAGTCATTTGACTTTAAGTTTAATAATATAAATTATTGTAGAATATTAAATTGTTTATAAAGCATTATCTTAACTATTAAGTTGCTCAATGATCTCAAAAATATTAAGAAATTAAAGAATATTTATATTTAACTTGCAAGAACTTACTACTGTTTAAAAGATAAGAAATTAATATAATAAATATATTATCTTGAATGTTCTGAGAAAACTGCTAAATTATAACAACAATTAATTATATTACAGACTGATCTGTAACTAAAGCTGTTCTGAATGCAATGAAAATAATAATTGTAGATTTTCTGTATAATAAAATCTTTATAAATTATAATTCATTGAGAGAGTTACTATTTAATAATAGTACAAACTTTCTCAGCTATGTCATGATTTACTATTTGAAAAAGCTTGAGACTCAACATAGAACAATGACTTTTTATTATTTCTATATAAATGAAAAGATAGAAAATTTAAATAAAATATTGAGCTTCATGTTTACAAAATATCTTATGAGTAAATTAACTCAATTATAAGACAAATACTTATTACAAGCATTTTTTGCAGTCTGAATCTAAGCTTATAGTACAACTAAATAGAGCTTATTCTATCTATTATATAAGATAAATTTATAATTATTAGACAACTTGAATGATCTTTAACTGCTGAGAGAAACTGATTTTAAAGATTAGTTAAAATGAGTCAGACAGATATAGATAGTTTAAGTAACTGTTAATAAATTTTTTTTATAAAAGATTATTGAATCAAAAACAATTTGTAATAAAACAGAGTGATTAAGCACTACAAAGAAAGAAGACTGAGTGCTTATATGAAATGAAGAGTCTTAGAAGTTTAAAGTTAAATGATTTAAGTCTTATAAGATATTGAAAACTCATTCATTAAAGATTTACACATTAAAAATGTTTACAGAGTGTGTTCTATAAAATTTAATTCATAATAATTAATTTGTGAAAGCATATATCTTTAATGTCAATGAATTTTGAGTTAATTCAGAGCTGCAAAGCAGTCTAAAATGAGCTAAACTATCTGTGCAGTGATTAAGTCTTAAAGTTGATGAGATTTTTAAATAGAAAGAATCATCATTGTCTTTTTTAAAGTGGTCATCAAGTTAAGTCAGGCTCAGATTTTAGAACCTGACCTGACTCACTGAGCTTAACTTTGAAACCTGACTCAACTCATAATATTAGGTAATTTTCATTGTTTCTTGTGTAATTTTGATAATTTTTACATCATTGAAAAGCCCTCACAATTCTCTACAAAATGAGCCTAAAATCACAAAAAACAGATTGCTTTCAAGCTCAATGCACACAACTAAAAAAGAACTTTCAACTATATCTTAAGTTAAATGAGATTGCAGACAAAAGAAAGAACTACATAAGCTTTTAATAAAAAAGAAAGAAGATCTTTTTTAAAAGACAATTTATAAGATATAAAAATGTTATGAATAAATAAATTTATCTGTATCTCTGTTACAAAATGTTTTAAAAATACATTGAAGTGTTACTTTTTCTGAACTGATCTTGACTGAAGTAAATAATGTAATGAATACATTACAGAAGATTATTAAAAGCTGAAGAGATGTTGATGACTTGACTTTAATATTTATGATAAAAAAGAAATATAATTAAAAGAAAGTGAAAGTTCTGACATCATATAGTACTGAGAAAAAACTAAATGATTAAAAATGACTTAATAAAGATTTATAATAACAACATGATGAGTTGAAGTCAAAGTGAACAAGTAATAAAGCTGAAAAGAAAGATTAAAAAGTCTTAACTTCAGTAATAATTAACAGTGATTTAATGATGACTTATAAAAGAAATATGAGCTTATATAATCTATGTAAGAGATTTAAGAAAAAGATTCTCATAAATTAGAAAATAATAGTATTAGAAACAGAATATTTAATCAATTTTATATATTGTTAATCTTTAAACTGAAAGTGAGACAACAACATACTGAAAAAAGAGTTTTGCAAACTTTTCTTAAAACAGAAATGATTAGTAGTTTTATGAATATAATTAAAAGTAGATTTCTTTTAATTTAAGTTGTTATTATCTGCACTAAATGACAATAGTGATGTGAAGTGAAGTAAAACAATGTGAATGTAAATTGCAGACAGAAAATTTATAGAATGTTAAGCAAATCTCTGTATTCACATCAGTGAACTGTTGTGACTGTGCAGTAAGAAAGAATGTGATATTATTGCTTACTCATCTCTTATTAAGTGTCTCTATTTATGTCTTAGTCATCATTTCCTATATATACTCTACATAGTGTAAATGAATAGGAACAACTTTCTATGGACCAATTCACATATCTTAGTGTCTGAAAGCATGCTTAGTTCCCGCGCCTGGGTTTTGCAGGAGAGCCTCTTGTCGCCATGAACCCTGCATTATGTGAAGCAACAGATGTTCTGGGAATGTATGCACTGTACATTAAGTGAGAGCTCGATATCTCCAATGGCCATCACCAGCATCAGTCATTGACTCACCGCTGTGACCTGGGTCTCAAACAAGATGATCCTGCCCACTGGCATCGAACAGTCACTCAATCAAGCCACACCCGAGAAGGATGTTAACAAGCGTGCCGATCTGTACAACCTCTGGCTACAGATCGTTTCAAATCATACAAAGCGCAAGCTTACCTTCCGCTCTGATATCTTCGCAGCCCTTGCCGGTCCCGCATCGATCTTCCAGGCTTATTTCGGTGAGCGATACCTGGCTGGTCTTTTCGAGTGGGATTTGTTGCGAAGTCTGCTATGGCGAGTCAAGGATTCCTCCTCAGCTGCACGCGCCTCTCCATCACATACACCTTCCTGGAGTTGGGCATCAGTCGTCGGAGCGGTAGGGCCTGAAATCGCCGTTAACAGCAGTCTGATACCACCAAGACTCGTTGGTGGTCTCGCGGCTCAAATCCTGGTCGCAGAAACATACTTGACTGATGGACTGCTCGCACCTGCCAATCATTTTCTCGATGTCTCGGGCGGGATGATCAGGCTTGGAGGGTACTTACTGCATGGCAGTTCACTGGCGAATCTATGTTACGAAGGTGAAGCTCTAGATCCAATCGAAGCAGATCCTGCCGAGCCGAACAGAGTATACACTCCTCAGTGCTCTCTGCACCTTGACATATCTGAAGACCTGGACAAGCCGGATGATGTGGCTATATTGCACCTCGGAGTCTGGGAATGGAGGTTTGGACTTAGCATGCGCTCAAATCGGCTTGCGACGGAGTTTGCAGGGCTTATATTGAGGGCGACCGATTCAACACGATCCTTCTATTACCGCATTGGCATTGCGAGCATGAGAGTTGAGATTGTACAGGATGGGCCTACTTATCGTTTTTCGTGAGGAGAGCGAAGGGTTGATTGCTACGAGGTGGGTTAAAGCGGTTGTCACGGTTGTCTAACCGCCGAACCCTTTATCAGGGATCCCTTATACTGGTAGCCGTTAGCTGCTGGTGATAAAGAGTGAGTATAAGGCAGTATGGGAGGACAGAGGGCGAGCAATGGTGAGTGTTAAGGCCAGAAGTAGAGCATGATGGAGTAGAAGGCGAGTATCAAGGCATAAAGGGGTGTTTGGGGGAGAATGATCCGCTGGTATTTTAGCGCCAGCATTTGAAAAGTCCTTTGCTATTCAGATGTATGCTTGGTGAGACTTGAAGCATCACTCGGTTGCTCCCAGCTAGAAGCCGCCTGGTGCAATTTGCATGTGTTCCCTCGACTTCCGGAGTTCTAGAAACAAGTGTGGCAGTGCGCTGATAGCTGAAGATTCCGCATCTATGCCAATTGAGCCGCTAAGGTGAGTTCTTGACCGTGTGTGTGAGTTCCGGAGTTCAGGACTGGGGAGATCCCAGGGGCTGTACGGCTATTCATAAGATGACTCTATACCATCTCCTTGCTTGCCTTTCCGGCGACTAGACCATAAAACCTCAGTACAAGTACGACTCAGAACATCTCTGCTTGTAAACATTGACAGTGACTCTCAATAGTAGCTCTGCCGAGAGTCCTTCCTGAGTCAAATCCGCATGAGAGTTGAATGCATTAAAATATGTTTCTAGTGAAGATTCGTTGGCTTGATAGACCCTAGGAGCAGAAGGGGTTCTTGCGTATTCTGAGAAAACAATCCCTAGAAGAGAATAGTTATCTTGCGGAAGTGAGCGGAAAGGAAGATGTATATGTTAAAGAGAGCGATCAGCTGAGTTGAGAACAAATTCAGAAATGAATGTACACTGTAATTATTTATTCTCTCTGTTAAAGCCATCATCTAAAGTGATGTGATATCATTACTTACTCATCTCTTACTAAGCACCTCTATTTATATCTTAGTCATCATTTTCTATATATACTCTACATAGCATAAACAAATAAAAACAACTTTCTACAGACTGATTCACATAATGAGTAACCATCAAGTTAGATTAAACTCAACTTTTAAAACTTAATCTGACTTGTTAAGCTCAACATTAAGACTTAACTTAACTTATAATATTGTGTAATTTTCATTGTTTGTTGAGTAATTTTGATAATTTTTACATCATTAGAAACCTCTCACAATTCTTTACAAAATGAGTCTAAAATTATAAAAATCAGATCACTTTTAAGCTTAATTAAAGTGGCCATCAAGTCAGGTCAGACTCAGATTTTAGAACTTAATTTAATTTATTAAGCTTTACTTTGCAACTCAATCTGACTCTGTGCAGAATCAGATTTTAGACAGAATTAAGTTAAACTATTCTTGACAGCTTAAATTAAATTAGAATTAATTAACTTTTGTTATTAAGCAGCTTTATATTGACAGCAGCTACTATTGCAACATTTTTAATTAACATTGTACACAATTCTTTTTGTTTAACTACATGTCTGCTTTATAAGCATTATATATAAGCATTATTAACTTAATTATCAGATCACTCATTCTTTACAGAGCAAAAATACATTAATTAATACACTTTATCTTTTTAGTAAGTCTGCAATGTATAAAAGATTGCTTTCATCTTTTATAATTTTTTTAATATTATCAGATTCTCTTTTTTATATAGCTCAGCAACTATATCATAAATAAGTCATGAAAGAGATTCTTAATATGTAAAAACTTATATTTTTAAAAAATATACAAAGATATGTCTTACTTATTTTCTGCAAATCTGTAATGACTAACTAATTTTACTTTAAGCTGTCATTATACTGATTAGAAATCTCTTTAATCAGTAATGAGAAGAATTCTAAATTTAAAATGAAAGAATGCAGCTTTTATCAATATTGTTATTGCTGCATTGTATGAGCTAATCAGAGAGTGTTAAAATTGAGCATTTTAATTTAGTTTAATAATGCAATCATGTAACTCACTTAACTCTTTTTATGCAGAAACTAATTTAAAAAAAAGAATTATTAATAATTTAATTTTCTTCTTTAAAGATGTCATGCTTAACAACTCATTCTTTACTTTCATTTTATAAACTTAATTCTATCTTATACATCTTCATCTGTAATTCATATTCTGTTCTCTTCAATAAATCTTGTATTGTCAAATTCACAAGCTTTAAGATCTACTTAATATTTCTTTGTAACTTTGACTTTCATTGTGACTCTGTCATGCTATATAACATAATTTTAATGTCAGTTTCTTTACTGTAAGAAGATCTATACTTAATAAAGAAATTGCAACTAACATGATTGAGATACTACACTTTACAAATTGTATGTATTGCTTTAAATTTCTTAAATAGTAGCTTAAGAAGAAATGATCATAAATTAATAAATTTAAATAATTGTACAGCTTGATTTAAATTGATCTTAATTATCTACAAATTCACTGATAACAAAAACACAGCATTTATGTAAACAAATGATAGACTGATAGTATAGAAGCTTAACAAATTCATTTATCTTTAATATAACACTTTTTACATTTTCTTTCTACAGAACATCTTACTTTTTATATTAAGCTTTTTACATTTTCTTTCTGCATCATGTAAGTAAACTAAGTAATGAAGAAATATGATGCTGATTTTCATTTTAGAAATACATTATCAGAACAGAGAAAATTAAGTGCAAAGATTATTTTCATTAATGTAGCAAAAGTATTAAACTTCATATCTCTCATTATTGAATTGAATTAACTCATCAACATAGTAAAAGCATTAAGCTTCATATCTTTTATTACTGAATAAAAACAATTCATCAGTAAAAGAATACATTCTATTGATATATTAGATTTTTCATCTCAATTTAAGAAGAAGAAAAAGAAAAAGATCAATGAAATTAATTTATCTGTCTTAGACATTGCTGCATATCTGAAGAAAGAAGACTTTGCTGATCAATAAAAAAGAATAAAAACATTTATTAATTATTCTGAATTCATACTCAATGCTGCACTGCCTTAAAGTACTTTAGCTGCTTCTTTTACTTCTTTTGACTCAAAATTTAGTACATAACTTCACTTATTATAATGCTCAATTATAATGCACAAAATGTATACTAAATCAGAGACTAAATTGTATTCAAGAACTTAAAAACTCTTTATTTATTCTTTTATTGAGTTCTTTATGTTCTAATATTACTCAGAAATTGACTTCATCACATTCTTTAATGATTAATATATTCATAAATGCTGATATTGAAGAGACTTAAGAGCAGAATAATATGATAATGAATAGATTGAATATAGATCTTAAACATAATTCAGAATATAAGAAGCTTAAGATGAAGATTTAAAGAACAAAATATGTAGTTAAGATAAGAAAGAAAATTGTTGCTAAGAGATATGTAAAGAATAAATATAATGAGTATTAATAAATAATTATAATGTTTTATATCAGACTTTAACTTCATTTGTAGTGATCTTTTTTATAGATTAAAATGTAATTGCTGAGTAAAAGAAGAATGAAGATACTGCTTAATAAAATAACTTAATTATAGCTGCTAAAGAAACACAAGCTCTGTATAAGCTTCTTAAAGCAAAAAGTGCTTTCTCAATAATTAAAGAAAAGATATATTAACTTTATTTGACATTTAGTCTGTGCTGATATGATTAGATTGAAAAAGTAGACAAATATATTTAAAGTTGTTGAGATAACTGTTTAAATGAAGTAGTTAAGTATTAAGAATGAATTATTCAATTTAACAGCTATAAATAACTTACTATAGCTAAAGATGAGAATTTAAATCTTATTATACAGATTTTTAATAGCAGCATACTTAATTCAGAGCACATAACAGACAAGAAGAATCATTAATATATATTATACTTTTAATACTTTTTTATAATGATTCTGAAGACAAAAGCTAATGTTATTTCATTTTATAGTTATTAACTCTCAACAGTGTTCAATGTCTCTGCAGATAAGAATAAAGAAGCAGAGATGATATTAAGTAATGATGAAAGTAAAGTTATAGTAATTTTTTCTGTTTAAGTAATGCTGAATAAAAACATTAATGATGAGTACATCTTTCTTAAATTTGATGAACTTATGCATGCAGATATTAGAAAAACAATATTGAAAAAAAATAAAATATATTAATTCTGCACTGTTTATCTATCAGAGATTTAACTAAATTTTAAACTTCATAGACTGCTATTTTAATGTTAAAGAGTGATGAAGTTAAGATACAAATTAATCAAATATAATTATATTACTTTATTATAATGCTCTTTACAATTGTCTATTAGCTTCTTGCTGATTAACTATATTTATAAATTAAAATCAACAATAAAGATTAACTGTCAACATTACAAGCTTTAATCTTCACTAATGATGCAGATCAAGAGACAGAAGACTTAGTAAAGATATAAAATAATGATGAGAAGAATAAAAATCATTATGATGATGATAATAATAATGTTAATAAAAATACAAAGAATAAAAATGAATCCTGATGCTTTAAACAAAGCTGAATGTTTTTAAAGACTTTTAAATATTGTTTTTTACATTTAAGCATGTTTAATTCTAATACTTCACTCAATATTATTAGCTTACATGTAACTTGTGCTTATTACAAGAAATTTAAGAAAATTAAAGTGTTTATAAACTGCATAAAAAGAGTAAAGAGATCTGATGTTTAAATTAGAAATCATATTAAGTATATGTTTATTGAGATTGTTGATGCTTAAATTAATGAATGTTAACATCATCTTCAGATAAAAAAGAATGAATTTCTCTTAATTTTAAACAATCATTAATGATATCAACAGACAAAAGATTCTTTCTTTTATGAAATTGTGATACTGAAGCAGTTAAAAACTTAATGTATTTTATCTGTACTTTTAAGTGTGAATATAATGCTTTTAACAATTTTCTGCTTTATTAATAAAGAAGACTTTTTTCTCTTAATTAATGTTGTGTTGTATTCAAGACTGCATGTATATTGATAGTCAATGTACTCTGAGCAGAATTGTTTAAATAAATAATTTAAAAATTAAAATCAGTAATTATTAAGTCATCATTAATGATCTTAATAGCTGATGCATCAATTACTGTAGTGAGTCTTTCAGATAATGAATTCATGTAATCTTTAATCTTTCTTAACTCATAATTATAATCATCATCAGTAATTACATATTCTGAGTATGTGCTGTTCAAGATATTTATAATACTTAATTGTATCACTTTTATATTTAAAGTTTAATCATAATCATTGTTGTTAAGTCTTAAGTCAATGTTCTTATCTTAATTATGATCACAAAGCCTGAAATTAATGTTGTTTTTATAATTATTATCATTATAAAGATCATTATCACTGAAATAGTGATCTGATAAAAGCTCTGTACATAATTTAGTTGCTGTTAAATTTAGCTTATTTACTGATGAATCTTTCTCATCACTATTAACAATCATTGTCAATACAGATTTCTCTTTAATTCTTTTTATTACTTTTGCTGCAAGAATAAACATATTATAATATTTAATCAGTATAATGTTCTTAATAATGTCTGAGTTCAGTTAATTTCAACAATATATAATCACATCTTAAGCTGTATTGAACAAGCATTTAACTTTAATATCTGCTGCAGAAATTGCAAGTATATCTTTTACAAATTGTATCATTGCTGATTTTAAGTTCTTTATTAGCTTTCAGTAATTAAGTATTAAAATGTTCACATTTAACACTGAAGACTTTTACAGATAATCTGAGACTTCTTTTGTCACAAATGTATTTTGATGCTTTTTTACATTTTTTATGCAACTTATCATTGCTATTATCTTCTTCTTCTTTGAGTCAAGAATTCTTAAATCATCATTTAATGATTCTTTCTTCAAGTGCTGATAATTGATTCTATAATATTGTTGAAACTCAAGTTTATACTTTAAATATAGATCTTCTCAGTCTTCTTTTTATTGAAACAATATGTCAGTCTTGCTATGTAATATTTATTGAGAACTGAGAATATTTTACATTATATATGTTAAGCTTATTACATAAATTCAATATGACATCAAGATTACAGAACAATTCTTCATTGATTTTTATCTTTTTATAATATTCAGTTAATTTCTTTTTTAATGCATTAATGACATTCTGCAACTCAACATTAAAGAACAATTTAAACTTTCTGATTGCTTCATTCTGTTTTTTAAGATAATTAAATAGATCATTGTATATATATTACAACTTATAAATTATTAATTCACTAATAACATTCATTGTCTCTGTTCAGTTCTTGAAGTGCTTCAGAAGATGCAGCATATATTTAATATATTGTTACTCTTTTATATTGCATCTAAAAAATTTCATTCTGCTTATTGTCAAAGTTAAATGTTCTATTCATTGAGAAAGTTCAGTTTATAACTTATATGCTTGACTCAACATATTATATAAAGAGTTTCATCAAATCTTTACATTCTCAATTATATCTCATGAATTATGTTAAAAAAAGCCGCGACAGCAGCAACACACCCAGCAAACAGAGCGCATAGCAAAGCTGATCAAAGTAGAATATTGAGTCACTTCACCTTACCTGCCATCGCAATGTCAGCG
>JAABUJ010004740.1_pt1 | contig 14085 bp, 7 predicted proteins | sample 5559131 | NCBI WGS metagenome assembly JAABUJ01 (sample SAMN10711875, study PRJNA513366) | rock metagenome | isolation source: Antarctica rocks | place: Antarctica: Victoria Land, Mt New Zealand nord | collected 2016-01-07
GCGTCGCGGTCTGGCTCCTCGACTGGCTCTGGCCGCTCGACGCGCAGGGGCGCACCGGGCGGCGACGTTCGCTCAGTGCCAAGCCAGGCGCACGCCCCGCGCTGCGGCCAGCCGAAGTGGCGGGCGCGCTCGCGGGCTTCCTGATCGGGGCGGCACCGCTGATCGCCTATAACCTCGCCAGCGGTGGGACGCTGAAGGTTTTGCGCGCCAATACGGGGCAGACGGAGAAGGGGATCGATAACAGCGATTTCCTGCACAACTTCGTCGGGCGCTTCGGCGCGTTCAAGACGGTGCTGGAAGGCTCGTACTTCTGGTTCCTCGGCGAGACGCACGCGAACCGCCTCGTCCTCCCAGCCTTCCTGCTCTGCGCGGTCGGACTGGTCGCGCTCGTCTTTCTCATCCCGTCCTATCGCCGCTTCCGCAACACCGTCGCCTTCATCCTCGTCTTCATCCTGGCGATCCTGGTGCAGAGCTCCTTCACCCTCTCCGGCCTGGAGGCGACCCACCTGCTGCTGCTGCTGCCCTTCCCACTGCTCCTCTGTGGCGCGTTCGTCGGGCTCGCCGGGCAGGAACTTGTCGCGCGCCTCGGACGCCGTGTAGTCCGACCCGCGCCGCGCGGCCTGCTCGTCGCGCTGCCGAGCCTGTTGCTGCTTGTGCCACTCGTCGCGGGAAACCTGCTGATCGGCGCGCACTACCACGAGGTGCTGGCACGGAGCGGCGGGAAGAGTAGCTTCTCCGACCGCATCTACGGATTGGCGACACTCCTCGACAGTCCTAAAGGCGCGAACGACCCGTTCGATTATCGCCGCCCCTACGCGCTCGATTGGGGGATGAAGTATAATATCGAGTTGCTGACCGCCGGGCGGGTCCAGCCGCAGGAGATCTTCGGTCAGGGACCAAATCTGCCGCCCGACTATTTGCAGACCCTCGACGCGCTCTTCGCCGATCCCAACGCGATCTACATCACCCACCGCATCGATGGCGTCAACCCGCCCGCCGCGTACCCTGACCGCACGCGCGCCTTCGTGCAACACGTCGAGGATCGTGGCAAACGCATCGTGCCGGTGAAGACGATCACCGAGCCGGGTGGTGCGCCGCTGTTTTATATCTACACGGTACGGGATCGCTGAAGGGCAAGGGGGCGGCGCCCTCGTTGTTGAGTGCGCTGCCGAGGGGTTGAAACCCCCGACTGAAGGCTCCGCCACGAAGTCCGCCTGCGCGGACTGGAGTGTTCTCGGCGCATCGCTCGTCGGCATTCGTAGCGACTGAACCAGCTATTGGCGGCTCATCCCCCCGCTCATGGGAGGGGCGGGTGCCCCCCGGGCGGCGAGTTGCGAGCAGGCGCGAGAACCCCACCGGCGCGCACAGCAAGCCCCCATCCCCGCAATGGCCCCCCTCTCCTCGGATCGGGAGAGGGGTGACGCGCCGGGTGCCCTTTGGGCGGATGCGACAGGGTGAAGGTCATACCGCCACAAGCAGCGTCCCGCCTTGCCACGCGCCCCCCACGCCCATAGGCTTTTCGTACGGAGTGGCCGTACAGGATCGTGACCGAATCATGAGCGAAGGGCGGACCGGTGCGGATCGACCCGCTGCGGTCCCGCGTCGAGGTCGAACTCGACGCGATCGCCGAGCGCCCCGACACGGTGCCACGATCGGCAAGACGCCTTCGCCCGGACCTATGGGCGCTTCTACGCCGAACGCTAAGTGCTCTATTTCGCAATCGGCTGTAGGGTTAGGCGGCAAGCGAGTCCTCCGTCGCTGCGGGGATGGGCTGGGGCGTCGGCAGGCTCGGGAGGGCCGCGAGGCGGGCCTCGAGATCTTGCCGGGTGAACCGCCAGTGGAACGGAGCGGCGGTGGCGTTGTAGTGTGCCTCGAACGCCAGCAGGCGTGCCTCGACAGCGGCGAGGTCCGGGACGTCATTGGGCGTCAGGGCCTTGCGCTGGACGATGGAGAAGTAGATCTCGATCTGGTTGAGCCAGGACGCATGGGTGGGCAGATGGACCAGCACGAGGTTCGGGTACCGTGCCTGCAAGCGCTGGCAAGCGGCGGTGCCGCGATGGCTGCTCCCGTTGTCGACGACCCAGAAGACGCGCGGGGCACTGCGGTAGGGCTCCCGCTGCATCACGAGGTCGACCAGCAGCCCGAACGGGGCGATGCCGGTGGTGGCGTCGCAGCGCCCGATCGCCCCGCCGCGCCGCACGTCCCAGGCGGCGAGGTACGCCAGCGCCCCTCCCCGCGCGTACTCGTGCTCGACCCGCATCGGCCGGCCGGGCAGCGGCGGGGTGGTCGCGTGGCAGCGCACCCGCGCCTGGATGCTGGTCTTCTCGTCGGCGCTGATGACGCAATCCGCCGGACCGAGCGGCTGGCCCTCCCACCATCCGGCGTACAGGTCGAGGACACGCCCGGCCTTCGCGGCGAACTGCGGGTCGCGCGGGAAGAGCCAGCTCCGGTGCCGCCAGGGCTTCAGCGCATCGGCGTCGAGGATGCGCCAGATCGTGCTCGCGCTCATCGGCGGGCGCTCCGGGTGGGTGGCGATCAGACGCGCCAGTTCGGCGGTGCTGTAGCGACTGAGCGGCTGCTCATGCTGCGTCGGCAGTTCGCACGCCAGCGCCTTGACCGTGGCGATCGCCTGCGGGGGGAAAAGCGGGCTTGCGCCCTTGTCCGCCTCGGTCCGCCAGCCGGAAACCCGCAATCGCCCAGGTCTTCCGCCAATAGCGCACCCAATTCTCGTGCTTCCCGAGCCGTCGCCCAGCCGCCACGTTGTCCAGCGCGGGCTGCGCGTGCAGCAGCACCACCAGCCGCGCCCGCGCGACCTGATTCTGCGGCGCGTGCGGCTGTCGGATGATCCGCTCACACAAGTCCACCTCCGCCGCCGTGAAGGTCGGCTGATAACGGGGGGCCGGTCCGGCCATGTCACGCCTCCTCTCGCGTCGGCCCGACTGTACCAGCCAGCGTGCATCCCTACAAACCATTGCGAAATAGAGCACTAAGCGTATCGCGACGCGCCACCGATATCGCGCCTCCAGCCGGCGGATGCGGCCTGGGTTATCGCTCGCCTGGCGGCGTGGCTCGCGCCCTAACCCCGCTGGGAGCCGGGGCGAGGTTCGGCCCGCGCCAGTACCACCGCTCCGATCGCCATCAGGATCGTCTCGGCCTCCGGGTCGCTGGTGTGCGCCCAGGTCGCCCGGCGAAGCGCCGCCAGCTCCTCATCCAGCCGCAGCCAGCCGCGTACCTCGGCGAGGCGTGCCTCACGCGGGAGGCGGCGATTGGCTGCTGGGCGACCGAGGGTGCGCTCCAAGCGCTCCAGCCGCGCATCGATCGCCGGACCGAGGGAGGCGGCGGGACGGGACAGCCAGGCCGGACGAGCGGCGATCGTGCCGGGCAGGGCGATGAGCCAGTCGGTGATGTCGCCGGGCGGCGGGGCGGCGGGGTCTTGCGCGGCGAGGAGTTCGAGCACGGCGCGGCGGCGTGCGCCGCCGAAGTGGAAGACCCGGACCGTCGCCCCATCGCCGGTTGGCACGATCGGCCAGTCGTCCGGCCCCAGGCCCATGTAGCGCCGCACCGCCTGCGGCTGGCCGGCACCGTGCAGCCAGGGTCGGCTGCGATAGCGCCACGCACCCTCAGCGCGCGCCTCCTCGGCGACATGGCGCACCTCGATCCGAAAATCGGTCCAGCGCCGCACCTCCAGTAAATGCCCGCCCGCGCGCAGACCCCGCCCCCCCCCGAAGGCCACACCGCTGGCGATCGGGCGACCGGTCGCCTCATCCGCCACCGTCGCCCCGCCATCATCCTCGATCGTCGCATGGATATCGCCGTAGGGGACGCGGGCACGCCATTCCTCGCCGAGTCGCAGCCCGCTGGCGTCGGCGCTGAGTTCGTCGTTGGCGAGCATCGTGTCGAGGAGGGCGCGGGCGAGTACGGGCGAGGCACAGCCGTCGAGCAGGTCTTGAAGCTGGGCGCGTGGCCGGGCGATGCGGCGCCCCTGGAAGATGTAGGAGGCGACCTGCTGGCGGGCAACCGCGCCCTCTGGCCCCCGCGCGCCCTCCCCGAGCCACCCGTCGCGGGCGGCCTCGATCATCGCGGCGTGGACGACGGTATCGAGGAGCGTGTCGGCGCAGGCGAGCACGCGCGTCGCGCCGGTGCGCCGGTTGCCGCGCCCGATCCGCTGGAGCAGCGCCGGGACATCCGGCGCGGGGCCGTCGAGGACGACGAGATCGATGTCACCGATATCGATCCCGATCTCCAGCGTGGACGTGGCGAAGACGACGATCCGGCGCTCGCCGCGCGCCGCCGCCTCGGTCGCCTCGCGTTCCTCGCGATCGAGGCTGCCGTGGTGTGCGCGCACGGCGTAGCCGAGTCCGCGGAGGTCGCGCCGCAGCCGCGCGGTGAGTTCGTCCACGCGCTGGCGGGCGTTGGCGAAGACGAGCACCTTCTCCGGTGCGCCCGGCGCGGCGAGGAGGCTCGGTAAGGCGACCTCGACCCGCGCGCTCGCACCGGGTGCGCCGATCGTCTCGATCGCCCGCGCGCCGGGCACGGTGATCACCGTGCCGTCCGGCAGATAGGCATCGCGCACCGCCGTCGCGTCCGGCACGGTCGCACTCAGCGCGACGATCTGGACGTGGTCGTCCGCAGCCCACCCGCGCGCCCGCGCCTGCCGCCGCAGCCGCCGCAGCCGTTCGAGCAGCCAGCGGGTCTGCTCGCCGCGCGGCCCGCCATGCAGCAGGTGGATCTCGTCGAGCACGACCGCCGCGACCCCGGCCAGCGCATGGCCGTCGGGTCGCCGTCGCCGCCCGCGACAGAGGAGACTGTCGAACGACTCCGGCGTCGTCAGGAGTACCTGGATCTGCGGCACCCGCTCGGCGTCGGCGCGGTGGTCGCTCGTGCGCCGGTCGAGGCGCAGGCCGAGCGTCGCCAGCGGCGTGGAGAGCCGGGCGTGGAGATCGTTGATCAGGGCGCGCGTCGGGGAAATATAGAGGATCGTCCACGGCGCGGCCCGCCCGATGAACCGTTCCACCAGCGGCGCGCAGGCCGCCTCCGTCTTGCCCGAGGCGGTCGCGGCGCAGAGCAGCACATCCGCTCCGGCCACGATCGCCGGGATCGCCGCGCGCTGCGGCCCGGTCAGCCGCCCGAAGCGCGCGAAGAACGGATCCCAGGTGCGCGCCAGACTGCGCGCGATGGCGCGGTCGATCGCGAGCGCGGCTTCGGGCGCGTGGGGGTCCGCTGACGGCATACCGGACGCTCGCTTTCTCGGCTCGCCCCGTGTGCATCGCGAGGGCGTACATGGTGCGCCGTGGTTGGCTGGCCGTGGTTTGCGGCGGGAAGTACACCCGATTCGTACGCAACGACTACGTTCCTGGCCGCTTCACGACGGGTGCTCCGTTGGCGCACCGGATACGTGGTGAGGAAACCGACCATTCATCCCCGAGCGTCGGCTCCCGCTTACCCGACCGCTCCCGCTGGTGGCCCGTATGCCGCATCGAGCGCGGCCACATAGCGCTTGATAAAAGCGCGGATGAGGCCGCTCTCGTCGAGGGCACCGTGTGTCAGGCTTCCCTCGACGCGATCCACCAGGGCCGGGTCGAAGTCCGGCTCGCGGCCATAGGCGGCGGCGTAGAGTCGCCCGATCTGCCCGGCGAGTTCCCGGCGCAGCGCGGGGGGCCACGGTGCCAGCCGATAGCTGCCGCCGCCGGTCGCCGCCAGCATCGGACCGACGACCGCCTCCTCCCCCGTCTCGTCCTCGTCGACCGTGGCGAAGAAGAGGCCGAGCGGCGCGGCGCGGTGGGCGGTCTCGCCACGCAGGTAGGCGGTCAGCACGCCGAGGTGTGCCCTGACGCGCGCGTAACTCGCCCGCGATGGCACCTGCTCCACCTCGAACTCGTCGATCGTGACGACCAGACCCCGCAAACCGGCCAGCCGGGCGACCGTCGCGTGGCCGGCCAGGGCCGCGACGAGGTCGCAGGGACGCTCGGCGACGCTGTTGCCGAGCATCCGCCGCAGATGTGCCGCCCCGTCGCGCGGCTTGCTCCGCGCGCCGATCTGCCGCGCCACGTCGGCGGCGGTGAACTCGGGGCTACTCGCGAGGAGCGCGTCGAGGGCGTAGGCGTGCGCGTCGAGTTGCTGGCGGCGGTGGAGCTCGGCCATGACCTGATAATTCTGACGGACGCGGTCGAGCACCCCTGGTGCGTCATCGGCTTCGTCCAGGATCGCGGGCGCGGGCTGCCCGGCCTCGATCGCCCGCGCGTAGAGATCGAAGACCGGCGTTGCCGAATCGCCGCCGGGGGTGCTCAGGCTGCCCCAGAGTTGGCGCAGGAAGGTTTCGGGCCGCGCGAGGCTGATCGTCTGGCCGTCCACCTCGACGCGCGCCGTCGCGTAGCCCTCCCGGCCCGCGATGTAGCGGATGACCGCCATCGTATGGCTCTTGCCGGTGCCGAACGGACCGGTCACGGCGGCGACGTGGGGGCGGTCGCCGAGCGTCGCCGGGAGATTGGCGAGGGTCCAGGTGCGTAGGTCGGCGAACCCGAGCGTCAGCTCCTCGATCGCGCTCTGCGGCACCAGCCCGAAGCGTAGCGCCTCGATCGCCCGCCGCGCGACGATGTCGCCGCGCGGCGGCGTCGCCGCTGCTTCAAGGACCGCATCGGGGATGATGTTCGCTGCGGCGGACGTATCCAGCGCCACCAATTCCCCCGTGAGTACCGCTACCTCAACCCCGCCGAAGCCATCGAGCCGCACGAGCGCGCCGCTCTTTGTCACCCTGACAACGCTCCCCGGTCCGAAGTGCGCCGTGCCGACCCGCGCGCCGATCCGCAATGCCCCCGCCTCGTTCATCACACCTCGTCCCACTCGCCATCGCCACGAGCGCGCACGACCTCGCCCGTATCGAGAACCCCCTCGTCGTGCAGGCGGATCAGCATCGCGCAGGTGCGTTTCACCATCGTGCGCCGGTTCGCGCTCGTCGGGTCGGCGTCGGCGATCTCCCGCGCCAGCTCCTCGACGATCGCCATTACCCGCCGCTGCTCGGCCCCCAGATCGCGCGCGGTGTGTTGGTAGAGGAGACCGGTCAGACGCAGGCCGATCGCGCGCAATTCGCGCTCGGGATCGCCCCGAAATGTCAGGTCGATCCGTGGGGCCAGCGTGTTCCCCTCGAAGAAGCCGTAGCCGGGTCCGGGATCGACCACGCGCTGCTGCAACGCCGGGAACTGGTCCAGCCGCTCCACCAATCCCGGCTCGAAGGCGTAGACGATCAGCGCGGAGCCGTTCCGCAGATCGGCGACGGCGTTGATGTTCGACTGGAGCCGCGAGAGGATTCGCGGCAAATCGCGCCGCGCCACGTCCAGCCCCTGCTCGGCCTCATCGTAGCTGACGACGGTGCCACGGAAACCCGCGATGCGGACGAACTGGAAGAGCGAGAGCAACATCCGCCGCCCGTACAGGTTCTCCTCATTCTTCGCCACCGGGGTCAGCCCCAGCTCCCGCGCCAGCGTGCGATCGGTGATCGCACCATCGAGCCAGCGGCAGGCCGCCGCGAACGTCGCGTCATCCTCGCGCAAGTGGGCTTCGAGTCCGTGACGCAGCACCCGCCCGAACGCCTCCAACTCGAAGTCGGCCTTGTCGAGCCCCGCGATCCAGCCCGCGATCAGGTGATCGCCGAGCGCGGCATTCCCCGAGGCTCGGCCCTGGATCTGCGCCAGCGCGGCGGCCAGCAGCGGGCGGATGCCGCGCTCATCCGCGCCGGGCGGGCGGATCGCGCGCGTCACTTCGCGGTAGACGATCAGGCTCTTCGTGAAGTCGAGATCCTTGTTCAGCGCCACCTCGGCGGTGACGCACTCCAACGCCCGCGCGATCTCCAGTAACTGCCGCAGGAAATGGGTCTTGCCCGAGCCGAATGGCCCGACGACGAACTTCTCCGCAGAGTCGCCCCGTGCGAAGCGCGCCTCGAGGTATTTCTCCCGCAGCCGCACGAACGCCTCTTCGTAGCCCACGCCGAAGAGCGCGCACCCGTCGCTCGGTGCGGTCCCATATTCGGCCATCCGCTCGATCATCGCGATCACATCGACGGGCATTGGCTCACTCCGTTGGCAGTCGGCAGTCGGCAGTCGTCGTTCGGCAGTCGGCAGTCGGCAGAAGGAACGATAGGGGAGTCGTTGGTCGTCGGTCGTCAGTGGAAGTGCGAAAAGCAACAGCAACCGACCTATCCTCCACGGACTACGGACTTCTCACTCACGACTCACGACTCGTCCAGGCGTAGCGGAGCCTTTCGCGGTTCAATCCGCCCCCTCTGGCGACTGACGACCGACGACTACCGACTCGCCGATCCGCTCCAGCGTCAGCGCGGCCAGCCGCCGCATCAGCGGGCGGCGATAGCCCTCGCCGGCGTGCTCGGCCAGCACCGCCTGGCCCGCCGCGTGCAGCGCGTCCGCCAGGCCGTCGGTCGCGGCACCCGCCGCTGCGGCGAGGTCCACCAGTCGCGCGGCGATCCCGGCCAGGAATGCCTCGGGGGCCGGGGTCGTGCCGACCGCCTCGATCGGCAACACCGGCCAGCGCCAGGCGGGTGGTGTGTCGGCGTCGCGCCACATCTCCAGTCGCTGACCGAGGGCGGGGTAGAGGCGCGTGCCCTGCTCCAGGAACCCGGGGAGCACGGCGAAGACCGCGACGGTGCCGACGATCCCGCCGGTCGTGCAACCGTCGATGAAGCGGCGCATCACATTCGCCGCCGTTTGCAGGCGCTTCGAGAAGGCCGCGCGACCGGGTACAAGCGTCCGCTCGTTCTCATCGAAGAGGAGGATCGTCCCGCGCAGGCCGAGGTGATAGAGGCCGCTCAACGCTGTGTTCAACACCTGCTCGGCATTGCGACGCGAGAGGGGTTCCTTCACCCCGTCGATACCCGCGCGCTTGAGTTGCGCCGCGCCGATGCGCTCGCCCCGCAGGTAGGCCCGCAGCGGCGCGGCCAACTCCGGCTCGCCGACCGCCCGGAGCATCGCCGCGCGGAAGCCGGCGTGCGGCAGGTGCGCCCGCCGCAGCGCCGCCACGCCGCTCAGGCCACCCTGTCCCCAGGTCGAGAGAATGTCGGGCAGCGAGCGGACGATCACGCCACCGCTCGTCACCTCGACCCGTTCGAGGATGTGCCGGGTGATGAGCGACCAATCCTCCAGTCCCAGATCGCGCGATAACTCGGTTTGCACCACGGCCAGACCGCGCGCGGCGGCGCGGTCGCCGAGGAGGCGCAGCAGATGGGTCTTGCCGGAACCGTAGCTCCCCTCGAAGAAGCGACAGGTCGCGCCCCCTTGCGCGACCAGGTCGCCGAAGACCTCGCGCTCGATGTGGGCGAGGAACGGGGCGGTGCCCACATCGAGGAGTTCCGCCGCCGTGTGGCCGAGGACACCGTACTGCGCCACTTGTTCGAGGGCGGCGCGCACCACCGCCGGGGCGGGCGGCGCGTCCGCCGACCGGGCCACTCCCCCCACGCTCATGCGTCCCCTCGACCACCGTCGAACGGCACGATGAAGCACATGGTCCGGTAGTCCTGCGTCGCATCGAGGCCGTTGACGACCATCCCGAACTGGCGCGACTCCTGCTGACTGCCGGTTTGCAGGCCGAGCCGCTGCCCATCCGGCACCTCGGCGGCGCGCGCGCGATAGCGGTCGAGGTTATAGAGGAACGCCCAGCGCGGCAACTCGGCCCAGCGCAGCTTCTTCTCTGGGGCCTGCCCCGCTAATTCGTTGCGTACCAGGGCCACGCGCACGCCGCGATAGAAGTCGGGCAATGGCACCGCCTCCGCCCGACCCTTGCCGCCGCGCTGCCGCGTCGCCCGCTCGCCCGCATACGCATCGCGGAAGGTGGTGGACAGCGAGTCATCCGGCAAGGCGATGCCGTGCAGCAGCGCCCGCGCCCGCTCCTCCAGCGCTGCGAGGTCGTCGGCGCTACCGATCGGCGACCAGGGGGTCAGCGCCTCACGGTTATAGAAGAAGCGGGCGCGCGCCTGCTCGCGCTGCAACCCGAGTTCGAGCATATCGACCCGCCAGCCGCCGCTCCGCTCGCGTAGCTGTTTCCCCGCCGCGCGGCCCGCGCGAACCCACTCGACTTCGAGCGGATGGAAGGCGGCGATCCGCTCGTGTCGGGCGGTGTCCAGGAAGCGCTCGGTGCGCTCGCGCAGTTCATCGAGCGCGGGGCCAAGCGTGGCCCCGGGCGGCACCCGCTTCAGGACTGCGGCGAGCCGTTCAAGGGCGCGCGGATCGGTCGGCCTGATTTTGGCGAGCGCCCCGAGCGGACCGGCAAGGCGGCGGTACTCGGCCTGGAGTTGCGGCAGCTCCTCTACCGTACCACCCTCGGCGCGCACCTCGTCGGCCAATTCCTCGGCCTCCGGCGGCCCCGCGTCCGGGACGAGCGACTCCTCTTGCTCCGCCACCACCACCGCAGCCGGTTCCCAATCGTGCATATAGCCCCCTCATCCTCTCGACGCTGTCTGACAGCGTTCTGACAGCGTATAGTTTACCAGGACAGGGCATATTTGCGATGGGTAGGATCCCGGATGCCGCTGGCAAGCCTTGCCTGAGTGGTGCGCTGTCAGCCCGATGTGCCGACCAGCGTGGTAAATTGTGGGCCACCGGGTTCGCGCGGGGCACCCTCGCGAGCCAGGTGGCTACCCGATGGAGGTTGAGCCCGGCGGCGTGGCGCCCCGGTGATCGCGTATCGGCGCGGCGCGGATCCCGGAGGTCATGGACGAGGGGGAGACCGGCTACGTTGTCGGCGACAGCCCTGAGCGGCGGCATCTCCCGCCCCTCCGCGCCTGCACGCCCCCCTTCTCGGCACCAGGCACCTTTCCTTGATATAGTACCCTGTAGACAGCCTACGGGGAAGGTGCTAGAGTGGCATCCTCCCGCAGATACGTGGCGGGAGGACCAGCGCAGGAGGCTGGAGGCAGTGAGGATCAGCCCTTACTCTGTCGCTACAGCGCTCACGCGGTGAGCGTTGCCCCTGGACAACCAGCGCCCTTGCTTCCTCTGCTTCCCCTTGAAAATCAGTGTGATAGCATACGTTCGGATCGGTGTCACGATCCGGCGGACCGGGATCGATCTCGTCGCGGTGATCGAACACCGTCGGCTGGCACTTGGCAGCGACGAGTGACGCGGACGCTTGCTGATCCCAACGCGCATACACTCGCATACATTGGACCGGACGCGCGTACAGCACACGCAGGTTGAGCGAGAGCCTATGGCACCGATTTTCTCCTCCCGCGCAAATACCATCTCGCGCACCAGCATCGTCGTCGCGCTGGCGGGGCTGGCGGGTTTCGCCGTGCTCCTGGGTGCCTTCGTACGCTCGCCCTACGTGACCCGCGCGCAGACGCCGATCAACCAGCCGGTCATGTTCAGCCATCAGCACCATTCGGGCGATCTGGGGATCGACTGCCGCTACTGCCACACCTCGGTGGAGGAGTCGAGCTACGCCAGCCTCCCCGCCACGGAGATTTGCATGACCTGTCACTCGCAGATCTGGACCGCGAGCCCGATGCTCGAACCGGTGCGGCAGAGCTTCACTTCCAACACCCCGATCGCCTGGAACAAGGTCAATACCCTGGCGGACTACGTCTACTTCGACCATAGTATCCACGTCCAGAAAGGGGTCGCCTGCGTGAGTTGCCACGGGCAGACCGATGAGCAACCGCTCGCCATGAAGCAGCAACAATTCCAGATGAGCTTCTGCCTGGACTGCCATCGCGATCCGGGGTCAAGCCTGCGCCCCGCCGATCAGGTGACGAACATGCACTGGGAGCCGACGGGCGATCGGCAGGCGATCGGCCAGCAGCTCATCCGCGACTACCACATCCTCGGGCCGGACATCCTCACCAGTTGCTCGACGTGTCACCGATGAGCGAAGGAAGGGCGCGCGATATGTCCGAGGACGCGACGAACGAGCAAAGCGGGAGCGCGCGGCGGGCCGTTTTCTGGCGCGGGCTGGAGGAGTTAGCCGACACCCCGGACTTCCGCTCCTTCCTCCACCGCGAGTTCCCGCGCGGAGCCTCGGAATGGGTCGACTCGCCGAGTCGCCGCGAGTTCCTGAAGTTAATGGCGGCGTCCTTCGCCCTGGCGGGGTTGACCGCATGCGGCGGCGAAACACCGGAGAAGATCGTCCCCCCGGTATACCAACCCGAGCAGCGCACACCGGGCCTTCCGCTCTACTATGCCACGGCCTTGCCCCTCGGCGGGTACGCGCGCGGGGTGGTCGTGACGAGCCGGGAGGGTCGCCCGATCAAGATCGAGGGGAACCCGCAGCATCCGGCGAGCCTCGGCGCGACCGACGCCTTCGGGCAGGCGTCGATCCTCTCGCTCTACGATCCCGACCGCGCCCAGGCGGTGACGAGTGCCGGGACGATCCGCTCCTGGGACGCCTTCCTCGGCACCTTGACGCGCGAACTTGCCGCGCGCGATCGCGATGGCGGCGCGGGGCTGCGGATCCTGACCGAGACGGTCACCTCGCCGACGCTGGCCGCTCAGCTCCGCGCGCTCCTGGCGCGCTACCCGAACGCCCGCTGGCACCACTATGAGCCGCTGAACGACGACAACGCGCGGGCGGGGATCCGCCTCGCCTTCGATCAGGAGGCCGATTCGCTCTACCGTTTCGACAAGGCACGGGTCATCCTCGCCCTCGACGCCGATTTCTTGCTCACCCCGCCGGGACACCTGGCCTACGCGCGGCAGTTCACCGCTGGGCGGCGAGTGCGCGCGGGGCGGAGCGAGATGAACCGGCTCTACGTGGCCGAGGCGACCCCGACGATCACCGGCGCGATGGCCGATCACCGGCTCCCCCTGCGCGCGGGCGAGGTGGCGACGCTGACCCGCGCGGTCGCCCGTGGCGTCGGCGTCGAGCTCGGGGCGGACACCGAGCCCGCACTGCCCGCCGCGCGAGCCCGTTGGGTCGCGGCGCTCGTGCGCGACTTGGTCGCACATCGGGGGGCGAGCCTCGTCGTCGCGGGCGACGAGCAACCGCCGATCGTCCACGCCCTGGCGGCGGCGAGCAACGCGACGCTCGGCAATCTCGGGCAGACGGTCAGCTACCTGGACCCCGTGGCGGTGGCCCCACCCGGCGCGACCGGGCAGCTCGACTCGCTGCGCGCCCTGACCGCCGCCATGGCGGCGGGACGGGTCGATACGCTGATCATCCTCGGCGGCAACCCGGTCCTCACCGCCCCCGCCGATCTCGGTTTCGCCGCCGCGCTCGATACGGTGCGACTGCGGATCGGGCTCGGTCAGTACGAGGATGAGACCGCAGCGCGCTGCACCTGGCACATCCCGGAGACGCACACGCTGGAGCAGTGGGGCGATTTGCGCGCCCATGACGGCACCGCGACGATCCTCCAGCCATTGATCGCGCCCCTATACAACGGCAAGTCGACCCACGAACTCCTCGCCGCCCTCCTTGGCACACCGGGGCGAAGTGCACACACGATCGTGCGCGAATACTGGCAGGGACGCGCGGGCGGCGACTTCGACCGCTTCTGGCGCACGGCGCTCGATGCGGGGATCATCGCGAACACGGCGGCAGCAACCCGGACGCCGAGCCTCCGCGCCGATTTCGCCGCACGCCTCCCGGCCACCGCAGCGGCCTCGGCGGGCCTGGAACTCATCATCCGGCGCGACCCGACGATCTGGGACGGGCGCTTCGCCAACAACGCCTGGCTGCAAGAGCTCCCGAAGCCGCTGACGAAGCTGACCTGGGACAATGTCGCCTTCGTCAGCCCGGCCACCGCCGCGCGCCTCGGCGTCGCCACCGAGGATCTCGTCGAGTTGCGCCTCGGCGAACGCGCCGTCCGTGCCCCGATCTGGGTCCTCCCCGGCCATGCGGATGAGTCGGTCACCGTCACCCTCGGCTACGGGCGGACACGCGCCGGGAGCGTCGGGACGGGGCTCGGCTTCGATGCCTATGCCCTACGCACCGCCGACAGTCCCGTGTTCGGCGAGGGGTTGGCGGTCCGTCCGCTCGGCGAGCGCTACACCCTCGCCTCGACGCAGATCCACTTCAGCATGGAAGGGCGCGCGTTGGCACGTACGGGCACGCTCGCCCAGTTCCAGGCCGATCCGGCATTCCTGA
>JAABUJ010004731.1_pt1 | contig 14084 bp, 10 predicted proteins | sample 5559131 | NCBI WGS metagenome assembly JAABUJ01 (sample SAMN10711875, study PRJNA513366) | rock metagenome | isolation source: Antarctica rocks | place: Antarctica: Victoria Land, Mt New Zealand nord | collected 2016-01-07
GGTAAACTGTTGACCAGTGAAGACTCAAGTCAGTCAATCATACAGGACGGGAGACGAAGAGATTCAGCAGAAAGCACTTCGCCAAGGCCGCATCTTCGTCAGCCACACTCTGCTAGGATGGCAGATGGATACTTTACTACTTTGGATGAATCTTTGACACGGATTCGAGAAACATCAGAGCTACACAAACCTCCTGTTCCAGAGCTTGGTAGCATCAATCCCAACGAACTTTAATATTAATATTATTAGTCTGCTTTAATGAGATCGCGGAAATTTCGAAACGCCCAAGCGTAGGAGCAAAGCGGCGAAGAAACATCTCGAGAGGTGCTGGCACACAGATGGTCCTGTGTCTGCACCATGGGTAAAATACACAGTGTGTAAAGTGACATGGGGATCTCAGTGCCCACATTGCGAAGAAAGAAGACAAAATGGAGAGCAGCCCATGCCTCTTCTCCTTTTCTACAGATTACAGATTGCGCTAGGCTCTTGGGCAGTAGTAGTCTGGTCTTTGATGTGCAGAGAACCTTTGAGCTGCACGGCTGAAGGTTGTACCATTGATCAGGTTGTCGGCATGCAGATTGCAGGCCAGAAACCGTGAATACTGATGGTTATTATTAGCACACCATCAGACAACGGTTTTCGACGCCGTCGGGACGCCTGTGGATCCAACATTGAACCTGCCTGAACCCCGAAATGGCTTAGTGCAGGCGCATATCAGAATTTTGCAGCTTGCAGCTTAGTACTTTACTCAGACCTTGTGTCAAGAAATTTGTTTACCATAAGAGCTTGCAGCAAAGATTCCACATTCATGAGAGGCAAATTGCGAGGTAAGTGCGAGTCCTTCTCATTCACGACCCCGGATCCGATTCCGTTTGTGCTCAGCAGGGGACTGGAAATGATATGGCTATCGTTTCGCACCTTATTCCGGCTTTCAGTTGATCCTCTTCTGGGGAAGACACCTCGCCGGACATCGCGTCGAGCGAGATTTTCATTCATTGTAACCAGACGGCAGACGGCCATCGATGTCAGTTTTAGCTTTCCCCTTGCCTCGGATCCGTGCATGCCAACGTTACCCCGTTGCATGTCTCAAACAACCTCTGCAGGCGCATTGCATAGGGCGCGGACGTCCTCGCACTGCGTCCCCAACCGGGGGTTTCCATCTGTGCTTCCGCCCCAGAGGAAGTAGCAACGTCCGTGCATCGCTTTTCGATTCCCGGCCGGCGGCGATCCGAGCTTTTGCGGCAGGTGGGCAGGGATGCTCGTTTGAGGCAGCACAGGAGTAGAAGACGGCGTTTCGATAGACTTTCTTTCTGTTGAAGAAGCCGGTATGGTCTATGGACGCCGGTTTGCGCCTTCTATGGAATGTGGATCGCTAATCATAAGGCTCAAAACCCACTCCAAGTCGTCTATAGGAACCCCAAAGATGCAGAATGCCAAACTTGACCCCAGTTCCTATGGCTGATCTGCCTTCTATCTCCTCTTTCCCGACAATGCTATTTACCACTGGTCCCCATCAGCTCCACACATCCTCCTGATACTGGTTGCTACTCCTCATGCCCTTCACCACCGACTCGGCCTTCTCCTGACTTATCCCCCTCTTCTCTGCAATGATCTGTCCCAGCACGATGCTGACCTCTCGCGCCATACTCGCCGCATCGCCGCAGACATAGAAGTTCGCTTTCTGCATCAGGAGGTCATTGACCATATCTGCGTTCTCTTGCAATCGATGTTGCACATAGACTTTCTTCCCCGGTTTTTCGCGGCTGAATGCTAGGATGAGGGAGAATGAGTCGCCGAGCGAGGATCTGTACGTCTGCGATATTGTAAGTATGTGGTTTTCAAAGGGTCGAAGAAAGAGCAGTGCGACTAACCTCCCATTCATCTTTGTACAAGAAATCCTCCGTAGGTCTCCTACATCCGTAGAACAACACCGTCTTTCCCACTTTCTCCCCTGCCTTCGCTTGCGCCGCCCGTTCTTGAATGAAGCCTCGGAAAGGAGCAACGCCTGAGCCAGGGCCGACCATGATGATTGGCTTTGAGGGGTCGGAAGGGAGCTTGAAGTTCGAGTGTCGGACGTGCACGGGAACGTGGATGCCATCGTACTTGTTCCTTGGTCCGGTAATCGCGTAGGTCAAGCCATGTGGATCTGGGTGCGGGTCCCCATGTTGCTTTTGCTTGAGCGCGAGGAGGTAGTTCGTGGTGACGCCTTTGACGATGTTGTCCTGAGGGCCAGGAATCCGGACTTCTTCGACGACCGCCGTGATGCTGATTTTCTTCTTCTGGACCAGGGATGAGGAGGAGATGGAGTAATATCGTGGCTGGATCTTGTTTACACCTTCAATCATGATCGAGAATGGGATTTTCGTCCAAGGGGATGAGCTGATTCGTTCTAGGAGTTGTGCAATGTTGAGGTATTGGGAAGAGACCTTATCCTGAAAGTAGTCTTTGTCTTCGCCGAGCTTCGTCATTTCGGCTTTCGAAGCATCGTCAGGCGAGAATGCTGCTAGAGAATGGACAAATTGACGCGATACCGGGCCACAGATCTCCATGTGGTAGCGGATGGCGGCGTCGTAGGTAGTTGGAGTGGGGAAAGGGACGCGAGCTGTGGGATCAAGGCCTTTTATGCTGATGACTGTGTGGCGCTTGTCGGACAGTCCGAGAGTCTTCACAAAGCGATCGACCTCTTTGCCAGCGTTTGTGGGCCAGACGGCGATATGATCGCCGGTTTGGTACGTTAGATTCGAGCCGCTGATGTCGATCTCCATGTGCAAGCAGTTCCTGTCCTTAACAGTAAATATCTGTCTTGACTCGACGATTGGCGCTATGTATGGGTTGTGGGAATTGTAAGGGCCTTTGGATGTGCCTTCGAGATGGTTCTTGTTTGGTTCGCCAAGGTAAACCTCATGGTCTTCGGCCTTCATGTCTGCTCTCTCCGTGATGCTAAAGATGGGCTCGTAGACGGCCTCACGTTCTTCAAGGCTCATTTTCTCCGATAGAGATGTCCACATTGGTTCTTTCCATGCCAAGAAATCTTCCTCCATTGTACCAGCGCCATCGTCGCCTTCACCAGCTTCGCCGATTCGAGTGGCGCCCAACTTCTCCAGAGCGGTATTGACACGGCGGACAAGGGCGTTATAGTGCTCGTAGGTATTGTTTCCCAGACCAAATGCGACGAATTTCAGGTTTGTCAGAGGCTTGTCGTCAGCACTGCCACCATTACTGAAAGAGACATCTTGTCCAGTGATAAATTCATAGAATTCCACCGCATTATCTGTTGGCTCTCCTTCGCCGTAAGTAGCGAGCACAAACATAGCAACCTTGTCCTCCGGAAAAGTATCCAAATTGGCGTAATCATAATCTTCCAAATCTGCTACCATCGTCTTCAGACCAAACCTGGAAGATGCTTCTTTCGATAATCGTGAGGCATAATCCTCTGCTGTGCCTGTCTGCGAACCATAGAAGACGACGCAATCTTTTCCCGATTCATCCATTTTCTCGAGGATGTCCCTCGTCTTACCTGCTTTGGCGCCACTTGATAAGGCGTACGAGCTCGCGTAGGGGTCCTTAGGTATTCCCCAATAGGTGCCCTTGGTGAAATATGCAATGCTCGCAACGACAAGGATGGCAAGGACAATGAGGTCCAGTGTATCGAGTTGCGCCATGGTCTTGATTGGCTAGTCATCAAAGGTCAGCCTGTCAAATTTGATGAGCTCCCATGGTTATTGTGCGGTATATAGAAAGGTTCTACAGATATTGAAGGCATTTCACTCACAGTGCCAGAAGAGAAGGGTAGGTTCCGTGAAGACGAGAATTCTGTGAAAAGATCTTGTTCAGCGTGGCGGCTGAGCAGCTTGCGCAGGGGTCTTTTTAGAAGGACTTGACGGATAAGAAGTAGATGTTGGAGGATGGATCTCCTCAGCGATTCATGGGCATTGATATTCACATGGCGAAAAGCGACAAGTCTCGAATCTTCTCAGCGTCATCCAGATCTGTCCGATAGGCTTCTACTGTGCCACTCTCCCAGAACGCCGCACTTGATAGTAGACAACAGATCTATTCCTTTACATTTTAGCGTTAACCGGCGTATCGGCCCGGGATGCTACGAAGCACCACCGAAGTCCGGCAGCGGGCTTGAGCTGATCCCTTCAAAGAGCGGAAGGCTGATGGACGCTCGCCAGCACTGCACCTGTGGACAACAACAAGCACGATGAAGTCGCCCGGTATCCAGATACCTCGACGACCGATTGCCGAGCAGGCAATACTATACACCGATCTCAATATGAAATGAGGCAGAGTTCGTCGTATGATGCATCATGGGTGAGCCCCCTCTCGCCCTCATACAACAGCCCCCTGTTCGGACGAGCTTGTGTGATATCGCAAAACTGTCTGCAATATTTAGACTGACAGCTGAGATACAATAGCCGGAGCTCCACCTGCCAATGGAAGGCACAATCCGCCGGTCGCCGGGGCGAGCCAGCCGCCATACTACACTCCTCCCTCCCACGCCGATGTTAATGGCTTCCACGGTATCACTAGGAGCGGTTCCCATTCTCGAGATCCTTCAGGGGCTCGCGGCCGTGTGCCTGCACCCTCTGGTGTGAACCCATCTGTCCTGCAACAAGGTGGACCTGCGCTATCTCCGCGCTCGCAATCTAGTAATCGCTCTCCTGGCGGCCTCAATGTGGCCATGGAGCGTCGTCCATCCCTTACGCAAAATCATTACCGCCATGCATCGAAAGCACACGGGCTTTTCGCTCATTCGAGAAACACCAGCTTTGTAAATTCGCCGGCTACTAGTCCACTCAGTCCTTCCAACGGGACCACGGCAGTGCCCGAATTCTCAAGCCTGACGATGCATCAACCAGGAAACAAAGATCCTCGACCGAGTGACTCGCCTTCTAATATCAGCAACATGGGCTCCGCATCGACTTTGACAACCAATCAGGAAGTGGGTGACACGTCCAATTCCGGCCAAACGAAGAGACGATTGGAGCGCTCCGGCGGTAATTCAACCCGTCGAGGCCACAGTAATCACCATTCACAGACTAAGCATCAGCATGCTAACAAGCCGCAAACCGTCACCGAATGGACTATATACCATCTCTTTGTATCAGTAAGTCAACTTACACTCAATTGAGGTTAACGCTAATAATGGTATAGTTCATGGGGCAAGCAGACTTCAAGATGAATCAGTGCGTACTCGAACTGACAGAACATGAAAACACTGTAGAAGATGTATGTGGCCACGGCGTGGACCTGGGTTTTGACCAACTGATCTCGGCGCTCGGCCATATTGCAAGGCAGAACCCAAAATACCTGATTGATTATGTCATGTGGTGGCGAAAAGAAAAAGCTGATGAAGCGAATAAGGCCAGATCAGACACGAGCATGGTATTTCGCGTTGTCGGCAGCCTAGATCAATTGCTGAATCTCTGTAGGATCAGTCACCTCGACCAAGCCAACCAGGCCTCACACGTAGGAACACAGAAGCCTCGGGAAGTACACAAACAGCCTCTACATCTAATGAAACTCATTATCCGATGTCTCCATCCCTGCACGTTGTTTTCGTCCAAGCTGAACGTCGGTCGACCGTTTCAATATATCTTCTTTGTCGAGTCCTAATAGAAGTATACAATCAGTCGAGCATGCCAGCGTTGACTCCACAGCTAGCAGGGAGACTAGAAGATATCATCTTTGATCAACTAACACACATGGACCCTGACCAATTGGCTTCCCCTTTTCGTCGTGCAAATTGGAACATTTACTGCCAATTGCTGGGGGTGATGAGCGGATTCAATTTCCAAAGCGTTACCCAGCGGTTTCTTCGCGAGCTGAAAGGTCATCAGAAGGACGTCAGTGTAAAGGGTGCAATGACGAGGGAGCTTGAAGGGAGGTTGGTACTGATGATCATCGCCATGCGACATCTGCGCATCAAGATGCAACCGGAGCTTTCATGGAAGGAATCCTGCGATTTTCTAGTCACACTGGCTGAATTGTTTGCAAACAGTCATGGACAGGAGATCAAATATGCCTATTGCCAAGTTCTCTGCGATCTTACCCTCCCAATAGCATCGTCAGCCGGTACACATGTCAACGCGGCCCGATGGAAGGAATTCTTAAACATCGTCAATATGCGACTCTCACAAATGCTCAACAAGCCGCGATATTGGGCTCATGCGTCTGGTCTATCAGCTCTGGTATTGTGCGCTTCTCCCAACGAAGTTTTCGCGACACAATGGTTGTCCTTCGTCACCTCACTTCAAGGCAAGCTAAAGGATAGAACAACGCATGCTGTTGCACTTCAATCAATTTGTCGGATTATGTGGACATACTTAGATAGGATTAGCGAACCGGTAGCGTCAAAGATCCGCAAGATCGAAGACGTTATAAAAATTGTGCTGCCAAGTGGAAAGAAGATTCCTATCTCTACGGACCCAATCTTTGCAGATCCTAAAGTTCAGCTGATACGCATCATTGGCTACCGCTTCCCGGAGTTTTGTTTCACGAAAATAGTATTCCCGTTGATCAATTCGGAGCTCTTCACTCCAGGCAAAGAAGCAAAAGCAGAGCAGCTTGAGCCTGAGCGTATGGCTATAGGCATCAGGGCGTTCCTGGCTATCATCTCCGATCTGGAGCAAGTTGGAGATGGCCGCCCCCCTTTTCCACGCTTTTCATCAGGTCTTGGGCTGACAGATGCTGCCTGGGAAACACATGGCATTGGAGATGCTTCAGGCGCAGGTAATAGATCTTGTCTCAAGGATGAGCAATTATCGCGACCGGTGGCTATTGCTCGTCTTGACGATACAACAAGAAACTTCTATTCCCGATTTTGCGAAATACTGGGCAGAATAACACTGGTCGTTGATAATGCTTTTGGAGGCCAAGCGGTGCTAGACGAAAAGTTCAGCAGTCCAACACCCAAGACACCAATGTCCGATACTTTCAGCTTCGGCCGCAAAGACGAGCATCCATCCTTGAGTGATCATCGACAAGGCTTCTATGACTTGTTGCACGTGGCAGTACAAGCTCTTCCCCGTTGCATTTCGACCCACGTTTCTCTGAAGTCCTTGATCAACCTCATGTGCACGGGAACCGCTCATGTCCGCTCCAACATCGCCATATCCTCTGCCGAGTCTCTCAAGTCAATTGCCCGGCAAGGCCATGCGCAACCTGTCACCATTGGCTTTGCGCGGTTTATATTAAACTTCGATACCCGTTATGCCACAATGTCGGATGAGGGAATGCTGGGCCCTGGTCACATCGAAAATACACTCCGATTGTACGTGGAGCTACTTCAGCTTTGGATTCAGGACATCAAGCAGAAGACCAAGAGTGTGGCTAGTGAGTCGACAGACGAGGGTCCTTCAGGGAATCGTAGTATACCCTTGGATCGAACGAATGTTTCAACTTTAGTAGAGGAAGTCGAGTCTCATGGCATTTTCTTTCTCTGTTCGCAGTCCCGACGGGTCCGGTCGTATGCTGTCAAGGTTCTAAGACTCGTGACGGAGTTCGATACAGCGCTGGGCAAGGAACATCCTCGGATCATCCAAATCCTTCAAGGGGATACCCATTTAGTGATGGACATCAACGACGATCAGCTCTCTGTTGCCGAAAGGAGTCGCTTGCAGAAAGGAAATCGCAAGAGCGCATCCCATGATACAATGATAGAGCTTTGCAGCAGTGATGTCTCATACGACTCAACGCTCTGGTTTAAGATCTTTCCCAATCTCGTGCGAATCAGCTTCGACAGATGCCCTTTCGCCATGACCCTAGGCCGCGAAATCGTCTGCGCTCGACTGCAACAGATGCATGACACTATCACCCAGCTCGCATCGAACCTTCGTGGACCTCAAATGCCTATGGCAGATGGAAGTCCTATGCGCAACCTTATGAGACTAGGAACAACGCCTCCAGACGTTATCATTGAACAATGGAAATTGTACCTTGTCATGGCATGTACGACAATGACCAATGCTGGAGCGCAGACACAGAGTCAGCTCGCCAACGCCCAGCATGCACGCAAAATATCCAACAAGAGTGCGCAGCAAGTACAAGAGAAATTGCTTGCGACTTCGGCCCGCCAGCTTTTCGCTTCGGTCATACCACTCTTGTCTGCGTTGCCCATTACTATCCGCGATGCGATAGTGATTGCGCTTGGATCGATTAACATCAATCTCTACAGGACCCTTCTCGAGTCTTTACAGTATGCTGTGACCACCTGTAAAGAGGAAGCAAAGCTTCGGATCGACAAGCATCAACGGACTGGGAGTAGTCCTAGAAGGAATCGCAAAACTGACCTTCTGAGAACGGAAGTGACTCACGTTTATAAGCTGACTTCGCGATTCCTTCGCGAACCAGCTGTGCTTCAGGACGAATGGATACTGAATAACCTGTCTTCCTACACGAAGGATCTTATGATTTTCTTGAGTGACGCTGAGATTGAGAACGACTGGGAATGTCAAAGATTGAGACGCCACTACTGTGGTCTTACCGAAGAGTTGTACCAGGGTATCAACCGGACACCTGACCCTTCCAGATGGATGGCGTTTGAGTCGAGGAAGTCGTCATTTGCTTTAATGGAAGATTGGTGTGGTTACTCACCAAACCAGAGTCGGATTAGCCAACGAGAGGACAACATGCGACGATCGGTACTTGACCAACATCAAGATACTGGTGAGCGGACTAACGTGACTGCTGCAATGGAAATTGAGAAGAAAAACCTGAAAACTGCAGCTCTGAGCGCTATGGCGGCGCTGTGTGTGAGTGACGTTGTGGTGATACTACCTGGACCAAGTACTGATTAGTCCCTAGGCTGGTCCCTTACGAATATATACTCGGAAGGGAGATCACCTCGTTTTCGATGTCCGGAGAATTCTCTCCTGGATTGACCAGATCTTCGGTACTTTGAGTGATAAGATGCACCTGATAGGACGTCGTGCATTAGAGAATCTAATTGTGCAAAACCGCGACTACCCTTACCTCATGGAGCATTCTATAGAAATGTGCTATGCGCCTGACAGACCTCGCGCCCTCGAGAGCTACTTCGAAGTGGTTACTAAAGTCCTCATGGAATATGAAGACTACCCTATAGCATTTTGGCGAATACTAGGAACTGTCTTGTTCACATTGGGCAGCGACAAAAGCCATATTCGCATGAAATCTGCGAAGCTATTGCGCACCTTCGAGCAGCGCCAACAGAAAAGCTCGAAACTACAAGACTTCGACATCAGCATCTCAGATAGGACGACCGCCGTATACAAATTGGCTCAATTTGAGATTTCGAAGCGACTAGCGAAACAGCACAGCGAGCTTGCTTTCTACATTTTCTCCCAATTCTCGGTACATTTCAAAAATATCACACCCGATAGTCAACGGAATATGATTGCTGCAATACTGCCATGGGTCCAGACTGTGGAGCTTCAGCTCGATCCTAGCGGAGGCCCTACAGCCCAGTCATACATGCTTCTTGCGAATCTACTTGAGATAACTACCAAAGCTAGTGGTGCCCTGCACAACGAGGTACAAGCTCTTTGGCAGGCTCTCGCGACTGGGCCTCATGGAGGAAACGTGCAGTTGGTCCTAGATTTTGTCATTTCCTTGTGCTTGGATCGAAGAGAGCAGAGCTTCGTTGACTACGCTAAGCAAATTGTCGTATACTTATCAAGCACACCGGCCGGTCAAAAAGTGGTAGAGTTCCTTCAATTGCAGATTACCCCGAGGAACATGGTTCAAGAGAAACGCGAGCCTATAGTCATCCCGCCTGATGCATCAGGGCTACCGTATGTTGCAGATCTGGGTGAGGCACTGCCTATCGGCAATCGACAGGTGGGTGAGCTCCTTTCCAGAGCTGTGGCCTTAGCTAACTAACACTCACCAGTCGGGGTTTTCCTTGGGCCAGCTCTCTCTCATCTTTCTCGTGGATTTGATGGTAGCTCCGATGACACTTTGTAAAGACAGCGTGCCGTTGTTTTTGCAAGTTGTCGTCGTCCTATGGGATCACTATACGCCTCTTGTGCAAGAACAGTCCAGAGAGATGCTCGTACATCTGATCCATGAGCTTGTCATCACCAAGATTGAGGATAATACCACAACACCCAACAAAAGAACAATCGAGGCTTTCGTGGAATCGATTCGTCAAAATCAGCCGAATGTCGTCTGGTCCTACGAGGAATGCAACGGCAAAGACGACGATGAAGAAAGTCTACGAGTACCGACGGCCATGACATACGTGACTCAGGAGGTGATCGACTTATTTTCTATTGCATATCCTAGTCTTCACGAGCAGTGGGCGAAGATGACGTTGAGTTGGGCAACTTCATGTCCAGTAAGACACATCGCTTGCAGATCATTTCAGATCTTCCGCTGTATCCTTTCCTCCGTAGACCAAGCAATGCTTGCGGACATGCTGGCTCGGTTATCCAATACCATCGCAGATGAAGAAGCAGACATACAAACCTTTTCCTTGGAGATACTGACAACGCTCAGAACCATTATCGGTGCTCTAGAGCCAAACCATCTCTTGACCTTCCCTCAGCTCTTTTGGGCAACATGTGCCTGTCTCGATACGAGATATGAGAGGGAATTCACCGAAACACTTGCAATGCTTGCCCGTCTCCTTGAAAAAACCGATCTCAGTGACCCGGCCGTGGTCAAGATATTGCGGGGCAAAAAACCCGAAACCTGGCAAGGGAACTTTGAAGGCATTGCACCACTCATTTACAAAGGTTTCAAGTCCGCTATGTCACTCGACAAGGCTTTGATGATTATGGATAAGGTCGCCTCACTGCCTGACAACGATCTTGTTGGAAACCGAACCAGACTACTGTTTGGTGTCCTGGCCAATCTACCTCGTTTCCTATATTCTTTAGATATGGGATCGAAAGACGCCGCTTGTTCTCGGTCAGCCCAGGTCTTTGCAACCGTTGCAGAAGTCCAAGAGCACCAAGACATAGCGATGGTGCTTAACGCCTTCGCGAATAACCAATATAGTGCCAGCCAGGAGTTCCTGCCCCATATATTGTCTGCGCTATGCAATAATTTTTTCCCTACTTGGGAGTTGAAATGCCTGGTCTTCCTTATCGGGCTGTTGGCGAATCCGCTATCTTGGTTCAGAGTCAAGATACTCGACATACTATGTGCCTTATTACCAGATGTAGACCCGCGTCGACCGGAGATCGCGAGCCAGGGCGCTGATCTCGTCTCTCCGCTGCTGCGGCTCTCCACCACGGAGTATTGTCCACAAGCTTTGAAGGTCATAGATCACTTCATGGTGATATCGTCAACACCGATGGACACAGAGCACATGCAGATGAGCATGACGTCGTCAAAATCACGTGCGACGCGCAAAGAATATGAGAAGACTCAAAGTCTTTACGGCATGCCAGAAGATACAGGTTGGTCAATACCCATGCCGGCAGTCCATTCAAGCACTACAAGAGCGAATATGCAAGCCGTCTTCTACACCTGCAATCCATCGCCCAATACGGCCGCAGCAACACCCGAGATTGAGTTCCACACCGAAGACGACAATCAGGCTTCGTATTTCCCACTTGAGCGCTCCGATCCTTTGGCATCTGAAGATCCTCGAGTCGAGATCACCTCCGAAGGTGGCATGGGTGACCTCGTCTCAAAACTGGACAGCCTGGATGACTTCTTCGCAGATAGTCTAATGTCCGACCAGAGCAACAGTCGGCCTTACCCAACCCTGAAAATCACCGGCTTTCAACCAGATGTTGATGGCCAGGCCGACTTCTACGGCCAACAAGCAGAGCCCATTCTAGAAAAACTGGCGCGTACCGGCAGCGTGACTTCTCTCCAGTTTGGCTTCACAGAGATCCGAAACCCCCCTCTCCAAGACCCTGCCATGAGCCCAGCAGCTTTTGCCACGAACATCACCCCAGCTAATCCACCTCCGACGCGACCTAGTCTGCATTCCCGCTCGGTGACCACACCTGTCAATCAGCTCCCACGAATCCATGGCGCAGACATAACTTCCGAGGACGAGACCGATGACGTCTTCTCCGAAGACGAGCGCGCTACAGGCAATGGTGGCTCAAGGACCCTCGGGTCGTCATTGCGGTCCATCACCAACGGCATGAGGAAGAAGTCGCCCAGCATCTCAGGCAAGGAATACCGCCAGCGAGATCTTCTGAGGGGCCAGTCCAGGTCGAGAAGTCAAGCACCCGACTCCCCGGACGTGCCGAAAGTCCCAGAAGCATATCTGCGCGAGACTTTGAAACCACCGGATATCTAGAAGACACTCCGCCGGAACCTCAACTCCGGTGCTACGTAAGCCTTTTCGACTTGAAGCCGCCGGATCACCGGACGAGGAGACATTCGCCAATTCCAACATCTATAGCATTGTTTCGCAACTGTACCAGCCTTCATGTACCATCCTTATTCGTTTGTTTTTCTATACAGTGTTCGCAGCGTTCAGCCGTCATGTCTGACGAACGGCATGATCACGAACACGGCATTGCTTCTGGCGTCGATCCTTTGTCTCATGAATCACAGATACCTCATAGAGCGTTATGAGCGATGAACGGACCTGGGTGGTGGCATATTGTAGCTTCGAATCGTATCAATGTACATGTGGAAACCATTCCTCCCACTGACTATGCACCGATGATAGTGTGGTATACGTGTGTCCCGACGCCAGCCTCCTATTTAGTTGTACAGCAAGCTTGGTATCTCTCGACTTCAATAACTATAGAACGAGAAGAAAATGCATGAATAGCGCTGCAGACGCTGGCTCTGATTGCCTAATCGACTTTCACCACCCCGGATCCCTCCGCGGACCGCCCTCTTCGTGGCCCATGCTATCATCACTGTCCTTCGTTCCCTCATGCTTCTCACTCCCACCCTCATCCACTTTCCCATCCCCATCCTTCTTCGCCTCCGCCTGCACCCCCTCCTCCTCTCTCCTCTCCTCCGACTTCTGCCGTCTCAAATGCTTGAAAAACTCATCCTGCGCGTCCTCTCTATCCCCCGGCTGCACAACCGTCTTCTCATGCGCCCAATCCGCGGGGCTTTTCGTTTTCGCCTTACCGCTAGCGACATCCTCTGCGGACGGCCCCGGGACCATGGGGCTTTTCTTTTTGCCGTCTCCTTCATCCTCCTCCGGCGACTGAAACCGAGGCGCAGCTTCACCAGCGCCGCCTTGCCGCTGCAGATGCGCGGTGAGCTCGTTGCTTATTTGCTCGACTTGCGCGGGGGGGATGACGTTCGGATCATGCACGTCCGCGGGCCTGGGGTTGTTGTAGCCGTTCGTCACGTCGTTGAAGTTGCTCGTTGGGTCTTGCTGTGGGGAGGGGTCAGGCGGGGAGGGTAGTTCGGCGAAGTCTTCGACTGCTGCCGGATCGAGGTTGCAGAAGAGGTCGTCGGCGCTGCGGACGTAGATGGGGGGTTCGGGGTTCATTTTGCCGTTGATGAATGCACAGCCGCCGATCTCGCGTCGTAGGGTGGATGTGAAGTCCGAGGCTAAGTCTTCGTGGGTAGAGGACGTGATGGGGATGCCGTCGTGGGAGACGAGGGGGAGGCTGCTGAGGGGTGGGAGGTCGCCAGGGCGAGGGAGGATGGAGAGGAGGGAAGTGGTGAGGAGGTCGGGTTCTGAGGAGTGGGGAGAGGTGAGAGACTCTGTAGCTGGGTCTGCGGTGAAGGGATCCGTGGGGTCAGTGTCTGGAGGTGGGTCAGGGGCTGCGGGCGATTTTCGACGATCGCGAGGATATTCTTCAGGAGGTTGGTAGAGTTCTGTGTGGACGGCTGCGAAGGCGTTGGACAATGTTGATGCGTAATTTGGGTAGAGCATGGTATAGCCGCGAGCGCGCATGAGCTCGAGAAGGTATTCCATCCAGGCGGGTTGGGTTTCGCTGATTTTCTTGATGTATTTGGGGGTCTTGGAGGTCATTGTTGAGATACGATGCGAGAGGTAGGAATGAAATTCGATCCAGGATTCGCCGAAGTAGAGGGCCGCGTTGCTGCTGGGGGCTTGCCATTGGAACGGGGTGGGTGTGTCCGGCTTGCCTTTGGGATGGGGCGGATCGAAGGGGTCGCTACCGTTCGGGTAGGTGGAGGGTAGTTCGAGG
>JAABUJ010004741.1_pt1 | contig 14083 bp, 12 predicted proteins | sample 5559131 | NCBI WGS metagenome assembly JAABUJ01 (sample SAMN10711875, study PRJNA513366) | rock metagenome | isolation source: Antarctica rocks | place: Antarctica: Victoria Land, Mt New Zealand nord | collected 2016-01-07
CCCGAGGCCGCTGAGATCCTCAGCGAGGAGCCCGAGGAGCTGTGGCCGGCGGTGCTCGACCGCATGGGCGGCCAGTTCTCGCTGCTCGCCCGCATGCCCCCCGATCCCTCGATGAACTGAAGCGGTTACGCCGGACCCGTCGAGACGTTTAGGATTGGCGACGTGAGCGCCACGTCGGCCGAGCACCGCGTCCACCCCGAGCTCAAGCTTCGTGATGCGTTCTGGCCCGCCCAGCTCACGGTGGCGCTGGCGATCGCTCTAGATGTCGCCCTGCCCGAGCGACTCACCCTGGGACCCAACTGGCTGGTCCCCGCGCTGGAGGGCGTGCTGCTGCTGGCCCTGGCCATCGCCACTCCCCGTGAGAACATGCGCTATTCGCCGCGCCGGCGCCAGCTCGCCGTCGGCCTGATCAGCCTGATCAGCCTGATCAACCTGATCTCTCTGGTCCTTCTCGTTCACTACCTCATTCGGGGCGGCAAGACCGGTGGCCACGCCCTGATCCTCGCCGGGGTGGTCCTGTGGGTGACCAACGTGCTCATCTTCGGGCTGTGGTTCTGGGAGATGGATCGGGGAGGACCGGTGCGCCGCGCCACCGACCCCGACGCCCTTCCCGACTTCATGTTCCCCCAGATGGACAAGACCCAGTTCGCGCGCAAGGACTGGATGCCCGGCTACCTGGACTACATGTACCTGTCCTACACCAACGCCACTGCCTTCAGCCCCACCGACACGATGCCCCTCACGCCGACGGCCAAGGTGCTGATGACCGTGCAGTCTCTGGCGGCGCTGGTCACCGTGGGGCTGGTCGTCGCCCGAGCGGTGAACATCCTCACCTGAGCGCTCGCGGTCATTGGCGCGGGGCACTTACGCCCTACCCCCGAAGCAGATGCGCGGTGACTTGGCAGCGGTTGCCCAGGTTGGAGCGGCTGCTCAGCGTCCCCCGCCGAAGCGGCTGCCTCGACGCAACCGGTTCACCACCCCGGCCGGCGCCGTCTGGGGTGAGCCGGCCGAGAATGGCGGCCGAGGGTCGTACTCGATGCCGAGCTGGATGGCCTGGGCGACCTCCTCCCCCGCCAGACGGGCGGCGAGGACGAGAGCCATGTCGATACCCGCGCTGACCCCGGCGGCGGTCATCAGCCGGCCGTCGGTGACCACTCGCTCGGACACAGGCTCGGCTCCCAGTCCGGCGAGCTCGTCCATGGCCAGCCAGTGGGTGGTGGCCCGCCGGCCCGAAAGCAGGCCCGCCGCCCCCAGGATCAGCGCCCCGGTGCACACCGACGTGGTCCAGGTCGTCGTCTCGTGCACCCGGCGCAACCAGTCAAGGACGCGCTCATCGCGCGCGGCCTCCTCCTGCCCCGGCCCTCCCGCCACCACCACCACATCGGCGGCGCGGTGGTCGTCGAGGCTGTGGTCGGCGACGAGGCCGAGGCCGCCCTGATGGGCGCGCTTGAGCCCGGGATCGGCGGCCACCAGGGCGACGTCTGCCTCGGGCAGCCGGCTGAGCACTTCCCAGGGGCCGACGGCGTCCAGGGCGGTTAGGCGGTCGAAGATGAGGACGGCGATGTCCATGGCTTCCTTTGAACGTGTTGTGAGGGCAAGAAAGTGACGGCCTGCTCGATCACGATGTGATCGCCGCGGAAGGGGCAAAGCGGCGCCGGTACTCCGTAGGGCTCACCCCCAGGCGACGCAGGAAGGTACGGCGCATGGTCTCCCCCGTGCCGAATCCGCAGTCATCCGCCAGCCTCTCCACGGGCAGCTGGGTTTCCTCCAGGCGCCGACGCGCCACCTCCAGGCGCAGCGCCTCCACGTAGCGCCCCGGGGTGACACCGACCTCCCGGCGGAACAGACGGGCGAAGTGACGCGGGCTCAAGGACGTGCGTCGCGCCAGGGCGTCGACGGACAGGTCCGCGCCGGGATGATCGGCCATCCAGCCCTGAAGCTCCATCAGTCCCCGATCCTCGGCGATCTGGCCGGCAAGCTGCACGCTGAACTGGGCCTGGCTGCCCGGGCGACGCAGGAAGAGCACGAGCTGGCGCGCGACACGGAGGGCAAGCTCACGGCCCAGGTCCTCTTCGACGAGGGCAAGCGCCAGATCCATGCCCGCGGTGACTCCGGCCGAGGTGTACACACCCCCGTCAGAGGTGTAGATGGGCTCGGGATCGACCTCGACCCGGGGATAGCGCCGGGCCAGCTCGGCACACGCCGCCCAGTGCGTGGTCACCCGCCGACCGTCGAGCAGACCGATCTCGGCGAGGAGAAAGGCGCCCGTGCACACCGAGGCCACCTTCCGAGTCCGGGGTGCGGCGCGGCGCAGCCAGTCCAGCAGCTCGCCATCACGTAGCGCATCCGCGACGCCCACGCCGCCGGCGACGATGAGCGTGTCAATGCCGGTGGCGCAGGGCAGGGACTCGGTGGCCAGCGACAGTCCGCTGGAGGTGCTCACCCACCCGCCACCCACGCTGGCCACCACGATGCGGTAGGTAGGCGGGAACTCCGAGCCAGCGAGCGACAGCCCTGCCGACGACGAGCCGCTGAGGTGTCCGGCGCTGTGCAGGACTTCGGCAGGCCCGCTCACATCGAGGCCCTGCACCCCGTCAAAGACGACGAGGACCAACCGACGAGGGGAAGAGGACGACGCGGGCGGGGCGGGCGGGGCGACCATGTCCCAGAGATGGTCGCGCGGCCAGAGCCTGTCCGCAAGGACGACTTGCCCACCTTTCGGCCAGATCAGCGACCAGCCTCCTCGGGCACCCCGCGGGTGAGGGCGACGGGGATGACTCCGACCCAGGGCGGGGTGGCTTCGCGGCTGGAGACGTGCCTCGGGCCACCAGTGCGCGCCTTGACCGATGCCTCGGCCAGGGAGACGGCGACGACGAGCGTGGCGGCAAGCTCCTGGCGGGTGTGGCGGGCAAGGCCCTGGCTGCGACCGGGAGCCATGAAGTCGACGAAGTGATCCAGGGCGGCCGCCTTGGCGGCGGAGTCGGTGATCGGCTGAGCGTGCCCGTAGACGACGGCACTGCGATAGTTCATGGAGTGGGTTAAGGCGGTGGCCGCGAGCACGATGCCATCGAGCAGGGTGATGGTCACGCACAGCTCGGCGCCCCTGGCCAGACCTCGCAGCATCCGGTTCCTGCTCGAGCCGTGTAACAGCAGCCGGTCGCCGTCGCGGGCGTATCCCATGGGAAGCACCCGGGGCTGACCGTCGATGATCAAGCCCACATGGGCCACCATGCCAGCGTCGAGGACCTCGTGGAGCTCGGCGCGCTCGGTGCGTGCTCGATCGGCGTGTCGTCGCACGCGGGTCCGCGCCGTGGCTCCGAGGGAGGGCTCGTCGGCGTCGGCGGGGGGGACGTCAGGGGCCGCGCGGGAGCGTTGAGTGACGAGCACGCAGAGCACCACGACCACCGCCGTGATCAGGGCTCCTGGGCCGGCGTGCTCCCCGAGCAGCAGGACCGACCACACGATGGTGAGCAGGGGCTGGGCGAGCTGAAGCTGGCTGGCGCGCGCCACGCCGGCCCGCGCCAGACCGCGATACCAGGCAAAGAAGCCGAGGAACACCGAAACGAGGCTGACGTAGGCAAAGCCCTCAAGCGATGTGGCGGTCAGACGGCCGGAGGGATGGTCGAGGGCCACGAGCGTGACGGTCAGCGAGAGGGGTAGGGCGATGAGCAGACCCCAGGCGATGACCTGCCAACCCGGCATCTCCCGCGCCAGTGCCCCTCCCTCGGCATAGCCCACCGCCGCGGCGACAAGCGCCCCCAGCAGGAGGAGGTCGGCGGGCTCTAGCCGACCGGCACCGCTGGAGAGCACATAGGCGACCACGGCAGAGGTGCCCAGCGCGCTGGCCGCCCAGAACGGCCAGGGGGGCCGCTCGCCGAGCCGCAGCACGGCGACCGCTGCGGTGGCGGCGGGCAGCAGGCCGATCACCACCGCGGCATGAGTCGAGGTCGTGTGGCCCAGCGCGACCGCGGAGAGCAGCCCGAATCCAATGCCGCAACCGAGGGCCACGGCCACCAGCCCAGTCCAGCGCGCGCGGGGCGGCACAGGAGCCCGGGCGACGATCAGGCATCCGGCGCCCGCCACTGCACCCACGACGGAGCGTCCGGCTCCGACCACATAGGGATCCAGGGCGCGCAGTGCCAGAGCGGTCGCCGGAAAGGTCAGCGAGAACGCCAGGACGCCGAGCGCGGCCCACCCCAGGCCGGGAAATGATGACCCCTCCTCGTAGATAGCGCTACTCTCTTTCCTCATCAGTAAGAGTACCAGTACTGATGTCCTCATGCTCGCCCTGCGCGAGGCGGCTCGCGGGCTCCGGCCGGGTGACCGGCTGCCTTCGACCCGGGAGATCGTCGGCATACATGCGGTCAGCCCAGTCACCGTCTCCCGAGCGCTGTCGGCGCTGAGTGCCGAGGGGTTGATCGTGACTCGCCCTGGAAGCGGCACCTACGTGGCTGATCGCCCCGAACCTCCCCCACCGAACGCCGATCTCTCCTGGCAGACCGCGACGCTGGGCGATCGCACCATCGACGCCACCAGCGTCGACTTTCTCCTGCAGAGCGACATGCCCGGGGCGATCTCGCTCGCCGCGGGCTATCCCCATCCATCGCTGTTGCCAACCCGGGCCCTGGCGGCGGCCCTGGCCCGCGCCGGGCGCAGGCACGACGCCGCCGAGCGTCCCACGCTGACGGGAATCGCCGGTCTGCGCGCCTGGTTTGCAAAATCGATCGGTGGAGGGATAAGGGCTGAAGATGTGCTCGTCACCAGCGGAGGCCAGGGCGCCCTGTCCACCGCGTTTCGAGCGATCGCCCCCGCCGGCGACCCCGTGCTCGTGGAGTCCCCCACCTACATAGGGGCGCTGGCCGTCGCCCGCGGAGCGCACCTCCGTGCCATCCCGGTGCCCACCGACCACGACGGCGTGCGTCCCGACCAGCTCACCGCCGCCTTTTCAGCCACGGGTGCCCGCCTGCTCTACTGCCAGCCCACCTATCAGAACCCCACCGGATCGGTGCTCGGCGTCGAGCGCCGTCGGCAGGTGCTGGCGGTCGCGCGCGACGCGGGGGCGTTCGTGATCGAGGACGACTTCGCGCGCTGGCTCAGCCACGAGCCCAAGGCCCCGGCCCCCCTGCTCGTCGACGACGAGGACGGACGCGTCGTTCATGTCGCGTCTCTGACCAAGTCCACCTCGCCCAACCTGCGCGTAGGAGCCCTCATCGCCCGAGGCCCGGTGGCCGAGCGGCTGCGGTCGTTGCGCGTCGTCGACGACTTCTTCGTCGCTCGCCCGTTACAAGAGGCTGCGCTGGAGCTGGTCAGCGCGCCGGCCTGGCCCCGCCATCTGAGCGCCCTGTCCATCGCCCTGCGCCGCCGCTGCGCCGTTCTGCTCGACGGGCTGACCAAGTACGTCCCTGAAGCTACCCCGACGCGCGCTCCCACCGGCGGCATGAGCGTCTGGGTGCGCCTCCCGGACGGGACCGACGACATCGCTCTGGCCGCCGAGAGCCGCCGTCGCGGAGTGCTCGTCAGTCCCGGACGTCCGTACTTCCCCGCCGAGCCGTCCGGCCCCCACATCCGGCTCACCTTCGCCTCCACCCCGGAGATCGCCGACATCACCGAAGGGGTGAGACGCCTGGCGCGGGCGATGACCGCCGTTAGAGGGCGATGATCCTGACCGCTGGTCGACTTCACCGATTGCTGACACCGACGAGCGTCTGACAGGGTAGGAAGGGGTAATGGACCTGACCTCTCTGGCAGCCGGACTGCTCGAGCCGGTTCCGGCTAACGCCGCCCTGGGGATCAAAGTGACCAGAGCCGCCGGGGGTGGCGCCGAGGTCAGCATGCCCGAAGCGACTGACGCAGCCAACGTGATCGGGTCGATGCATTCCAGCGGGCTGATCGCACTCATCGACGCCGCCGGCCTGGCAGCAGTGATCGCGATGACCGATGAGCGGGCACCGTTCGAGAACGTCGTGGCGCTGGGCGCCAACGCGCGGCTCGAGTTCCTAGGAGGGTCTAGCGAAACGGCTAGCGAAACTCGGTCGAGTCATCCGCCGAGCGAGAGCTGGTCGGGGTGGACGAGGGGTTCTGGCGTAGGCGGCAGCGCCACTTGCGTCATGTGTGCACCCCCAGCGGGCATGTCCAGCTTCTTGCCCGTGAGCAGTTCCGCGACGGTCAAGAGTTGCACTCGCGGATGCTGCCCCCACGGTGAGGCGTAGAACCCGGCGGACGCGGCCTCGGCGCGCATCGGCTGGGTCGGCTCGTTGAACGAAAGGAACACCCCGATCTGGGCCTGCTCGCGCCGTAGGACGCCGATCAGATCGCGGACATGACTGACCTGGACTTTGCCAGCCTTGACGCTGACGATCGCCTGTTTGGGCTTGCCTGCGCCCTCGTCGAAGAAGAACAGCCGTCCGTCGATGCCGTGATCGGCGCCCTTCTTGCCTTCGGTGGGGCGTGCGCCGATCAGGCCGAGTGCCCACCACTGGAACTGGTACGGGTCGTCGGCCGCGAGCTGCTCTGCGTCGTCGGCCGTGGTCGGCTCTCCCAGAACGGTGTACGCCGAAGTTCCGAGCACCGTCAGTCTCGCCTTGATCAGGGCGATCGCCAGGTACGTCACGTCGATCCCGATCCACTGCCGCTCAAGCTTCTGGGCAGCAGCGATCGTGGTCCCACATCCGCAGAACGGATCGAGCACTACCCCGTCCTCGGGACACGATGCCCGGATGATGCGCTTCATCAGACCCTCGGGCTTCTGCGTCGGGTAATGGAGCCGCTCCGGGGCGGTCCGGCCTAGCCATTGCACATCCGCATCAATGTCGGCGGTGGAGCCGGCTACCGTGCCCTTTTCCCCGCTCGACCATGCTCCCGTGTACGGCTGGCTCGCCCACAAGTCGGAGATCGGTTGGCCGTCGCCCTCCTTCAGGTAACGGACTGGATGCGGCCACTGGGCGCCCGGCTTGATCTCGACGAGGCCGGCGTCGTAGAGAGCGTCGAGCTTTGCGAGCACTCCGAGCGACGCGAAGTCGATGGGCATCTGCTCGGTCAAGTCGCCGGGGATCGCCCAGTGTCGATTGCGCGCGCTGGGATCGAACCCTCGCCACGGCTGACCTGATTCGCCGCGCGTCGCCCCGGCGCCGGTCAGGATGTTGCCGCCGGTGATGAACTTGTAACGGCCGTCCGACTGGCGCTGGTACCGAAGCTCTACATGTCCGCGCATGTACGGGCGGCGCGTCACGCGGAAGTAATACGTAGAGGACTTGGAGTAAAGGAGGATCGTGTCGTGGATGGGTCCGAACGACCGGCGCGGTCCGTGCGCTCCGGTGCGCCGCCAAATGATCTCGTTGCGGAAGTTGTCAGGTCCAAACACCGAGTCGAGCAGGAGCTTCAGGTAGTGGCTCGCGGTTGGGTCGCAATGCAGGTAGATCGAACCGGTGGGCTTGAGTACCCGGCGTAGCTCGACGAGGCGCGGGGCCATCATCGACAGGTAGGCGAGCATCGCGTTTGGTCCCAGCAATGTCTGGAACGCCGCCAGCGCGGACGCCACGGCCCCACCGGCGGTCAGGGCGTCCTGGAACGCCGCTGCGGCGGCCTGGTCCCACCGCCAGGTGTCGTCGAACGCCTTGATCTGCGCGGCGGCGCGGGACCCGTCCGCGTGACCGAACAGCACGTTGTAATTGGCGTTGGAGTTGAATGGCGGATCAAGGTAGATGAGATCGACAGAGTCATCCGCAACGTGCCTGCGCAGCACGTCGAGGTTGTCCCCGTAGAACAGGACGTTGCCCGTTACCTCGGCCATGAGGCGGCAGCCTACCCGCCGCTTCGGCTACGCCGCGAGCGGAACGGCCCGGGCCTTGGCCAGCGCGCATCCGAGCTGCGCGAGGATCGTCAGGTCGGCATGGAGCCGAACCCGGTCGAGTCCGCGCGCCCGGAGTGGGAGTAGCGCCCATTCGTGCTTGAGGCGTCCGAACTCGCGCTCGACGGCGCCACGGCTGCGGTAAAGCTTGCGTGAACGGGCTGTCTCGCGCGGGATCAGCGGGTGCAGCCGGTCAGCCCTGATCCAACGGGAGGCGGGCTGGCACTCACCGGTCGGGCAGCGCCACTTCGTGGCCTTGCGCTTGTAGTCGGCCCCGGCAAACGTCCACTCACCGTGATCGCACGTCGGCGGCTTGTGCTCGCCGAGCTTGACCTTGGGCGACTTGATGAGGGCGGTGACGGGGCACACGTCGCGGTCCATGCAGCCATCGTGGATCGGGCCGTTGTCATAGCCCTTGTCCATGATCGCCGTCCGCACCCCGAACCCCTGCGCCTTTGCTGCGTCGATCAGCGGCAGCGCGAACTTCGCCTCAGCCTCACGCGCACTCTCAACGGTCCATGCCAGCGGGAGACCGGTCAGCGTGTCCACGGCTGCGTGGACCTTGTAGCCGTAGAACCCGCCACTCTTGCGTGTCGAGACTGCCGAGCGGTGCCCCCATGATGCGTCAGGGTCTGAGTAGCGCTCGCGCTCTGGGCCGTTCTTCGATAGGAACCGCTGGCCGTTAGCGTAAGCGGGAAGGTCCGAGCCGTCGATGGCCACGTCTGTGCCCATACCGGGGTGGCGGTCCTTGAGGGCGGCGAGCACGCGAGCGATGCAGGCGTCCAGCAGGTCGCCATAGGCGCGCAGCTTGGCTCCGAAGCGGTAGCAGGCGTACACGGACGGCACGGCAGCGTCCGGGGCGATCACGGTGGCGAGGGTGGTGTGCTCGCTGACGAGGGCGACGGTGCGCGTCCACGTCGGGATCGTGTACAGGGACTTGGCCAGCGCCATGCCGATCATGGAGCGGATCGGGTAGCCGGGGCGTCCGGTCCAGCGCGTGGCCTCAAGCTCCGCGATCAATCGAGTGATCTCGGGCGAGGCGAGAAGTTCTGCCAGCTCGGAAGATGCCGAGCGCGGTGCTACGTTTGACGAGGCCACGGGGGGACAATCCCTTTGGTCCAGACCCCCGGAGGCTGCAACCTCGCGGGGGTCAACTATGTGTATGTGTTCAGCTAATGTACAGGCTGAGTCGGACGGAAAAACCCCGTCAGTACTGGGAAACCGAGCACAAACTTGACGCCCGAGTAGGGGTGTCTCAAGCAAGTGCGGGCGACAGGATTCGAACCTGCAAGTCACGTGAGGACGGCCGCTTGAAAGGCGGCTGTGTAGACCGATTCCACCACGCCCGCATGAGGGGACCGGGCCGGGGGTAAGAGCCCCGGCCGGTCCCCGCCTTATTCGCGAGAGGGGCGTCTTGTATCTGGCTCGTCATGGAGGCTCTGCACGTGGCACCGGAGAGCGCGCCGCACCTCAGCGGCCAATGTGCGATCCCCCAATAGGGCGGTTCGCTGTAACGCAGTTGCGATCTCAGTGGGAACCCGCACCGATATCGGCACCTGTTCGACCTTGCCCTGCATCGCTGACCTCCTTGGTCTAACGGTCTATGTGCGACCCCTCTGGGGTCGGGATGTACCGCTTCGCTCGGCCCGGCGGTTACTCAGCCAGGAAGCCCGAAGGAGGCGGTGCCGTAAAAGTATTGCACTCGTGGCGGCGACTACAGAATGAATTCCACCGCAGACGAGGTACGCGACGACGAAAATCGAGGTAAGCGTGACCGAGCAGACACCCCAGATCCCCGCCAACATTGGTCTAGCGAGTTTCGCTAGACCCTCCTAGCTCCTGCCCGGGGACGGGTGAGGGGGAGCTGCCGGCTCGATAACCAGGCGAGGGCGGCAATCAAGCGCCTGCTCCTCGGAGAGACCGACAAGGTCTCTGCCACGACGAACGTCGAGATCAGGGATCCTGATGACCTGATGGTGTGCCGCGGCACGTTCGAATGGCGGATTCGTCGCATCCACCCGGCCTGAGCGCTGTCCGGCGATGGAGCAGGCCCGATGCGTCGGTCCCCAGTCGCTCCCGGGGCACGCTCATGTCGTGAAGACGAGCTTGGTGTAGTCCTCGGCGAGCGCTTCGGCCGCGTCGTCGAACGCGACCACGCGCGTGGTCACCGGCGCCACATCGAGGGTCCCGCCGGCGATCAGATCCAAGACCGCGGGCGCGTCGCGGCGAGCGTGGATGCGCCCGGTCACGAATGTCGCGTTCATCACGTACATCGCCAGCAGCGGGAACGGCGGGACTGTGGCCGGGTCAAAGTAGATCGCTGTGCTCGTGCAGACGCCGTCGCGGTCCAGGCTGGCGAGGGCGAGCGCCAGCCCTTCGCGCGTGCCGGACGCGTCCACCGAGATCGGGAAGCGGCGGTCGGTGCGCTCGGGTAGGTGATCGAGCGTGCGGGCGCCGTAGCCCTCGGCGATCGTGCGGCGCCCGGGATCGGGGTCGACGTACAGGACGTCCTCAGACCCCAGTGTCGTGGCGTGGGCGACCGCATACAGGCCGATCGAGCCCGACATCGCGCCACCGCAGACGAGCACCGCCGCCCCGGGACGCGCGGCCAGCGGCGGCGCGACGGAGCGGTGCGCGTCGGTGATGTTGTCCGAGGCGCCCGCCGCCAGCTCGGGCGCGAGGCCGTCGGGCACCGCCACGAGCATCGCGTCGGCAAAGGGCACATGAATGGCGTCAGAGAGAAAGCCGCCCCAGCGCGTCGCCTCAGCGCCAAAGCCGAAGCCGTAGGTTGGCGCGCCGGGAACGGTCTCGCAGCTGCCAGTCCGTCCCGACGCGCACGCGGCACAGGTGCCGCAGCTGATCTGAAACGGGACGAGCACGCGGTCGCCCGGCTGCACGCTGCGCACGCCGGCGCCGACCTCGAGCACCTCGGCGACGCCCTCATGACCGAGCGCGAACGGCGCCGGAAACGGCGAGGCGCCCGAGACGATCATCGCATCGAGGTCACAGGTCGCCACTGCGACAGGGCGGACGATCGCCTCGCCGTCACCGGTCAGCCTCGGGACGGCCACGTCGCGCCACTGCAGATCACCAGGACCGACGTAGATCAGGGAGCGCATCGACCGCCACGCTACAGGTCTCCATCCCCGGCCCGCTGTCGCATCGCGCTCGAGCCGGGAACGGCGGCGGTCTCGCCCCGAGCCCGGGCATGAGAGCCAACGACGATCACCACTTCGACGGGTCGAGAGTCAGCCGCCGCAGCGCATGCCATGCGGTGGGGTCGTGGGTGGGCACGACGATCGCTTCGGGATCGCCTTGTCCAAACGCCTTGATCTCCCGCAGCGAGCGCAGGGAGGCCTCGTCATCGACGGTCAACAGCGGCAGGATCTCCTCGTCGATGCTGCGCAGGGTGTAGGCGCCATCCCCGACCACCAGCGCCTGACGTCCCTGCCCCAGACGCAACAGGACAGACAGGTGACCGACAGTGTGACCGGGAGTGGAGACCAGACGGATGCTGCCGTCGCCGATCAGATCGATGGTGCTGGCAAAGGACCCGTAGGGCTGCCCGTCGTCGTCGAAGTCGACGAGGTCCATGCGAGATCCGGGCGGTAGGTGATGAGCGACGTACCCGCTTCGCAGCGCAAAGCGTTGATGAGCGGCAGCCCACTCATCGCGCGAGCAGGTGAACTCGGCGCGGGGCAGCAGTCGTATGCCACTCGTGTGGTCGACGTGGAGGTGGGTCATGATCACCCGCTCCACCCCCCTAGGCTCGATGCCCAGCGCGCGCAGCTGCTGGTCAAAGGGCGCGTCGGCGACCCGCAGACCTCGAAACACCAGGCTCATCGGTCCTCCGAAGTCCCGTCGAAGGTTCCGCCTGGCGTCGGGGTGCATGCCGGTGTCGATCAGGATCGTGCCCGCCGAGGGATGGCGAACGACGTAGGCCAGGCACGGGGAGCGCACAACCTTTCCCCCCGGCCGCAGCGCGGTGGCGATACGGACCAATGGGTTGGCGCCCTCGGGCCGGAAGACATACCCGTCGGGCATTGACACCTCCGCGGTGACCATGACGTCTATGTCCACGGCCACGCCGTCGGGGTCGCTCGCCGTCATCTGTCGGCTCGCCGGCCACGCGCCATTTCGCCGCCGGCCCCCTCCGCCGCGCGCGGATGCAGCCCGCCCCAGACCCCCTGGGCTCGGTAGGGAGCGAAGCGGGCGAACAGTGACTCGTGGTGAAACGGTCGGGCGCGGTGGGCCCGGATCGCATGTCTATGGGCGGTGCCGCCGGCGCCGTGGGCGTAGGCGATCATCGCCGCGGCGCTGTCCCAGACCGAGAAGGTGGCCACGAACCGTGGAGGACACACGATCGCCGTCGACAGCGCAAGCGAGGGGTCCGCGACGGCCTCGCGCTCTGCTGGCGCGGTAGTGCGAAGAAAGGCGGCGGCCCGGCGCACGCGCAGCCTGCCCAAGGTGAGAACCGCAACGGGCTCGCCGTCGCCGACGCTCTGGGGACACTCGGAAAGGGTGGGTAGCGCCGACCACGCACCCGAGGCCCGCAACGGCTCCAGGCGCACGTGCCAGCCCTCGGCCAGCCGTCGCGCCAGCGGGTGGCCGGTAAGAAAGTCATCGAGCGCCAGGTCGTCAGCCCATGCGGCGATCAGTGCCACTCCGTTGGGAAGCGGTGCCCTGGCGGCGAGCGGGACGGTGGCCCCGGTCTGGGCCCAGTGCAGGCCGGCCAGGTCACCACACCCCGGCCGCGTGCGCAGCCATGCAAGCGCCCCTGCGGGGCCAACCTGCGCAAGATGGACGGAAAGGATCAAACCCGAATAACCTAGTACTCACTAACCATCTACAAAAGTACCTAGGTGAGATTAGGTTTGTCAAGCAGGACACCCCCCACCTCCTCCCGCCGAAGCCGGATGAGCGCCGACGCGCGCCGCGAGCTCATCGAGCGCGCAGCCACCGAGATCTTCGCCGAGCACGGCTACCACGACGCCGCCATGGACTCGATCGCCCAGCGCTCCGGCGTGTCGGTGCCCGTCGTCTATGACCACTTTGCCTCCAAGCAGGAGCTGCACCGCCGGCTGCTCGAACGCCACTTCGCGGAGCTTCGATCCGTATGGACTGCCCACCTCAACAGCGACGAGGGACCCGAGCAGCGCATGGCGCGGGCTATCGAGGCATGGTTCGCCTACGTCCAAACTCATCCCTACGCCTGGCGGATGCTCTTTCGCGAGACCACGGGAGACCCGGAGGTCCAGGCGATCCACCGCGATGTCGCCGCCCGCAGCCGGGAGGCGCTGCTGCCCTTACTGGCTCGCGAGCCCAGCGCGGCCGCCGCGGCACCCTCCCCGACGGCGCTGGAGATGCTGTGGGAGGTCTTTCGCGCCGTGCTACAGGGCCTCGCGCTGTGGTGGTATGAGCATCGGGAGGTACCCAGAGAGGACGTGGTCGCCACTGCCATGAACGCGCTGTGGATCGGCTTTGAACGGTCACAGCAGGGCGCGAGGTGGCAGCCCTAGAACCCGCCAGGGACGACGAGAGCCTACGCCCCTCCGGCAGGCTGCTTGGCCTCGTCTGCCCGGCGGGCCGACCTGGAGTGGTCGGCTGGGCGCGCCAGGGCCGACGGCCACCAGATCCTGGCCCCGAGGTCGAAGGTCAGGGCCGGCACCAGGATCGAGCGCACGATGAAGGTGTCAAGCAGCAAGCCCACGGCGATGGTGAACCCGAGCTCGGTGAGAAACACCAGAGGCAGCACCGCCAGTGAGGAGAACGTTCCCGCGAGGACGATCCCCGCCGAGGTGATGACCGCCCCGGTCACCGCCAATCCCCGCAGCATGCCCTGGCGCGTGCCGTGGACCAAGGACTCCTCCCTGGCCCGCGCCATCAGGAAGATGTTGTAGTCGACTCCCAGAGCGACCAGGAAGATGAAGACGAAGAGCGGGAACGACGGGTCAGAGCCCGGGAAGCCGAAGACGTTGCTGAAGAAGAACGCACTGATTCCCAAGGCGGCCCCGAAGGAGAGGATCACGGTGGCGATGAGCAGCAGCGGGGCGACGAGCGCGCGCAGCAGCAGGATGAGGATGAGGAGGACGACCAGCAGCGCGATGGGGACGATCAGCCGGGTGTCTCGCGCCGATGCCACCCGGAGGTCTCCTTCCTGGGCGGTGCCGCCGCCCACCAGAGTGCCCTGACCTCCGGCTGACCTGGCCGCCTGGCGTATGCCCGGGATCAGATCGA
>JAABUJ010004742.1_pt1 | contig 14082 bp, 18 predicted proteins | sample 5559131 | NCBI WGS metagenome assembly JAABUJ01 (sample SAMN10711875, study PRJNA513366) | rock metagenome | isolation source: Antarctica rocks | place: Antarctica: Victoria Land, Mt New Zealand nord | collected 2016-01-07
CCAGCCGACCACGCTCATCCACAGGCTCGGCAGGGAGCACCCCAACACTCGACGCAGTGACGGCAACCACCACCACCAACGTTCGCGGCAGGCCACATACCCCCTGCTCAACCCGCTAACTCAATACTGACCAGCGGCCCTACTCCGTTTTTAGCGTCAGCACTCGGGGGTTGATCGCCCGCTCCTGCCACCGAGCCGAGCGCCCGCCCCGGCACGCGCGCCGGGCCACGTTGGCCAAGGCACGGCACCGCAAGCGGCCCACGCGGCGGCTGGTCTGCCGCGTGCGACTCCGTCACCTCCGCCACAACCTGCGGGTCCGCAACGGCCATCACGCCGCGATCTACGGCGTGCTGACCGACACGGCCGGGCTCCCCCTGGCCAATCAGCCCATCCAGGTCTCCCAGCAACTGCGCGGCCCCGGCCAAGTGTTCAGCGCAGTCGGGCAGACGACGACCGACGCCAACGGCTTCATGCGCTTCGTAGCGGCGCCCGGGCCGTCACGGACGCTCAACTTTGCGTTCCCAGGCAACGACGGGAACTGGGGTATCCATCTAACTCAGGCAGCGCCCCAACGAGTTCGCGTAGGGGCCGCCCTGGGGCCGCCGTAGGGAAGAGGGCCAGAGAACGCATCTGACGGTCGGATAGCCGCTCCTGGAGCCGCTCGTGGCTTCTCGCTTGACCAGAAATCGCGCGGCCGAACGGGGCCAACCTGAGTTAGATAGATACCCCCCTTCGACGGGATAAAGGCGGCGGTGAGCAACGTCAACCTCCGCGTCCCGGCGTTCTCGACCTTCGGCGTCGACCGCCACCACGTCGGACTCGGCCAGCGTTTCGTCTTCGCGGGCCGGTTGAAGGGGTGCTGCATCCCCAAGGGCGGCGTGCCCATCCAGGTCGAGGGCCGAGATTTCGGCACCCACTGGATCCCCGTGTCCTCGGCCGCGCACCTGCACACCGGCTCCGACGGACGCTGGCGCTTTGCCTTCTCGGTAAACCGGGGCGGAAGATTTACCTACCCGTTCCGGCTGGCCGTCTTGGGCAACCCGCTGTACCCGTACCTGCCAGCGGACACCAAGCCCACGCTGGTCACGGTCGGGTAGATCGGTCGTGCTCATTTCGCTCTTGCGGGCGGTGGGCGCCGGCCCTATCGGTACGACCACCGCCCTCTAACATGGAGACTCCAACACTGCCCATTCGTCGAGCAGCGCGCCGGGCCAAGCACGCAGTTGTGGCTCGGGCGGGTGCGCAGCGTGTTGCGCTCGACAGGGACACGAAACAAGTTGGTCCGTCGTGACCCGGGGAGCCTCAGAGGCAATGTGAGCTGCGTCAGAGCACCGTGGGCGATCGTCGGCGCGCTGGTCGCGTTGGTCGGGGGCTGCAGCCTCGTCGCTGCCATCGAACCGGGAAAAGCGCTAGCGGTGGGGGCCGGGACAAACGCCTACGGCCGGGCAGTGCTGCCAGTCAGGACGAGAACGGCTGAAACCACGCCGGCCAACATTCCAGAGCCCCGTAGCGGTGTCTCGGCTTCCGCGTCCTGAACCGTCTCGTGGCTAGGTTAAGCGATCGTCATGTCACTCAAGAGGGGTCAAGATGCTCTCAGCCGACGCACTGAAACAGCAAGTCCGCGATCGACTCGCCCAGCTCGAAGCAGCCATCCAGGAACAGCATCAGCTCAAGACGCTCCTCGAGCTTTTGCCGCCCACTGTTTCGCGACGCAATCACGATGGGGATGGGGCCCGCGGTGCGAAGCCCACAACGAAGGACGGCAGCTCCAGGGCCAAGTCCCCCCGCCCTGCTCGCCGAGCGGGCGCCAAGCCGGCGGGGGCGTCGGGGACCCAGCGCATGCCGCTCTCCGCACGCAAGGATCAGATCGCCCATTTGGTTGCCCAGCGCCCCACGATCGATGCCAAATCGATCGCCGAGGCCACCGGGCTCTCGCGGCCCCGAGTCAGCCAGCTCACGACCGCCCTCATCACCGAAGACCGCCTGGAGCGCAGCCAGGGCGGCTATCTGGTCACGGCAAAGAAGTCCTAGAACAGACCACGGTGGGTCGGTCAGCCCGGGCGAAAGGGTTAGGACCCCGTGCTGGGAGCCCCCACCGCGGCGCCCACCACTCATCACCCTGGTTGCGTGTGGCGGCAGCGACATGGGCACCGCCAGCTCACCGAAGAACATCAAGACTGTCGAGCGGCAGATCACCGATCAGCTCAGCCAGGGCGGCGGCTACGTCGAACAGCTCAGCTGCCTGGCGGTCAGCGACCAGCAGATGCGCTGCACCGCCTCCTCGGGCGGCAGCGGCGGCAGCAGCTGCTGCGACCAGAGCCAGTGGATCGGCGCATAGGACTCCACGACGCATAGCTGGCGGGCCCAGCCTGGCTCCTAGCCCAGCTGACGCCGCCGCGGCGGTCGCCCGGTCGGCAAAGTCGTCGTAACACTTTCGCCTCTCGGCGACCAGAGGGAGGTATGCAGGCCAACGGCCGAACCGACTCGAGGCGGCCGTTGGTCTATGCCAGCTGTGACGTGCCCGAAGGGGTGACGCTCGAGCAGTGGCGACGACGTTCGCGCGAGCGTGGTGGGTCGGTCGATGACAAGGCCCTAGACGGAAGTTTTTTGGGGTTTGAGGCCCGATCGCTGGTTGTTACGGGCGATCGGGCTTCTCCTGGCGGGTGTTTGTAGACACTAAATAGCTTGACTGCTGGCTTTGGTTGTGGGATGATTCGCCCATGGCTAAGAGAGGTGGTCGGGTTCACGTGGCGGTCACGCGTCGCCACTACAAGGGGACTGAGTACAAGACCACGCTGTTGCGTCGCTCCTATCGTGATGGCGGCAAGGTGCGTAACGAGACGGTCGGGAACCTCTCGCACCTGGAGGACTGGATGATCGACGGGCTGCGGGGGATGCTCGCGGGCCGGCGGCTGGTCGATCTTGACGAGGATTTCGAGATCGTCCGCTCGTTGCCGCACGGGCATGTCGCCGCGGTGCTTCAGGTGCTGCGCGATCTCGATCTGGAACGGCTGCTCGGCCGCGAGCGCTGCCGGGAGCGTGATCTGGTGGTGGCGATGATCGTCCAGCGGGTGATCGCGGCGGGGTCAAAGCTGTCGGTCACCCGGTTGGTGGGGCAGTCCACGCTCGCCGGGGAGCTGGAGCTGGGGGAGGTCTGCGAGGCGGAGCTGCTCGGGGCGATGGACTGGCTGCTGGAGCGCCAGGAGCGGGTCGAGAAGGCGCTCGCCCGCCGCCACCTGAGCGAGGATGGGTACGTGCTCTATGACCTCTCCTCGAGCTACCTGGAGGGCCGCCACTGCGAGCTGGGTGGGCTGGGCTACTCACGGGACGCCAAGCGCGGCAAGCTGCAGATCACCTATGGGCTGTGCTGCAGCCCGGAGGGCCGGCCGGTGTCGGTCGAGGTGCATCCGGGCAACACCGCGGACCCGTCCTCGCTCGGGTCGGCGGTGAGCCGGGTCAAGGACCGTTTCGGTGTCGAGCGGGTCGTGTTCGTCGGGGATCGAGGGATGATCACCGAAGCCAGGGTGAGGGCGCTCAAGGAGCAGGAGGTCGGGTTCATCACCTCGTTGCGCGCCCCGCAGATCCAGGCGTTGACGCTCGCGCCGGACTTTCAGCTGTCGCTGTTTGACGAGCAGGGGTTGTGCGAGATCTCCTGCCCGCAGCATCCCGGCGAGCGGCTGGTCGTGTGCCGCAACCCGGCTGTCGCGGCGGAGCGCGTCCGCAAACGCTCAGAGCTGCTGGCGGTGACCGAGGGCGAGCTGGAGAAGGTCAAACGGATGGTCCACAGCGACCGCGGACGGCTGAAGGACGCGCCGGCGGGCAAGATCGGCGAGCGGGCCGGTCGGGTCATCAACAAGCGCAAGATGGCCAAGCACTTCACCCTGCAGATCGCTGACGGCAAGTTCAGCTACGAGCGCAACCAGCCGCAGATCGACGACGAGGCGCTGCTCGACGGGATCTACGTGATCCGCACCTCAGAGCCCGCCAGCACGATCGGCCCGGCCGCCCTCGTGCGCGCCTACAAGCAACTGAAAGTCAACGAGCACGCGTTCAAGCAGCTCAAAGCGCCCGAGCTTGCGATCCGCCCCGTCCACCACCGCCTCGAAGATCGCGTCCGCGCCCACGTGTTCCTGTGCATGCTCGCCTACTACCTCCAATACGAGCTCGCCCACCGGCTCGCGCCGATGCTGTTCACAGACGACACGCCACTCGCCCCCACCGACCCCGTCGCGCCCGCCCGCCGCTCACCAGAGGCGACCGCCAAGGCCGGCAGCGCCCGCACCCCCAACGGGCTGCCCGCCCACAGCCTCCCCGACCTGCTCACCGACCTCGCCACCCTGTGCCGCAACACGCTGCGAATCGGCGACAGCCAGCACACCTTCACCCGCCTCACCACACCGACCGAGCTCCAAGCCAACGCGCTCGAGCTGGTCGGCGTCAACCTCGGCAAGTAGACAGAAACACCCCACCCGAAAACGGCCAAAACCCCGCCGCCCGGGACGAATCAACGCCACACAGCAAAAACTTCCGCCTAAAGGATGGCCGAGCCAAGGCTCGGCGGCTGGGCCAGAACGTCATCGACCGGCTGACACGCCGCAGCCCAGGAGCCCGCTCATGAACGTCTTAGCCATCGCTGGACACGTCGCCTCAGCTCCCGTCGTCGACCACCCGCCCGCCGGGCCGCGCTGCCGGGTTCAGATCGCCGTCGCCCGCCTCGGGGTCGGCGGCGCACTGGCCAACCTCTGCGTCATCACCTACGGGGCCAGCGCCCCGACCGTCGCCCAGCGGCTGCGGGCCCGGGACCCCGTCGCCGCGCACGGCGAGCTCCAGCACCAACCCGACGGCAGCGTCGCCCTGATCGGCCGCGTAGCGCTGCTCACCGACTCCGGAGTGCCCGGCCGGTGAGCGAGCGGCCGTATGACCGGGCGGCCAACGCCGCCCTGATCCAGCTCAGCGCGATCGCCGGCTACGGCCGCGGCCGGGGCGTCCTCGAGCTGCGCCACCGCACGCCCACACCCGGGTCAAGAATGCGCCGGCGCTTCGTTGACGTCGACGACGTCGACCAGGCGGTGATCATCGCCCGACGCCTAGCGGTCAGCAACGACGTCTACGTCGGCTGCGCCCTGCGCCACAACGACCGAGGCGGCGGGACACGCAACGACCTCAGCGCAGCGTGGGTGCTCTGGGCCGACTGCGACGGCGCCCAAGCTGCCCAGCGCCTCGCCCGGTTTGAGCCACCCGCGGCGATCACCCTGGCGTCGGGCAGCGGTCCCAACCGCCACGCCTTCTGGCCGTTGACCCGGCCGCTGGACCCCGACGCCGTGGAGCGCGCCAACCGTCGTCTCGCGCAAGCGCTGGGCGCTGACCCGCGCTGCGCCGACCCAGCGCGCATAATGCGCGTCGCGGGGACCCGAAACCACAAACACCGCCCGGCCCAGCCCGTCAACGTCGACGTACTGCACCCCGGGGTCGTCTATGACCCCGACGAGCTCCTCCACGCCCTACCGGCCCTCCCTGACGCCGCGCGCCCACCCGTCGCCGGGACGCTCATCGCCAGCGACGAGGACCCCCTGCTAGCCATCAGCCCGCGGGTCTACGTGCCCGCCCTGGTCGGCGCGGAACTCAACGCCGATGACAAGGTGTCCTGCGCGCTTCACCGCGACGAGACCCCCAGCCTGCACGCCTACCCCGACCCAGCGGCCGGGTGGTACTGCTTCGGCTGCCGCCGCGGCGGCTCGATCTACAACCTCGCGGGCGCATTGTGGTTATCCGGCCAATCTCGAGACGAGCCGCTGCGAGGCAAGCGGTTCATCGAGGTTCGTGATCGATTGTTGGCCATCTTCCTAGTCTAGGTGAGCGGTTGGCGTCAGTCTAAGCGCTGTGCAGCTTCCTTAGGGAGAAGTTGTCCGTCTGGCCGTCGTCGACGGGGAGGGATCCGCGTGCACGAATGTTCGCGGTGGCTGGCCCACCTGGTGCATCCCTTCTTTCCGCGAAATGCAAGGCTCCGGTTGCTTCGGTGCGGATGCTCGCGGACGAGCGAAAGCAGGGGCCGCCTGACGCTGCCGGATCCGGCCAGGAGGAGAAGTCTGGTGCGCCCGAATTGGAGCCGCCGAGACGTCTGCGTGTTCGTGGAAGCAGGCGTCCGACCTATGGAGCGCCGGACGCCTGCTTGTCGCGAAGCGAGCGCCGGGCGATCGTCGTGGTGCCAACGCTCCAGTTCGTGGCAAAGGAGGCGCGTTGGCCGGCGGCGTGGTAGGCGCCCTAGGGTCCGAATTGATCGGCCTCTAACCGGGGATCCGCCGCGGCGGTCAACACAACGGGGTCGTGAGGCCGCCGAGGAACCGCTCGAGGGCGCTGACGACCAAGTCGGGTGCTGAATCGATCGCCTCATGGCCTTGGCCAGGTAGGACCGCTACTTCCCGCGTTGGCGATAGTCGCCGTCAGGGCGTGCGTGATGTCGCGCGCCCAGGACGGGCTGTTCTGTCCGAGCAGCAGGAGTACGGGACATGTGACAGCTGGGGCATCTTTGAGTAGGTCGATGGCCATGAGCGCTTGCGCTTCCCGCGGCAGCGTTGCCGCGACAATGGCAAGGACGTCGTATGACCGAGGCTGGTCCGCGAGCCCCTGCACCTGTTCGACGCTCAGGCCAACGATTTCGGTCAGGAAGCTGAACATCGCCTGCCCTGCCCGGCCGTCGGTGGCCATGGTGCTCGCGCGCTCGACCCACTCCCCCGGGACTGTCTGCGGCCCCGGAGGCTCGTAGAGAACAACGCGCCGAAACGCTGCACCGCGGGCAGCGGCACCGAGTGTGCACGTCGCGCCGTAGCTGTGGCCGAAGACGTCGATCGGGCCGCCGTGCTGATCCGCCAGCACACTGGCGACAGCAGCGATGTCGTCATACTCATGGTTGATTACGTAGGCCCCGGCATCGCCGCTTGCCCCGCGCCCCCGGCGATCCATTGCCGTCACTTGCCAGCGCTTCGAGAGTAGGTCCCACGCAGGTTCCCAGGCCTCGATCTGGCTCATGCCGCCGTGGACAAGCAGCAGGCCGTGCCCGACTCCAGAGGTCAGCAAGCCGATCGGCACACCGTCGGCGCCGAAAACTGAGTGCCGCCTTCCCTTCAAGAAACTCCCGTCGACGACCGCTGTAGCTTCCATGCTCGCACCCGCCGCCATCACAGCGCAAGTGCACCGGCCTGCGCTGACGATTGCGTTCGTGGCATGCCGTCGGAAAGTGCGGAGCGAGCGAGATTGGAGTCGGGGAGATAGTTCGGAGGTATTGAGTTACCGGGTCTGAGGCCGTTGGGTGTAGTCAGCTGGCGAGTTGCTCGTCGTCGGCGATCAGGCGGGCGAGGCGTCGTTGGAGCGTGAGTGGTCCGGCGTGGGTGCCTTCGCCGTGCATTGTGCCGTCGTCGGCGATCGTGCCGGTGAGGGCGATGAACCCTCGGGCGGTGGCGTCGAGGATCTTGGTCTGCTGGTCGCCTTCGATCTCGTAGCAGACGATGCGGTAGCCGATCTCGGGCAGCGCTCGCGGGGTCGGTTCGGGCATCGCCTTTAGGCGGCCAGGCTGGTTGGCGAGGCGCGCGCGGGGAGGGTGATCAGTTCGCTGACGGCGGGTGCCCTGGAGCGTTGTGCGCTGGCCATCAGCTCGACGGGGTCGATGTTCTGTTGGCGGGCGGTGCGGATCACGCTGATCGTGATCTGCTGGGTGCGCGCGCCGTTGGGGGTGCGGTTCCCGCCCCAGCTCTTGCGGTTGATGATCGCCGGGCGTAGCGCCTGCTCGGCTCGCCAGTTCGTTGCTTGCACGCCGGGCTCGGTCAGGAACGTGAACATGTACTCGCGCTCGTTCGTGAGATGCAGAAGCAGCCGGCGGTTGGGCTCATGCGTGGCCCGGGTGGTGAGCAGCTTGTCGGTCCGCTGGTTGAGGTCTGTGACCTTCAGGCCGAACTCGTCTGAGTCGATCACGTCCTGGTCGCGCTGATCGCGCAGCGCGAGGGCGTCCTTGAGGATCCTGCGGGCGGCGTGCGGGACGCGCGCCTGGCCCGCCACGGAGTCAGCGATCAGCTCGCCGGTCCGCCTGAGCAGGTGGGCATGGCAGGTTTGGTGCTTGGCGTGGGCAAACCGCCGATACGGCGCCCATCCGTCACGCTCAAGCACCCCAGAGAAGTCCTCCCGAGGATCTGGACTGCGTGCTCGTAGCCGCGGCCGGGGGCGATCAGATACACCGTCACGTTCTCGCCGGCGAACGCCCACAGCCACGCTTTGTGACCGCCGATCCTCCAGCCGGTCTCATCCGGCGCGACCGCCGGGCTTGAACGGACCCCCTCGATCAGCGCCTCATACGTGGGCTCAAGCGCCCGCGCCTGGCGGGCGATGGCCCCCACCACCCCGCTGGCGGTCACCCGGATCCCGAACCTGGCCAGCGCCTTGGCGGTCTTCTGCGGCGAGAGGCCCAGCTCCTTGTTCAGCTCCGTCGCCAAAGCGACCGCGCGCGGGCCGAGCATCGAGCCCGCGGCCCCCAACGCATCCGAGGTCTGAAACGGGTGACGGCCCTGATGCCGACGCCCGCAGCAACGACACTTGCCGATATGCACCCGAAACCGCCGGCGGACCGGTCGAGGCTCGGGAAGCTCGTCCTGATACTGAAACTCGCTGCGCTCGTGCTCGATCTCCCCACCACATTCGCACCGGTCAACCAACAGCGCGTCGAGTCCCTCATCCACCTCCTCGGGCGGCTCGCGATGACCATGCTTGCCGTGATCCTCCCCACAGCGACGCCCCGGCCGGCCCGGCCGCGACATCGGTTCCCCACGCGAGAACGGCGCCGCCTGACGCTTCCCCGCCCGCCGCGCCTCCTCCAGCTGACCCTCCAGCTTCCCAACCCGCGCCCGCAACCGCTCGTTCTCCCCCACCAAACGGGTCACCTCGGCCCATAGCTGCTCGTTCTCAGCCGACAACCCCGAGCACCGCGCAGCCAGCCGCCCAAGCTCATCCACCGGCTCGGCAGGGAGAACCTCGACACTCCTAGCCGCGACGCCAACCACCGCCACCAAACTTCGCGGCGGGCTACATAACCCCTGCTCAACCCGCTAACTCAATACAGTTCGGAGGAACCTCTTAAACTCGCCTGCTGATCGCGTCAGGCGGTGTTGGCGATCCAGTGGGTGTGGAGCTTGAGCAGTCGTGGGTCGCTGCCACCAGTCGCCACTCCGAGTGCGCCGCTGATCTGCCTCTTCGCATGAAGTGGTCGATGCGCCGGTTGTATTTGTATCGGACCTAACTGGCAACCTTTCGGACCCGCGACGAGACTTCTCGTTCGTCGCCGCTGCAGCCACGGGGAGCCGGCTTCCGCTTCAGGAGTCGGCCGACCTGAAGCGACAGTCACGACGCGCGTGCCGATGTCCAATTTGGTTGCCGGTGGCGTGGATGCAGAAGCCTGGGAAAGCTGTCGGCCGTGTGGCGGCAGCTCTGTTCTGGCGGAGAGCGGGGTCCGGTCAGTACGCCGGGCGGGATCGGCTTTGGCGTGCTGATCGCCGAGCGCGTCCGGGGCACCCGCGTTCAGCGACGCCTCGTCGACCGTGAGGGAGCGTCGGCGATCGCTAGCCTTGAGCCATGGGTGTCGCTGCTCGGCCGCTGCTGGCGTTTGACAACTCGTATGTTCGCGAATTGGGGGGCCTGTACGAGACTTGGCGGGCCGCGCCTCCGCCGGCGCCGCGGCTATTGGTGCTCAACGAGCCGCTGGCGAGGGATTTGGGGGTCGATCCCGATGTATTGCGGGCACCTGAAGGTCTGGGCATCCTGGCCGGCAGCGCTGTGCCGGATGGGGCGTCGCCGGTGGCGCAAGCCTATGCGGGGCATCAGTTCGGGGGGTTTTCGCCGAGTCTGGGTGATGGCCGGGCGCTGCTGCTCGGTGAGGTGCTCGATGTTCACGGACGGCGCCTTGATCTGCACCTGAAGGGTTCGGGCCCCACGTCGTTCGCACGGGGTGGTGATGGCAAGGCGGCCGTCGGCCCGATGCTGCGTGAGTACCTGATCGCTGAGGCGATGTGCGCGCTTGGCATTCCCACTGCCCGGGCGCTGGCTGTCGTGGCGACCGGAGAGAACGTCGTGCGGGAGACGATGCTGCCTGGCGCGGTTCTGTGTCGTGTCGCGGCCAGCCATCTACGCGTCGGCACATTCCAGTACGCCGCCGGGCACGGGGATCTGTCGCTCGTGCGGCGGCTGGCTGACTATGCGATCTCTCGTCACTATCCCGAGGCGGTTGAGGCGGAGAGCCCGTATCTCGCCTTTTATGAGGGCGTGGTCGACGCTCAGGCGTCATTGATCGCTGGCTGGATGCTGGTCGGGTTTGTCCATGGCGTGATGAACACCGACAACATGACGATCTCCGGCCAGACCATCGACTACGGCCCGTGTGCGTTCATGGATGCCTTCGACCCCGCGACCGTGTTCAGTTCGATCGATCGTGCCGGCCGCTACGCGTATGGCAACCAGCCGCTCATCGCGCAATGGAACCTGGGGCGACTGGCTGAGACATTGCTGCCCCTGTTCCACGCCCAGACCGAATCGGCGATCGCGGCAGCCACCGAGGTGCTGCAATCGTTTCCCGCCCGCTATCACGAGTACTGGCGACGGGGAATGTACGCCAAGCTGGGTTTGGGCGGGGGACAAGCGGCTGGTGCATTGATCGATGACCTGCTCGCGCTCCTCCACGCCCAGAGGGTGGACTTCACCTCCTTCTTCCGAGCGCTGTCGTCATCAATGCGTGGAGAGCCCACGCGCGCACGAGCGCTGTTCACCGAGTTCTCCGCCTACGAGAAGTGGTCAGCCCGCTGGCGCGCACAGCTCGATGGGCAAGCGACCGTCGCACAGTGCGTCGCGGAAGCGATGGACGCAGTCAATCCTGTCTACGTTCCCCGAAACCACCTGGTGGAGGACGCGCTGGCCGCAGCCAGCTCGGGCGATCTGGAGCCTTTCCGAGAACTGCTCGGCGTGCTCGCGAGGCCGTTTGACGAGCGGCCCGGTCTGGAAACGTACGCAGCACCAAGCCCGCCGGGCCTCGGCCCGTACCGCACATTCTGCGGCACCTAGCTGTATCTAGGTCACTTGAAGGCAGGGCCTACCGCGACGCGGCCGGCGGCGGCTAGGGAGCCGGACCTGAAGCCACTCGCTCTGACCGCCGACGCTTCCCCTTAGAAGAGCGCTGCTTCGTCGCCATTTCGGCACTCTCGCCCTCGCACCCGCTTTCCGCCGCATCCGGAAGCCTCCGACGAACCGGCCTTGACAGCCGGACGCCCGTTGAGATGAAACCAGGGTTCTGACGACCGGACGGCCCCAGACCTCCTCCTCGCCACGAGCGGGCGAAGGGACACACCTAACCCGATCGAGGGCCGACCCGTCGCTGCTCGGTTCAGAGGAGGAGGTAGCAGCACGCCTCAAGCGGCGTCAGTCTTCGAGATGATCTCGTCGAGGCGGTCAACGAGCGCAGCGTGGCGACGGGCTTCGTCATTCCACCCGCGCCGCTCGGCGTCGTCGGAGAGGGCTTGCGCGTCGACGCGTTGCGCGGAGAGGACGGCGAGCATGGCGGGCTCGGAGCGGTAGTTGGGGCAGTGCTCGCAGATGTTCGTGTAGGCGCACACGCCTTGGGCGGCGGTCCGCAGGCAGTAGCCGCCGGCCATTCGCGCCTTGATCAGCGGCTGCTCGCGCCAGTCGCCGTGTGGCTTGTCGGTCGGCGCTTCCGGAAGGACCGGGCCGAGGCGTTCCTTAGTGAGCGCGAGCGCGCGTTCGTAGTCGGCGCGGACAGTCGCATCAAACAGCCGGCCGTAGCGCAGGCTCATCGCGGCGCTGCTGTGCCCGAGCAGCGCCATCAGAGCTTGGAGGCTGATGCCGGCGTTGATCAGCGCGGTGGCGTAGGTATGTCGTAGCTGGTGCGGGGTGACAGGGCCGATCCCGGCAGTGCTCGCTGCGCGGGCCAGTGTCGCGCGCAGCGCGTCGGGCGACACGCGGCGCCCGTAGCGGGTGAGCAGAAACTCCACGAGACGGCCATCGCGCGGGTGACGCAGAGGCCGTCCGGGCGCGCGGGCTGCGGCGATCCGGTCGACGATCACGAGAGAGTGCTCGGCGAGTGGGACCATCCGCTCGGTCTTCAGTTTCCCGAGCGGAACCTTGAGCCATGCGCCCTGTCGCGGGACCTCGTGGACGCAGTCGAGCTCGAGATCGATCAGCTCACCGATCCGCAGCCCCGTCGCGCGCGCGAGCAGCAGCGCGTTCGCGGCGAGCGTCTCGGGCGAGCGCGACAGCGCGTCAGCGAGGCGCTGGTCGGCCTCGGCCGGCAGGTAACGAGGCAGTGGCTGGCGGGCGCCGTGGCGTGTCGCGGGGGAACACCAGCCGCCTGGGGGGAGCTTCGGGCCAGCCCCACTGGCCGATGTCGTTCAGGAAGCAGTGCAGGGCGATGACCCGACCGCGGCGGTGTTCAATCCCGATCGGCTCCCCGTCGATTTCGCGGGTCGCTGTCGCGATCGCGGTGAGGTAGGTCTCGATGTGCCGGCGGCGATCGAGGTCGGCGATGCTGCGCATGCCCGGCCACAACCCGTCCTACGGAGAGTGGGTCGCTCGTGGCGCCGGGCTAGGCGCAATCGGAGGCCTGGCCCTCGAAGCGTTCCAGCGCCTCGGCATACACTGAGCCCATGCCCCACCGAGCGCTCCTCGCCGCCGCAGCAATCATCCTCGCCGCGCTGGCCACTGACCTGCTCGGCGCCGCCCTGCGCCTCTCCCCGCCGCTGACCGACGTGCTCGCCATACCCATCGGGCTGCTGACCATCGCCGCCTTGGTTGCCTGGAGCTCGGGCCCGCGCCGGCTTCGCTGGCCGCCGCCCGCCGAGACCCAGTCCGCCGGGCGCGGCTCACCCACCACGCGCCGGTAACGCCGCTTCAAATGATGCTCCGCGGCTTGCTCATCGCCGTGGCTGTGGCCGTGCCCCTGGTCACCGTGCTCACCCTCGGGCTGGCTCTACTCGGCCTCGCCCACACATGGGTCTACATCGCCGAGGGCATCATTCTCGGACTGGCCCTGAGCAGCTGGGTGCTCTGGCCGCAGGCCTTCCGCTCAGCGTCGCCCCGACGGCGCCACGGTCGCCGTCGGCGCCTGACAGCCGGCGGCGATCCGGTGGGCGCGGTAGCGTCGAGCACCGTGACTCCGAGACCCATCCCGTGCAGTGTGCGTCTCGATGATGTCTGGGCGCCCAGGACCGAGACGCGCGTGGCCAGCGGAGGGGCATGGACGGTCGCTCTGACCACCGAGCTGCCCGACAGCAAGGTGCGGCTGCACTCGGCTTACACCGGCGACAGCCGCGGGGAAATCACCACCATCGTCGAGCTGCACCGCATCGCCGAGACGACCAACACCGTCGTCCGCCAGGCCCCCGCCGAGCAGATCCCGGTCGTCGCCGGTCGACGGGGGTGCCTGCACGACCACCTGATGCGCCTGCAGACCGTGCTCGAGGAGCACTTCGGCTACGCCGTGGCCATCGCCTTCGACGACCACGCCGAACGACTCGCTGACGCCTAACATCGAGACGACGATGAGCACTCCCCAAGACAGCCACCACCAGGCCTCACGACAGCCCAGCAAATGGGCTACCGACTGATGCACGGCGACGCCGCGCCCGCGCGACCCGACGACACCCCGGTCATCGCCGGACAACACGGGCCTCGGCGACGAGCAACCCTTGAGGAGATCATGGTGCTCGTCGACGCCCAACGCGCCCGGTACGCCACCGGAGAGGATTGAGCGACCCTGACGCGCCGGCGCTTGACTGGCCGAGGGTGTTCTCGGGCAAACGACTCTCGCCGCTCCAACACGAGCACCTCAAGATGCTCGGCAACTGCCCCTTCACCGTGCCCCACCAGCTCGCGGCCGGACAACGACGCGAGCTACGCGGACTTGGTGACGCGGCTTATTACGGCGCGCGGCAAATAGTGCGGTGTAACACAGTGTTAACTGTGCTTGGTGGCGTGGGCGGTATCATGGTGGTGTGAGTGAGTCTGGTGATGGGCGAAACTTGTCGGGCTCGGCGCAGGCGG
>JAABUJ010004743.1_pt1 | contig 14081 bp, 10 predicted proteins | sample 5559131 | NCBI WGS metagenome assembly JAABUJ01 (sample SAMN10711875, study PRJNA513366) | rock metagenome | isolation source: Antarctica rocks | place: Antarctica: Victoria Land, Mt New Zealand nord | collected 2016-01-07
GAAGGTCGACGGTATTGACAGAAGAGGTGGAAGATAGGAAATGGGGCTCGGAAATGTCGTGCTTGTTGACGGATCCCTTACGGTAGGTTGGGCGGCGGTTGTAGCTATGAGTGCTTTGAGGGGAAGTCATCATGATTGGCGATGCAAAGTTGGAAGAGCTTGGAGGATTCTCTCGCGTCGCCGGAGTCGAGTGGGATGAGTATGTGGGTGTAATGGGTGATGGCCTTTGCGATGAGTCTGAATTGGTAGGCACGCCTGCCGGGCCCGTTGCAGCTCCACGGTTCTCAAAGTAACTCGTTGCATTTGTTCGGCTGTTGCTTCGGATTCGGCCAGGCATCGCAGATTGTGATCTTTCTGTAGGTCCGTGAGGATAATGGGGCGCGGAGCTCTTGATCTGTCTAGGCGGACCACCGGCGAAGTTCAAAGGCGGGTTCATCATCTGGGGAACATTGGGCCCCGCGACATTTGGCTCTCTTTGCCTGCCATTCCTATGTTTGGGCAGTCTTTCCGATGTCTCTGAGCTGGACCGGTTCACCCTTGACGTCGGCAAGGGGGGCGAGGATCTTTGGCTGGAAGGTTTCGCTTGCCTTCTCGGCGGCATCTGAGCCCTTTGACCGTCGTTCATATAGCGGCTGCGCTGCTCACTTTCTTCCGAAACGAAACTCTCCACAGAAGGGTGGGAGGAGCTGTTCGCCAGATTCGAGCCAGGGTTGATACCCAACATCTTCATCGCTTTTGAAGGCTGCTCGTTCTTGCTAATCAAAGAACCCCCGCTGTTTTTGGGCCTCAGAAGCCCGAAGGATTTTCCAGATTTCGCAGGACTGTCATCACGGGTGCGGGCACCGGGACCTGGGCTGGCGGATCTGCTCTCGCTCTCGACGAAGCTCTTCAGGTTATCCTGCACCCTTCGTCTCCTCTCGGCTAATTCAGTCGCAAAAGCCTCTTTTTCCTTTTCAGTTTCGGTGCTTCCACCACGGGCATGATGCGCTCGAAGCTGTTCTTGCCACGAGGGCACAAAAGCCACCTCGTCGCTAGAGCGGGGTGCATCACGCCCGAGTATTCGTTGAGCCTTGTCGTGCCCCAGGAGTTGCTTGGGTTTGAACGATTCTTGATGCTTGAGAGCGGTCGCTTGCTCCAGGAAAGCACGAGCGGTAACAGCAAGAGGTGAAGGCACCGCTTCTGGGTGGTCAGACTTCGGTAGCTGCGGATACGCTTGTCCCTCTTGCTCGTCATCTGACATTGCACTAGAATTGAAGAAAGTATGCGGTTGGCTCGAGGACTCTTGATGGCCATTGTGATGTTCGTTCGAGAATTTCGAAAGTAGACCAGGAGACTGTTCTGGGTATATCGAGGATTGATTGCTCTCATTGCGTAAATGTGTTCGTACAAGGCCGCTCAAGCCGTTTGTTGGCCCCAGGGTGGGGGAGTCAAGGTCTAAGTGATCTGGCTTCGCTATGCTTATAGATGACTTCTTCGAATGCGTAATGGTACGTTGACTTAGCGTGTCCGAGGTTGTCTCGTCAGAGACTGTGGTCGGCAAACGTTCTGGCTGATACCGGACAGGATGTTCTGGAGCAAGAGATCGTTGTGTTATGGGCATGTCAACGACGGCTGTGGACGGACTTTGATACAGCGACCCTCCTACGAGAGAAGCTGGGGTCACCTCATTCTCAGACTGTGAGCCAACTTCACTACCACTGAACTCGTTCAGGAAGCTTGTGTTTGCGACATTGTAGGGAGTATCGCTCGACTTCCGCTTTCGTGGGCTCTGCGCCTCAGGTACTGTATTGAGAGGATAGTCGTGGTTCTGGTGTTCTAATTGGTCGTATGGACGTCTGAGTGAGCTAGCTATCGATCGAGTGCTGACCGAAGAGATGGCACGTGTGCGGCCAGTAACCTGCAGATCGATTGACGCAGCATTAGGCGAGAAAGGCCTTGCTGGAGGAGGTGTCTGACGGCCTTGCTGTAGCTGAATCTGCCTCTGAAGGTATTGCTGTTCGTCGTACTGCTTCTTCGGCTTGTTAAAGGCGCCGGAAGCGGTAGCTTTACCAACATCGTTTGGCTCTAGAGCGGCAATGAGTGTTGGGTCTTCCGGACTTGCGAGTGGGCTCAACGGTGGGGAGCGCCCGTATCCTGAATCATTCTTTTCTGCGGTCGGGGATTGACTTTCTTCGTTCAAACCCAATTCGAACTCTGCCATCCGTGAGGGTGAATTTGTAGGTGGCGGACTCCCTGCTCGGAAGTTGTTGGGCGCATGCAATGGTCCGCCACGTTGATAGCGCTCTTGAAGGTTCGTCGCGCTTCTTGACTGATGAAGTTCGCGCGGAAGGGGCGGTGATATAGTTCGCTGGCGGTGGAGGGACTCTAACCTGCTCAAAGCTGAAGATTGTTGTTCGTGCATATGCTGATCCAATCCCTGCCCGTAAAGCCTTTTGGCCTTCGGTCCTGATGGTCCAGGACGATCCGAGGTAGGGGAGATGTTTGTGCCTGGAATGGGAGACGTAATGGAACTTGATGAGCCATTCGTGGCTGCTGGAGCCCCATAGACTGATTTTTGAGAGGCTACAGAGGTGGCAGCCGTCGAAGTTCGTGGATAGGAAGGAGCTGAATTCGTAGATGATGTAGTCTCGCGGTTTCGATTGTAATGCCCCACCGGCGGGGTTACAGATCGCTCTGCTTCTTTTGATGAGCTTGTGCTTGGCCTGGCCTTCCGCTCGCGTTCATTCTTCTCCCTTTCCTGCTCGCGGAATCGCTGGAAAGCCGAAGTTGCTATATCTGACTCATATAAAGCCCTGCCACCCATACCTTTTGGTATGTCTGTGCCGCTGTACCAATCCGCACCGTTGCTTCTCTCTGCACCTCGATCGGCTACCGGGATCTTGTAGATTTTCTGCCTTCCGCCAAACATGGTATTCCCTTCACCAGGTTTGGCCCTGCTCATGATACTCCCGTGGCGCAAAGCATCATTGTCCGTTCCATTACCATCGGTCGAGCAAGACTCGGTCCTATAAGCGAACGGTGGACGTAAAGACCCACGTCGTGAATCCACTTCAGCAATGTCTGAGAGGCCTTGGTGATTGAAGAGATCCAGTCTCGAAGCTCGCTTTGGGAACAAGACACTGTCATCGTTTGCCTTTCCAATCTTTGACGATGGATCATCCTGTTCTCTCAGCATACTGAATCTTGCGGAGAGATTCGGCATAAGAAGGCTAGTACGGAAGTGATCGGAGGAGGGCAGCGCAGCGGCAATGTCAACTTCGGGCTCTTCGGGCTTTGGTAGAGGTCCGCCCTTCTTGTTCCTTCTAAATGTTTTTGACCTCGAAGATCCATTCGGGAGTGGCGGGATCTCGTTTTCCAAAGAAGGCCTCCGAGTGGATCCCACGCTTTCGTTGTTCTTCTTCTTCGACAGGAAGCGATTCATGGTAGCGAAGTGAGCGTTGTGGCATAAGGCTTAGGATGAAGCCAATCGTCCTGAAACTTCGAAATAGATAGTGAGCTTTTGATTATTGGATAGGAAAAGCGTCTTGCGCAAGCAGACGCACCAATTGTCCTCGAGGCGCGAAAAAGATCGTCCCGTGTCTGTCTTGCAAGGTGTAACTGTGAGACCGTTGCGGTATGCGAAGCGATTCCTGGGGGTTGAAAGTATCCGAATATGCAGCCCAGCTGCGAGAACAAATCAATGGTGGATAAACGGAATTGAAGGTTGAAACGAAAAGAAGTCGTGGCAAAGATCCTCGCTGGGTCACTTTTTCCACACGACTGTCGAGGCAGACGATGTAGTCGGCCGGAAAGAGGGTCGGGCTGCAGATGGAAGAGACAGGATGCTGGAAATTAAAAAGACGCGCCGCGACCCAGTCAATCGAGCGTACAGGGAAAGGGAAAGTGGAGATGGCGGTCCTCTCGAATGTGAGAGTCGGCGGAGGCAAAAGGGGTTTAGGCAGGAACCGAGCGGGAAAGTAGCGCGTTGCAGCTCACTCTAAATCGACAGAAACCCCCCCGTCTCTGAGTGCAGGGCCAGGTAGAAAATCCAAGGCCTCGCGGGTTCTGCTCCGGTGAATGACTTGCTACGATTTAGATTGCTTGCGCCACGCAAGCCTTGACGGCTGAGAAAAGAGTGCTTGCTGACTTGCTTCCTTCGAAAAACCCCAGGAGACAGAGGCACAGTTTGGCCAGCAGAATAACCAAACTTCGAAACAGTCCGAAAGAACGCACGCCGTGCCTGTGCCACCACACCTCGCGCTCCATGTCATCATGAGGTGACGACCCAGCCACATTCACAAACCGCACCACACCATGGAATCAAGGGGCAGACGCGGTGGGAAAAGCTGGTTGCTACTCGAACGGTCCAACGGGGACGGGGACGGTCCAGACCCCAAGCAACGATGAAAAAGGGAGAGACGTCGATACAAGCGTTCGATTGGCCGGAGAGGTGTTATTTGAGACGAAAGTGGCCTCTTCTGTACTTTAGGCTTTGGCACTTCCAGACTCCCGAAGTGCCCGGCGCAGCCCCTTTTCCAATCGACGGCCCCTGTTCGCTTCGCTTCCAACCCAATCGTTATTAATCGATCGGCTGCCCTCACACTGATGGGTTGACGCATGGCTAGCGCTGCGGGAGATCCTTGCTGTCTGTCGATACTGATCCTTACCGTCGGTCGGTACTGCAAACAAGCCTTTACCGTCCATCATTTGCGGTTTCTAGCAATCAACGTCGGCAATCTACATCACGGATTTTCTGAATGGAGGCTCGGATGATACAGCGAGCCCCGAGACAGTCAGAGACATGTTTGGATGATGGAAAGATGCCAAAACGTTGCAGTGACATATGGAAATTGACAAGTCGTGGAATATCCTCCCTTACCTCGATCAGTTGTTCTCTGGTACTTTCATTGTACTTTTACTTGCGTGTCTCGGCTCATGCCCGACATACAGCTGAGACATACTTCTACATCTAGTCTATCTCCGTTGTATGCATCCCCCACAAAGTTTCAGGTGGAACCTCAGTGCTTCTCTTCGATTTCGGCTTCCGAGACCTATACTCGCCCAAGGACTCCATACACGCTCTGCCAGCCGATCGAAGAAAAGCATTCTGAATGGAATCATCCGCCTAAGCAAAAGGAAACTCTGGATAATGTAAGTCGCTTTGGTAAAGCTACCACGGAAGAGCAAGACCGAAGGAAAGCCGATACTGAGGTGAAATCGTTCCCAGAACCTTTGCGGTTTTCAGGATATTGCAGGCGAGGCAAGTACTGGGTGAAGAGATATTCCAACATGTGGACAAATAGGCATGAATTGGATATAGAGTAAATCATGGTCGATGCCCTGGCATGATGCACCCCTCACGCTTTCTTCTTTGGTACCCTGTTCGGACCCTCTCAATCCTAACCATTCAGTAGGTGAAGTGCTTTGACGATTTGACTCTCTAGCTGTGGATCTCATTATTAGTCCGTCAAAACGTCCTGCACCACTGCTTGCTACCACATGGAATAGTCGCTCCAATTTGGCTACTCCTGAGACATCAGAAAGACGCTTCATCCTTGCGTCTGTATGCACTTTTGACACCTGAGAGCAGGCAAGGGCGGATTCGCATGCGGCCGCATGGCAAGCGTTCTTCATGGCTGGAAACAAGCTCCTGCTCTGAGATAGCGACGGTTGAGGGAACTCTACGTCGATAACCAAAAGCCTAAATAACATATCTTACAACTCGTCTTTGGGCGCCCCGGAGCTACTCCTTCCGGCTCCACAGACGGCCGGAGTCCCCACCTCCATCCTGTACACGCACTTCTCCTCCTCCGTGATCTTCCAAATCTCATCCGTCTCCGCGCACGCCAACACCACCAGCGTGCTCCTATTGGGCCCATTCCAGCAATGCTGTCCATTCTCGTAGCGTAACGCGACTCTCTCCCCAGAGCCAAGACCTTTGCCATCAGGCAGCAGCTCGTCATCGACCGTAATCGTGTCAAAGCGAACGAACTGCCCCATGCCCGTGTTGCCGCCTCGCTTCTTCGGCTTCTGCTGCGTCTGATCTAGCCAGCAGAGCTCGTACGTATACTCGCCGGAGTCTTTGGACACGCATTGGCCTTTGAGAGCGCGGAAGACGTCGTCGAGGCCGTAGTCCTTGTCTAAATCCTCGCGGTGGCCCTTGAGTTCGTTCTCGTTGTTGCTGAGATCGTCTTGAGCGGCTTTGAGGGCGTTGCGCGCATCGGTGAGGGCCTTTGACTCGGCGTCTGGGTCACTCTTTGAGGGGGCTAGGATGCCGTTTTCGATCAGGAGGACGCGTAGATCCCGTAGCTTCTTGTCGGCCCAGTCACGGATTGCTGGGGGTAGATATTCCTCGATCGAGTAGACTTCATGCACCCGTTAGATGGGAGTTGCTAGAGGATTCGTTTGCAATACTTACGAACATCGATGTCGCTCTCCTCCGGCTTCTCCCATTCCTCCCATTGTATGGCCCCACTGTCAGAATCGGGCTTGGATATCTCGTTCAAGTCTCGATCATGGGCTTCGTCCCCAAAGGAGCTTTTATCGCGGGCGGCATACTCTTCCCAGCTTCTGACCGCACGTTTTACGCCCTCGTCGTTGAAGTTGGGGTTGTATTCCTCCTTAAACGTTGACAGGATAGCCTCCAGCTCGGAGAGACTGGCTTTCGCGTTCTCTCGCTGTTCCCGCACCTCAATCAGAGAGCTCCGCAGCTCTTCGATCCTATCCTTTGCCAGTCCAGCCAAGACATTGACCTTGCTAGCCTTCCCAGGGCCCTTGATGACCTTTGCCCTCTCCTGCCTTTCCACATCCGCCAATGCAGTCTCCAGGTTCTGGACCTTCATGCGCGACCCTTCGATCTCCGTGCCCAGGGAATACATCCTGTCTTCGACTTCTTTCCGCCTTCTCGCCGCATCAGCCACCAGCTCCTTCCTCTTCTTCGCCGCAGCGCCCGCAGACTTCTGTCTCTGTTCATCGTGCTTCTTCCATTCCTTGCCTATCTCCTTACACCTGTTGTCACACGACACGCCGCCGACCTTTGCCCATTCGTCGCTTCCGTCACAGCAGAGCGTGGAGTCGCAAACGCCATCGTTGACGGTTAGGAAAGGGATGTAGCTCGGCTGGTGGCCTTTGTTCTTGCAATAGAAACCTGGAAGAGCGAGCGTGGTGTTCGCATTGCTGATTGAGGTGTCACTGGGTGTTGTGGGGGAGAGGTCGGAGAGATAGGAGCAGGCCGCAGTGCCGGGCTCGTCGGAGCCGTCAGGGCAGTCGCAGTAGTCGTCGTTTACTTGGGAAGCAGAGAGGGTCACTGAGGGGTTGGAGATGCATGTGAAGCTGTCGGTAGCTTTGTAGAATTTCGCGACTGGGATTTGTTAGTTAAGGTTTGGATTGGACTCGGACAAAGGAGACAGGGAGAGCTTGCATTCGGGACCTACACCTCTGGGGCGCGGGGCGTCGGAAGCTGCTGCTACCGACCATACGACTAAATTGAGCAGAGTCACGGCCCCAATTGTTCTCATCCTGACATCGAGCTTGAAGAACTCAATTCCAATGCCGTGGGCGGTTAAACTCGAGACTGAACAGGTTGGTAATTCGCTTAGCATACCGGATGAGGCTTAGTCCGGGCGGGTGAGCTTTGCTGAACTTGGACTACTTTGCCATTCCTCCAAGGCTTAGCGTCTGAGTACGACTCGCGTCACTCATCGATCGTCAAGGCTCTACCTTGTCCAATTCAATCCCATCCGGGCAGATATCACTCGCAGCATTCTCTGGATGGCAGATCTAGTGAGCTACCAGCCACAGTCCCCAAGGAAGAAGCCGATTCCGAATGGTCTCATTGCCCGAAAGTATTACTTATTCAGCCTATCGAAATACATCCACCGCGTTGGCCGGCACTGGACAGCCTGGTTTAACTGCACGCGCTACGGATCAAGGCTGACTTCAACGAATAACAGTAAGAGAAGAAGCTCCACTGCTTCTGTTTGAGCGTCTATCTTATATACTTTATCCAAAATTAGGGTGCCAAGATTGGGGTCTTCAATGAAGCACCTTGAAGACTTTTTGAAAGCTATCACGTTTCCCAAAATTCTTCCACCACTCTGGAATTTTCGGTCCAAGCTTGAAATTAGGCACGACCTGCTGTATACGTCCTTCAAGCTTCGAGAAATCAGATGGGTCGGTTGTGCCCAGCGCGTACAGAGTGGATCTGGCGCTCTAGCATGTTCAAGCCGGCTGCGAACCTCGTGTATTTGGCCGAAGTATCCGCGAAAAACGTGGTACGATCCGCATTTGGCGATCCGGTCAAAAAACTGTGAAGGGCACCATTTTCGATAAGCTTTGTGCCATAGAACATGTTTGTCGGATCAGCAGAATGATATTTCTCTAGAGCAGTCTGCCGAGCGGCGACGTAGGTCATGAAGGGAGACGCCTGCAACCGATGGAACTCGCTGTCGTTCAAGCACCCGAAGATGATGACACCCGTTTCAAGGTCGTTCGAATGAACCAGCTCGATCAACGCAGTAGCTCTAGATTGGTCTTGAAGATCAACAGGTGTCAGGTTAGGCCCTTTCACGGAAGGTCGAGATTGGTCCAGATACTCCAAGATTTGCCGCGTGTCGACCAGCGGCTGACTGAGATGTGAAGCTGCCAAGGTAGGCACCGTCTCGTTGGGGTTCTTTTTGAGATATTCGGGGTCGAAATTTTCCGCCTTGACTTTATCATTGGTCTGCGTCAACATCTCCATCTTCTCTTGGGCATGGGAAAACTTACGCAAGTCGATTTCCTTGGTTTCAACCTCTTCGTTGCCGAACCCCTTCTCAGCCAGGCCGAGGTGCGCGACACCTGCCCATTGTGAGCCGATCCAGGAAAATACCGTCAACTGCCAATAGATCAGTTTATCAACTCCAATCAACACCCCAGCGTTCAACGGGCGAACCTTCTGAGCACTGTCCATATTACTAATGACTAAATCATAAAAGAAGCATCAGCGGATAGGGTCCAAGGATTGTCATACAAAGCAACAGCGCGAAGATAGCTCGAGGGTGGAATGTACAAAGTGGACGCTATGGAGTTTATGTCTCAAAGCAACTTGCCTAAAGTACCTGTTAGACCATGCAACTTTAGCCGTGATTACCGATCAAGAGTCCAAGGGTTCGTGTCCGTTGCGTCAGTGTACTTCAGTAACGCATGAGGGTCCAGCCTCGGGTATTGACGTTCCTCGTCGACTCGCTGCTTCCGACATCATAAGCAACCGAACCACCAGATGAGAAAACGACGTCAAGTCGTGTTTCCGGATCTACTGTAACGTTGTGGGGACAGAGGCGAACTTTAATCATTTCGGACTTGTGCGGGAATCGCTTGAAAGCATTACTTCGATCATTTTTACTTTACATTGATGTGTATAAACCAGCATTCACTTTACACAAACGCCATAATCTTTTGCGATCAACTTCTCGCTCCGTCCTTCCCCATTCCCTCGGGGAAAACATTGTTGCTGCCGACAAGCTGCGACAATCGAATCTTGCAGCCTCATCTTATACAGGGCTCGATGGACCAGATGAGTGCTGGAAAGACCCCTGGCGAAGAAAGCAGTCCTGCGGAGCGACAAGAACAGAGATCAAACTCTGCCGCAGCAACCACGGCGGGTGATGGAGGCGAGCATGAGAGTGAAGAAGCCGAGCGACAGCGCATAGAAAGACTCGGAAGAGAAAGGCCACCGAAGCTCAAGTCTTTTGGAGCGGAGCTATTCTTCTGTTATTCCGTTATCGCTTCGCAATTCATGGCCGTGAGTTGCTCTGGCGGACTGATTGATGTCGATATGAGAATTGAACTCGGCTGTAGGAATATTTCGTGTCTGGGTTCAATGTCATCCTTCCAACCCTTCTCGTCAAGCTCGATATTCCTCAGACTGGAGCAGTCTGGCCGGCGGCTGCTTTTGCTCTCGTCACGGCAGCCTTCCTCCTACCATTCGGTCGCCTCTCCGACAAATATGGCGCCTACCCAATCTTCGTCTTTGGATTGGTGTGGTTCTGCGTTTGGTCCGTCGTTGTCGGATTTTCGACCAACGAACTCATGCTGGATTTTTGCCGGGCACTTCAAGGCCTAGGGCCGTCCGCTTTTCTGCCCTCGGGAGTTGCCTTAATGGGCAATATGTATCGACCGGGGCCACGCAAGAATCTGGTCTTCAGTCTCTACGGCGGCTCGGCACCCCTAGGCTTCTTCTTTGGGATTTTCGTGGCAGGCTTGACCGGACAGTTCTTACGATTCGGCTGGTACTTTTGGATAGGTGCAACACTGCTGTTCACTACCACTGTGGCCGCTATTCTGACGATACCCAACGATTCCCGAGAACACAAAAAGGTAGAAATGGACTGGCTGGGAGCGGCCCTCATCGTCTCGGGGCTGATCCTGGTAGTCTTCGCACTTACAGACAGTGCTGGAGCACCCGACCAGTGGAGAACGCCCTACATCTACGTCTTACTTATCGTCGGCTCTCTGCTCCTTGGCCTCGCGGTTTACGTCGAAGGGTTCGTTGCTAAGAACCCGCTTCTGCCGTTCGACCTGTTCTGCATTCCCTATATTAACCCACTGTTTATAGCCCTATTCTTCTCATACGGCTGCCTTGGAATCTTCCTTCTCTACGGCACACTCTACATGCAAGACATCATGGGGGCGACCCCCTTACAGATTTCCGCCTGGTACAGCCCCATGTGCGTGGGAGGGATTCTCATATCGATCCTAGGGGGTTATTTTCTCCATCTCGTGCCTGGGACGCTGCTGGTGGTCCTCGCAGGACTTGGCTGGGCAGTTCCTTCCATTCTCTTCGCGGTAGCTCCCGTGGGAGCCAACTACTGGGCGTACGTCTTTCCCTCCATGATTTGCGCGACAATCGGAATCGACATCACCTTCAACGTGGCTAACATTTTCATCACCACAAACCTCTCATCCAAGCGACAGGGTTTGGCAGGCGCACTTATCAATAGCCTTCTATATCTGGGTATTGCAGTTCTACTAGCTTTTGCAGGCTTTGTCCAGGCTAAAACTGCAGCTCTCGGACTGAAAAGAAGCTATCAAAGCGTGTTCTGGTATCAACTTGCTTGCGCTGCGACGGCATTATTCATCATGGCTGGTTTTGTGAGGCTTCGAAAGGCGGAAAGTGGATTGACCGTGGATGAGAAGGAAGCGCTTGCAGCGCAAAATACGCCAGTCTTGTTTAGGACTAAAACATCTTGAAGTGGCTATACTTATTTGTTGCCCTCCGGTCATATCTGACCAATATCCTGATTAGAATTATTAATCAACACGGCCGCTATGACGAGTCATAAGAAAGATTCCTCCTCTGAGCCTTTCTTGTGGACATGTTCAAAAGAGCAGTATCGCTCAGCTCATACTGCCACGAGGCACGACGCTAATTTGTTTACGAACGCGATTAATATGCCTCTTCTGTTGCCTTCAGACCTCAGTGGACAATCGATGGAGGATCCGGACAGGTGAGGAGGAGGGGCTGCACGGTTTGCTGGGGTGTGGCTAGGCGATCCCCGTTGCTTCTCGGGCTAGGTGAGCACAGAATCATTGCTTCAATGGCAACAAGTGATAGGTCGAGAGTCGTTTGGAATGCATTGCATAACCTCGCTAAGCTAATCAGCCGCTTTGTCAGCGTAGCTGCTGATCATGGGCCTCCTTCGGACGGTTTGTCAGCGTGACTTGGCCCACTGTACATAATCTAACAACCACCACCATGTTGTTCTGGCAGGAGCAAGCGAGGTGGTGATGGCATCACAATTATGATGTAACTACCTAGGTGATAGTGGTAGTAAGATAACGGTAAACGCCTTCATTGCAGCAGAGCATCTAGCTAGTTCATCTACCCACTAGAATCTTTTGCCTTATTTCTTATTTGAACGCGGTTGGACGTTTGTCCTCTCACTCCCCATTGCTTTGACTTTTCATTGCCTTGAATTCCACCATGTTCCTTCATCTGCCAACCCTAGGGAAGGAACGCAATATATAGGTTCAATTATTGGGAGAATGAGATATGTCCTTTGGACAAGGCGGAAAGCCTGCAAAGTCTCTGATGTACGCTCTGTGATAGTTTACAATCCCAATAATGATGATATCTAAAACTTCATACACATTGTGCAGGCCCGTAGTCCAAACTAGGAAAGGAAACTATGGATCAACTGGGATGAACCTTTATGCAATGGCTGCTATAGCAATATCCAATCCCCTCAGAAATAGCAAAGGCACAGCACAAAAACTATTTTGTTGAGTTTGTATAAGAATCAACGCATAAAGCCTATGCCATCCGTGCCCTCTCAATATCCTTGGAATACAGGTATACCAGATTTTGCTCTCCAACATCATCCTGTAGAACTAGCTGAAGATCTTTTTGCCATCCTCTAGGTTTTTCGACTCTTTCTCGAGCTGTGTCCTCATCCGCTTTCAGCGTCAAATCCTCTCCAGCCACCTCTTCGGGCTGCGTGGGAGTTATTTCCGCCACGAACATGGGGGAAAATAAATTCGACGGTGTGCGTGGTCTAGTGATTAAGTGATAATTAGCTGCCTGCATGCGAAGGCTGTCAAAGAATCTTTTACAGGCCACTTTGTGGTAGGATTGCAAGAGGTTCTTGAATCGCGTGATCGTCGTTGCTTATCGAACAATTTTGAACGATGTTATCAAGCCTGATTACTTTGTCGTGTTTGTAGTTGGAGAGCGAATTGTCTTGTATGTTGGCGTGAATTTGCTGCTGTCGACTAGCAGTACATTAGCTTGTCAGACTTCCCAACAAAATCGGATCCCCCCTTACCCATTTTCTAGATTCTTGTTGAAGTAACGGTTTTGCGTTGCTGGAGTGCTATCGAGATTTATCTCCAAGTGAAATTGGACGTGGGAAGTTGCTGATTGGTATTTCTCTAGCAGTCAATAGACAGGTTGCGCAGCTTTATTCAATACGATTATTCAATTGGTTTGCGAGGGCTAGTGGGGTCTAGGACCGCTAGCCCGCTCGCGCTATACCAAATCGAGTAATATGGATCGCAACCTAATGAATATCGTATTTAATCGATTTTCGTTCTCTCTCATTAATAATGTGCATTTCTAATTTTTTTACTCTACTTAGCATGCCTCAATTGATTCAATTGACCCAATTGATCGACAATAATTAGGGCATACGTATAGCTATGACTCTTGCTCTTGTCATTATCGTTATTTTGAATCAATATTTCGTTGACGATCTTCGACATTTATACATTAAATCAATGAAGTATAAAAGATTTAAATTCGATTTAAATCGAATTTTTCTTAAACGTCTTTAACGTATAATACAATTTAATAAGAAGAAAATTCGATTATTTGTTAATTACTTTGTTATTAATGTTATCAAATAAAGCAATCGTATTAAATCATTTTTTGAACTCGCTTTTTATTATTTTTTATATAAATTATTTTATTTTTATTAGTTATTTAAATTGACAAAACAATTTAATTGTTTTTTTTTTATTTTTCTCGCGTTTTTAACGATTTTCTTAAATATTTCGAAATTTGATACGACAATATGCTTCGATAACATTTAACGCTTATTTAGATACGCATCAAAAGATACGTTAAAGCGATAAAAAGAGTAAAAAAAATTAGAGACAAAAGCACTATATAAAAATTTTTTAATAAAATTTTTTAGAAGTTTTGCAAATTAAATGTGAGACAAAAATTCTATTACTTTAATTACAAAAAATTATACGAAATAATTTGATTAATTATTATTTGTTTAAACGATTTAATAAAATTTATTCACAATTTTTGTAAAAACAAGATAAATGACGTGATAATGCTACAAGAATTCGAATTGCAAAATTGATTAAATTTTTTTTTTAAAAATCGAAGAAAACTTCAATTGTACAACGATAAAATCTATATTTATTAATCGTATATTATGTTTTTCTATTTAGATTATATAAACAAAAGATAAATCTTTTTTAATAAACGAATGTTTAAGATTCGCATTGTTGTCGAAAACTTCTTTAATTTAATTTAGACTTTGTAAATATTTAATGCTTTTAAAACACAAATAAAAATAGAATTACAATTAATTAAAAATCTTTATTTAACG
>JAABUJ010004744.1_pt1 | contig 14079 bp, 15 predicted proteins | sample 5559131 | NCBI WGS metagenome assembly JAABUJ01 (sample SAMN10711875, study PRJNA513366) | rock metagenome | isolation source: Antarctica rocks | place: Antarctica: Victoria Land, Mt New Zealand nord | collected 2016-01-07
GCGCCGCGGTCCCGTCGGGGGTGAAGTACAGGTTGTAGGGGTCGTCGATGCGCATCGTTGCACCGGGCTTCCCGGTGGTGGGGTCGATGGGCGTCATCGAGTTGCCCGTGTCGCTGTTGACCCACAGAGTGCTGAGGTCGTGGCTGGGGACCACGTGCTCCGGTGAGCGGCCGACGGAGAAGCTGTCGATGACGGTGTAGGTCCTCGGGTCGATGACCTGGACCGAGCCGGCGAGCTGGTTGGGCACGTAGACCAGGGGTCGTGCCCGCGCAGCGGCCGGGCTCAACGCCCCGGCTCCTGTGTGGCTGTAGGGAGCCGTCGCAGAGGACGGTGTGCCGGCCGATGCCGGGGTGGCCGATGCCGGCAGCGCTCCCGTCGGGGACGCTGACGGTCTGGTCGCGACCCTCGACTCCGTGATGGTGGTGCAGCCGCTGCCCGATGTCAGGACGACAAGGATCCCGGCAGCGACCGCCAGTGGACGGCCTCGGGACCGGCGACGCCGAGGTGACGGCCCCCTCGTCAAGGAGCTGGTCACGTCTGCGCCAGAAGCTCGGTGAGGGCAACGGCCCTCAGCCCACGGGTGGCGAGCCCGGCGAGGATTCCTGGCAGCGCCTCGATCGTCCCTGGATGACCGAGGTGGAGGCTCACGATCGACCCGGCAGCGACGGCGGCCAAGGTGCGTGAGCGGACCAGATCGGCGCCGGGGTCCAGGTAGTCCTCCGGGTCGACGTCGTACGAGATGCATCGCTGGTATCCGGAAGCGAGGGCCGCGGCACGGATCGTCGGAGTGCTCGTCGGCGTGCCGGACGGGCGGAACAGCAGTCCCGAGGCGCCAACGGCAGCCGCGACGGCGTGCGCCCCGTCGCGGACCTCCTTCTCGGCGTCGGTCCGGCTCAGCCGGGTCATGCTCTGGTGGCTCCAGGTGTGGTTTCCCAAGTCATGCCCTGCGCTCACGATGTCCCGTCCGAGGCGTGGGTTTGCCGTCAGCCACTGTCCGACGGCGAAGACGGTGATGTGCGCGCCGGCCGAGCGAGTGATCTGCAGCGCCTGCTCGGTCAGGTGCTCGTCCCCGGCCCCATGGAATGTCAGGGCGACCGTGTTGGCTGCTCCGGGACCGCTGGTGAGGTCGGGACCGGGCTGCGCCAGGATGCCTCCTGAGGAGGACGGCGCTGCTGACCCGGTGGACGCCGAGGCGGTGAGCTTCCCCGAGCCAGCGCCGCGACCGGAAGCCGTGCCGCCGGCCGCTGTGCCGCCGGTCGCCGGGTCGCCGGAGTGGGCTTGATCGGGTGACGAGCACCCCGTCAGCCCGAGACCGCCCGCCCCAACCGACACCGCGACGAGCCCGCGCAGCACGGTGCGTCGGTCAGGCGCATTCCTATCCGGGTCCACAGCCCGAGAGTATGGCAGGTGCTCCTGAACGATTACTGGGTGGCGACCGCGCCACGACGGTGGGCCGTCGGGCCGGTGGCTGTCGCGGGTCACCCCGATGTGCCGGCGCGGACTTCGACGAAGAGGTGCGGCACCAGCGGCCACCAGAACTCGGTCCCGCAGAGCCGCTCCAGCTCGGGGACGGCCACCCACCGCGCCGCGTCGACGTCGAGGGCCGGGCGCAGAGGCGGTCGCGCACCGGAGACGTCGGCGCGGAAGACCTGGAGGTGGCTGCGGCCGGGCAGCCAGCGGCCGCGCACCTCGCCGGTGATCTCGAACCGCTCGTACGCAATCGCGCGCAGCTGCTCCTCCGACAGCTCGATGCCCGTCTCCTCCAGGACCTCCCGGACGGCGGCCTGCACGGCGCTCTCCCCCGGCTCGAGCCATCCGCCTGGTGAGCCCCACGACTCCCGCCGGGGACTGTGGACCACGGCGAACCGGCCGTCCACGTCACGCAGGAACACCATCGCGGCGAACACGGTCTCTGGCTCCATCAGCCGACCGGAGGCCACGAGGTCCACGTCTGCCCGGGTTCCGTCGGGAAAGGCGACTCCGGTCAGCCGAGCCACCGGGTGGTCGCCTCTGCGCTTGCGCAGCCGCAGCCCGCTGGCCAGGAGCCGGCGGACCAGCTCGCTCCCGCTGACGGCGGTCGCCCCGGCGGCCAGCACCGCGGCATACCGCTCCACCGGGACGTCGTAGTGGTCCCCCTCGAAGGACCGCGGGTGCAGCCCGACACCGGTGGCGAAGTCGTGCAGCTCGGCCAGTGACGCGTCGCTGATGAGGTGCGCGAACTGCGTGCCGTGGCGCGGCCACATCGGCGGGTCGACCCAGATGCTCATCGCGGCCCACGCTAGACCTGTGGACAACTTCGGGCCGTCCCGGCGGGATTTCCTACGGTGGTGACACCGGCGGCCCGCCGAGACACCTGACGAAGGAGCACGCCATGCCATTCACCGTCGACACCGACCGCATCCACGCCGCCTCGAGCGACATGACCGCCATCGCCGGCGAGATCGAGACGTCCGTCGGATCAATGCACGCCCGCCTCACCGCGCTGGAGGGAGCCTGGACCGGGACGGCGGCCACGGAGTTCCAGGCCGTCGTCGCGGAGTGGAACGCGCTGCAGCAGCGGGTCCGCGCCGACCTCGCCCAGATCGCGGAGGTCACCGGGCGTGCGGGCGGCACCTACCAGTCGGCCGAGGACGGCGTGCGGGGCATGTTCGCGCGCTGAGGCGAGCACCCGGCATACCCAGCCGTATGCCGTCCGCCCACCTGGGCGAGTGGCCTCCGCGCGCCGCCCGGGACAGCGCAAGGGCGGCCCGCGTCCCGGGACAGCGCAAGGGCGGCTCCCCCTCTCGGGGGAACCGCCCTGCGGCGTCGACCGGTCGGACTGGGCTCAGAAGCCCATGCCGCCCATGTCGTCGCCGCCGCCACCCGCCATGGCCGGCTGGGCCTTCTCGGGCTTGTCGGCGATGACGGCCTCGGTCGTGAGGAAGAGCGCGGCGATGCTCGCGGCGTTCTGCAGCGCGGACCGGGTGACCTTCACCGGGTCGTTGATGCCGGCCTTGAGCATGTCGACGTACTCACCGGTCGCGGCGTTGAGGCCGTGACCCTTGTCGAGGTTGCGGACCTTCTCGGCCACGACCCCACCCTCGAGACCGGCGTTGATGGCGATCTGCTTGAGCGGAGCCTCGGCCGCGACGCGGACGATGTTCGCACCCGTGGCCTCGTCACCCTTGAGGTCGAGCTTCTCGAAGACGACCTTGACGGCCTGGATGAGGGCGACGCCACCACCGGCGACGATCCCCTCCTCGACGGCAGCCTTGGCGTTGCGCACGGCGTCCTCGATGCGGTGCTTGCGCTCCTTGAGCTCGACCTCCGTGGCCGCGCCCGCCTTGATGACGGCGACGCCGCCGGCGAGCTTGGCGAGACGCTCCTGCAGCTTCTCCCGGTCGTAGTCGGAGTCCGACTTCTCGATCTCTGCCTTGATCTGGGAGATGCGGCCCTCGATGGCGCTGCGGTCCTCCTGGTCCTCCACGATGGTCGTGTCGTCCTTCGTGACGACGACCCGGCGGGCCCGCCCGAGCAGGTCGAGGTCCGCGCTGTCGAGCTTGAGGCCGACCTCCTCGGAGATGACCTGGCCACCGGTGAGGATGGCGATGTCGGCGAGCATGGCCTTGCGGCGGTCACCGAAGCCCGGGGCCTTGACGGCGACGGACTTGAAGGTGCCCTTGATCTTGTTCACGACCAGGGTAGCCAAGGCCTCACCGTCGATGTCCTCGGCGATGATGAGCAGCGGCTTGCCCGACTGCATGACCTTCTCCAGCAGGGGCAGCAGGTCCTTGACCGTGCTGACCTTGCTGTTGACGACGAGCACGTAGGCGTCGTCGAGGACGGCCTCCATGCGCTCGGTGTCGGTCACGAAGTAGTGCGAGATGTAACCCTTGTCGAAGCGCATCCCCTCCGTGAGCTCGAGCTCGAGACCCATGGTGTTGGAGTCCTCGACGGTGATGACGCCTTCCTTGCCGACCTTGTCCATGGCCTCGGCGATGAGCTCGCCGATCTGGTCGTCCGCGGCCGAGATGGAGGCCGTGGCAGCGATCTGCTCCTTGGTCTCGATCTCGGTGGCGCTGGCGAGCAGCTCGTCGGCGACGGCCTGGACGGCCTTCTCGATGCCCCGCTTGAGGGCCATCGGGTTGGCGCCGGCCGCGACGTTGCGCAGACCCTCACGGACCATCGCCTGGGCGATGACCGTGGCCGTCGTCGTGCCGTCACCGGCGACGTCGTCGGTCTTCTTGGCAACTTCCTTGACCAGCTCTGCGCCGATCTTCTCGTAAGGGTCCTCGAGGTCGATCTCCTTGGCGATGGACACGCCATCGTTGGTGATCGTGGGTGCACCCCACTTCTTCTCGAGGACGACGTTGCGGCCCTTCGGACCGAGCGTCACCTTGACGGCGTCCGCGAGGATGTTCATCCCTCGCTCGAGACCGCGGCGAGCCTCTTCATCGAATGCGATGATCTTGGCCATTCGGGTGGTTCCTCCCACGCGAAAACGTATGTGGCAACGACCGCTGGGCGCCCGCGACGGACGGCCCGGCTCCGGCGCGCTCACGTCGCGCGCGTTCCCCAGACCTCGCCAAGTGGTCGAGTTGTCACTCTCGGGTCGAGAGTGCCAGTCCCATTATTGGCACTCTCGGGTGGAGAGTGCAAACGCTGGCCCTCCCGATTTCCGCCGCGGTCCGGCAACGTGGTCGCTGTAACGACCGAGCTGTCGGACGCGAGGATGGAGTCTCCACTCAGCCGGGCGGTGGGCCGAGGGCAGCCGCCAGCCGGCCGGCATACTCGTCGGCTTCGTCGTCGGAGGCGTACGTCGTGCGCGGCTAGAAGAACCCCCGGAGGCCGTCGCCCTTGGTGCGTGGCAGGACGTGGACGTGCAGGTGCGGCACGGACTGGCTGACCGCGTTGTTCATCGCGACGAAGCTGCCCTGTGCCCCGAGGCCCTCGACGACGGCGGCCGCGAGCCGCTGGGTCGCCTCCATCAACGGGGCGCGCAGCGCCGCCGGCAGCTCGAGGAGGGTGTCGGCGTGCTCGCGGGTGACGAGCAGCACGTGTCCCTTGAACACCGGACGCGTGTCGAGGAACCCGAGCAGGTGCGGCTCGTCCAGGACGACGTGCGCCGGCAGGTCCCCGGCCACGATGGAGCAGAAGACACAGCTCATTCGGGCAACTGGGAGCGCAACGACCCGTCCGCCTCGGAGGACACCGGGTCGTCCAGGTCGCCGATGAAGACGACGACCGCCGTGCGGGCGGGGTTGGACTGCAGCTCGGCGAGGATCTCCCGCCAGGCAGCAAGGTTGGGGTGCTCGTATGCCGTGCACGCCTCGGCCGGGGAGAGCCCGGCCACGGCGTGCTCGAGCTCGTGCGTGGTCAGCTCGTGGGTGAGCGTGCCGTGCGAGTAGCCGATGGTCTTGGCCATGACGAGGGCCGGCAGATAGTGGTCGCCGACGTTGACGTGGGGAAAGTCCGTCTCGGCCGACGAGGTGGCCGAGCTGATGCCCACGGCGTAGACGGCCGGCTCCTGCCATCCCTCGATGGATGCGGCGATCGTCTCCTTCGCCGCGGCGATCTGATCGGGAGTGCTCCACTGGGCGTTCATGGCCTCAAGCCTCGCACGTCGGGAGGCTCACCGGGGTTGAGGGTCGACGGCCGGGACCGGTCCGGGTCATGCCCGGCAGAGCACCTCGCCGTTGAGCACGACGAACCAGCCGTCCGGATGGGCCGCCCAGTCGCGCCAGCCTGCGGCGAGCTCCTCGAGCCGGGCCGACGTGGCGAGCCCGCGCTCGAGCAGCTGGTCGGCGAGCGCCGACCTGGTCACCCGGTCGGCCCACAAGTCACCCCACCAGGCCCGTTCCTCCGTGGTGGCGTAGCACCAGGCGTCGGCCGAGCAGCTTACGTCGTCGAACCCCGCGGCGTGGGCCCAGGCGAGCAGGTGTCGGGCCGCGTCCGGCTCGCCGCCGTTGCCCCGGGCGACCCGCCGGTAGAGACTGAGCCAGGCATCGAGCTCGGCGCTGGCCGGGTGCCACGTCATCGCCGAGTAGTCGGCGTCCCGGGCGGCGACGATCCCGCCCGGTCGGCACACCCGGTGCATCTCGCGCAGCGCGGCGACCGGGTCGCTCAGGTGCTGGAGCACCTGGTGGGCGTGGACGACGTCGAAGGAGTCGTCCGGGAAGCCCAGCGCGTAGACGTCACCGAGCGCGAACTCCGTCGTGCTGTCGCGGCGCTCGGCGGCGGTGGCCCGCGCCACGGTGAGCGGCTCGGGGACGTTGTCCAGCCCGACGACGTGGCCCGGCGCGACCTGGTCCGCGAGGTCCAGGGTGATGGTGCCGGGCCCGCAACCGATGTCGAGCAGCGCCATTCCCGCAGTCAGGTGCGGAAGGAGGTAGCCGGCCGAGTTCTCGGCGGTGCGCCACTGGTGCGAGCGCAGGACGGACTCGTGGTGCCCGTGCGAGTAGGTCTCGTTTCTTGCCATACGTTGTTCCGATTCTTGAGGCAAATTGCGGCCCACTCGTCACCTGTCATCAACCGGTGGACTTGCGCGGGCGCCTACGCCGAGGCAACGAACCAAAGTGGCTAAACAACGGCCTTCGGAAATGCCTCGCCCGGCGCTGGCACTCGGTATTTCCCATGCCCGGCTGTTCTGGTCAGTTCGCGGCCAGCAGGGCCAAGAAGGCCGCGGGAGTGTAGACGGGGATCTGGTCAGCCAGGCTCCGCAGGTCGGTGTCCCCGGACACGATCACGGCCGTCCCGGCCTCAGCCAGGCAGATCAGGTAGTCATCGTCGGGATCCGGCGAGCGGACGGCGGGGGCGCCGCGGGAATCGTCAACGAACTCGGCGTGCAGCCGTAGCACGTCGAGCAGCTCGCGCGCCTCGGGTGGGCTGACCCGCTTGGCGATCTTCGGGTAGCCGAAGACCCGTTCGAGCTCGTCGAGCAGAGCCGGTGACACCACCAGCTGGTAGGCGCCGTCCAGCCAGGCTCCCAGCAGCATGGCTGGGGTACCGCTACGAGACAGGACCGCCGAGACGATGACGTTCGGATCCAGGACCGCGCGCATCGGAAGCGCCAGTCTCAGCGCTGGCCGGGTCGCGACGCGTGCTGTGCCTCAATGGCCAGCGCCATTGCCTCGTCTTCGCTCAGATCGTTCTTAGCCCAAAGTCGCTCCAAGAGATCCAGACCGAGATCCCGCCGGAGCGCCTCCTCGATCACTTCACTGTCGCCCTTGCCGGCGCGCGCAGCGCGAATCCGTACCGCGGTCATGACCCGCTCATCAATCGTGACCGTCGTCCGAGTCTTAGCCATACTCGCATCATGGCATCAGGGCGCGTTGGTGTCCAGGCGCGCGAGTGCGCGAGGCGGGCTCTGCCAAACCGCAGCCTGTTTAGAGGTGCGCTTCACCGCGTGGACTCCGCGCTGAGGCGATGGCGCGCCTCGCGCACCCGCACCGCTCCGTGCGCCTGGCACGCCGCGGGCGCGGAACCGGAGCTTGGACCGAGGGAGGAGGCACGACTCGAGTTTCACGGCTTCAAGTGCCAGTCCTCAACCGGCACGAGTCCTCAGCATTCCGAAACGCTCCGTCCTGCGGGCAATGTGCTTCGCCGTGCGGGCGAGGTCAGGGGCGCCTCGCCGACGGGAAGGCGTCCCGCCACGAGCGCAGCGCCACGCCTCCATCAGGCGTGCAGTCGACCGACTCGGCTGCGAGCAGGCCGTGCGCGACGGCCCGGGTGACGCAGTTGCCGGCGGCCTCCATGAGGAGGTAGAGCTCCAGGAGGTCGGGCGCCGGACGGGTTCCCGTGGCGAGGGCAAAGAGGGTGTCGCCGTCCAGGAGCGTGTGCACGGGGTTGATGGCCCGGGCCAGGCCGTCGTGGCCCATCCCGGCCACCTTCTGGCACTGCGCCTTGGTCAGGGTCACGTCCGTCGCGAGGACACCGATCGTCGTGGCCATGGCGGCCCGGAGTCCCTGCGGGCCGTGCCGCGCAGCACGGAGCCGCGCCGCCGCGACGTCCACGGCGCCGGGCCGGCCGACCGAGGCGAACTCGGTCCCGAGCCCCTGCCGCACGGCATACAGCTCGCCGGTCGCCGGGTCGACGGGCGAGCCGACCGAGTTGACCGCGACGAGCGCGGCCACGGTGGCCCCGGAGGGCAGGACGACGCTGGCCGATCCGATGCCGCCCTTGAAGCCGCCCGAGGCGGCGCCGGTCGCCGCCCCGACGGTGCCCTGGGCCGGCGGACCGCCGCCGGCCGCTGCGTAGGCTGCCGCACCCTCTTCCGCACCCGGGTGGTTGGCGAACCCGCCGCCGCGCCCGAGGTCGAAGAGGATGGCCCCCGGCACGATGGGCACGACCTGGCCCGGCGCACCCATGGGCCAGCCGACGCCCGCGGCGAACAGCGACGAGACGATGCCGTCGGCCGCGGCCAGGCCGAAGGCGCTGCCGCCGCCGAGCAGCACCGCGTTGACCCGGTCGACGAGGTTGCGGGGGTCGAGCAGGTCGGTCTCGCGGGTGCCCGGGCCACCGCCGCGCACGTCCACCCCGCAGACCGCGCCGCCGTCGGGCGGCAGGACGACCGTCGCCCCGGTGAGCCAGCCGGGCTCGCGCCGGGTGGCATGACCGACCCGGATACCGGCGATGTCGGTGACCGAGTTGGTCGGCCCGGGCCGCAGGTCGCTCACGGTGCGCCGGTCGGTGCTCGTGGCTGCTCGTGGCTGCTCGTGGTCGTGGCTGCGCGTCAGACGTTGATGCCCAGGCGCCGGGCGCTGCGGGCGCGCTGCCGGGAGGCGCGCAGCCGGCGCAGCCGCTTGACGAGCATCGGGTCGACGTCGAGGGCTTCCGGCGTGTCGATCAGGGCGTTCAGCACCTGGTAGTAGCGGGTGGCGCTCATGTCGAACAGCTCCTTGATGGCCTGTTCCTTTGCCCCGGCGTACTTCCACCACTGGCGCTCGAACGCGAGGATCTCGCGGTCCCGGGAACTGACCGTGGCCTGCGTCGACAGCTCCGGTGCGTCCTGCTGTTCGGCGTTCATCTCGACCCTGCGTTCCACTCGAATCCGACACTCCTCGCGTGCGTGGCCCAACTATATGGGCAAAATGACAACCGTGTCATTCGCCCCGCCGCGCCGGTCAGGCCATCGTGTCGAGGATGGCCGCGATGTCGTCCTCCGACGTCAGCGGGTTGACGATGGCGAAACGCGTCACCGTCTCGCCGTCGTGGGAGGTCGGCACGACGAAGGCGAACTGCTCGGCCAGCAGCCGCGTCGACCAGGCCCGGTAGTCCCTCGGGCGCCACCCGGTCCGGCGGAAGACGATGACCGACAGGTCCCGCTCGCGAAGCGCCTCGACGTAGGGTCGCCGGCCGATCTCGGCTTCGGCGAACCGGGCCACGGCCAGGGTGCGCTCGATGGCGTCGGTGTAGGCCTGCGTCCCGTGCACCGCCAGCGAGAACCACAGCGGCAGCCCGCGAGCGCGGCGGGTCAGCCCCACGGAGTAGTCGGTCGGGTTCCAGTCCGCGGCGTCCGAGAGGACGTCGAGGTAGGACGCGCGCTGGGTGTGGGCGGCGCAGGCGAGCGCGGGGTTGCGGTAGATCAGCGCACAGCAGTCGAACGGCGCGAAGAGCCACTTGTGCGGGTCGACGATGAAGGAGTCGGCCTGCTCGACCCCGACGAACTTGTCGCGCACCGACGGCGCGGCGAGCGCTGCCCCGCCGTAGGCCCCGTCGACGTGGAACCAGATCCCGAGCTCACGGCATACCTGCGCCACCGACGCCAGGTCGTCGATGATCCCGAAGTTCGTCGTCCCGGAGGTCGCCACGACGGCGAAGAACGTCTCAGGATCGCTCTCCTGCAATGTTTTCCGGAGGTTTTCCCCCGTCAGTCGCCAACGCTCGTCGGCCTCCACCGTGACGAGCTCCGCATCCATCACGTCACAGGTGGACTGGACCGACGAGTGCGCGCCGTAGGTCGTCGCCACCCGCCACGGGCGCACGTCCGAGCCCGCCTCGGCCCGCTGGAGACGCGCCGTATGCCGTGCAGTCACCAGGGCGGACAGTTTGCCGACCGTGCCCCCGTTGACGAAGACGCCGCCCGCCTCGGGCGGCAGGCCGGCGAGGTCGGCGATCCACCGCAGCGCCTCGTTCTCGGCGTGGACTGCCCCGGAGCCCTCCAGCCAGGAGCCACCGTAGATCGACGAGGCGCCGACGACGACGTCGAACGCCGCCGCCTCCTTCGTCGGGGCGCACGGGATGAAGGAGAGGTAGCGGGGGTGGTCCGTCGAGAGGCAGGAAGGGGCGAGGACGTCGGCGAAGACCTCCAGCGCGCGACCCGCACCGAGACCCTGCGGCGTGATGGTCCGACCGGCTGCCTGGACGAGCTCGTCCCGGCTGAGCGGCCCGTCGAGGGGCACGGGGTCGAGCCGCAGCCGGTCGGCGGCGTAGGCCAGGACGGAGTCGACGATGGCCGGGCTGGTCTGCGGGTCGAAGCGGTGCACGGGCGGAGTCTAGGACCCGGTCGGCCGCCTCTGTCCCGCCCGGGCCGGGGCCGCTCAGCCCGGCAGCAGGACTGTCAGGAGCTCCTCGACTGTGTCGGCCACGACGTCCGGCCGGGCCTCGAGAACGGCCTCCCGGGCGCCGGCGCCCCAGGTCACTCCGATGGCGGCCATCCCCGCGTTGCGGGCTGCGGCGATGTCGACGACGGCGTCACCGACGTAGACCGCCTGCTCGGGCGACGCGCCGACCTGTTGGAGGGCGTGCAGCAGCGGCTGTGGATCCGGCTTGTGCCGGTCGGTGTCCTCGATCGTCACCAGGACGCCGACGTGCTGCTGGAGACCGGCGAGACGCAGCGCCGTCCGGGCCGGCGCCCCCAGCTTGGACGTCGCCACGGCCACCTCCACGCCGGCGGCGACGAGCGTGGCCAGCATGGCGTCCACTCCGGGGTACCTACGGATCAGCCGCACCGTGTTGGCGTGGTTCCACTCCAGGTAGTTGGCATAGAGCTCGTCCGCGTGCTTCGGGGAAACCTCCTCGAAGGCGCGGATCAGCGGCTGCCCGATCCACCCCCTGATCCGCACCTCGTCCTGCGCGGCGCCGAGCACGGTGGTGAAGGTGTGCTGGTAGGAGGCGACGATGAGGCCGATCGTGTCGACCAGGGTCCCGTCGAGGTCGAAGACGACGACGGGCCAGCGGGGGGCTTCGGGGAGCACGTCCGCGACGCTAGCGCCACCCGAGGGGCGCTCCGGGTGATCGAGGGCCCGCGCAGACGTGTGCTTGACCCGATTCTGACCAGTTTGCGGGAATCCCTTGACTATTTCTTTACCTTTGCTACCTTGGTCACACGGTGTTCGAGCAAGCGACGTGGGGTCGCATGTCTGAGGTCTCGGACACTGCGCGTCATCCCGTGGGGGAGGCGTCGTTGGGACACGACGACGGTGACGGTCCGCCGCTTGGCGGACCGTCACCGGTGGGATGACCGCCGGGTAGGTTGCGGTCATGACTGCGCGGCCGCTGGAGGAGCTCGTCCATCCCTCGTGGGTCTCGGCTCTGGCTCCCGTCTCGGCGACGATCACCGCCCTGGGCGCCTTTTTGCGCGAGGAGGTCGCGGCCGGCCGCGGGTACCTGCCGGCCGGTCCGTTCGTCCTGCGGGCGTTCACCCACCCGTTCGACGACGTGCGGGTGCTGCTCGTCGGCCAGGACCCCTATCCGACGCCCGGTCATCCGGTCGGGCTGAGCTTCTCCGTGGCGCCCGAGGTCCGTCCGCTCCCGAGGAGTCTGGAGAACATCTACACCGAGCTCGAGAGCGACCTCGCGGTGCCGCCGCCCGTCAACGGGGACCTCAGCCCGTGGTGCCAGCGCGGCGTGATGCTGCTCAACAGGGTGCTCACCGTCCGCCCCCGGGCGTCGGCCAGCCACCAGGGCAGGGGGTGGGAGACCGTGACGACACAGGCGATCTCGGCCCTGGTCGAGCGTGGTGGCCCCCTGGTGGCCATCCTCTGGGGGCGCCAGGCCCAGGCCCTCGCTCCGCTGCTCGGCCCGGTCCCGCACATCGCGAGCGCCCACCCCTCTCCCCTTTCCGCGCGCTCCGGCTTCTTCGGCTCACGCCCGTTCAGCCGGTCCAACGCCCTGCTCGTGGAGCAGGGCGCCGCCGCCGTCGACTGGACCCTGCCCTCGAGGAGCTGCGGATGACCCGGCAGCCAGAGCCTCGCGTCTGGACCCGGTACGTCGCGCTCGGCGACTCCTTCACCGAGGGAATGTCCGACGCCGACCCAGAGGCGCCGGGTCGCTACGTCGGCTGGGCCGACCGGCTGGCCGGGCACCTCGCCGACGAGGCGGCCGAGTCGGGGCAGGAGCTGGGTTATGCCAACCTCGCCGTTCGCGGCCGGCTGCTCGACGACATCGTCGGGCCCCAGCTGGACGCCGGCCTCGTGCTCGAGCCCGACCTCGTCAGCATCGTCGGCGGCGGCAACGACATCCTGCGGCCCCGGGCTGACATCGACGCCCTCGCCGCGAAGCTCGAGCAGGCGGTGGTCCGCCTCCGCGCGGCCGGGGCCGACGTGCTCCTCGCGACGCCGGTGGACCCGGCCGACGCCCCCGTGGTGCGGGCGACGCGGGGCCGCGTCGCGGCATACGGGTGCTTCATCTGGAGCATCGCCCAGCGCCACGGGTGCATGGTCCTCGACCAGTGGGGACTTCCCGCTCTGCGGGACTGGCGGTTGTGGGCCGACGACCGGATCCACCTGACGTCCGAGGGCCACCGCCGGATCGCACTGGCCGCGCTGCACTCCCTCGGCCACGAGAGCGACGTGTCCGACTGGCGCACCCCGATCGCGGCCGGCGCGCCGACGGCTCGCCGCGCGGCCGCGGCGGCCAACGCGAGATGGGCCCGTGAGTACCTCGGGCCCTGGCTGCGACGACGGCTGCGCGGGCAGTCGTCGGGTGACCTCGTCAGTGCGAAACGACCGCTCGTCATTCCTCTCGAACGGAAGCGCGGCTGATGGACACCTTCGAGCTCTACGGCATCGATGCCCTGCTGACCGAGGAGGAGCGCGCGATCCGGGACACCGTGCGCGCCTTCGGCGACAAGGAGCTGCGCCCGCACGTGGCGACGTGGTTCGACGAGGCGCAGCTGCCCGCCCGCGAGATCGCCGTCGAGCTCGGGCGGCTCGGGCTGCTCGGGATGCACCTCGAGGGCTACGGGTGCGCTGGCACCAACGCCGTTTCCTACGGCTTGGCCTGCCTCGAGATGGAGGCGGTCGACTCCGGCCTGCGCTCGCTGGTCTCGGTCCAGGGGTCGCTCGCCATGTACGCGATCCACGCCTACGGCAGCGACGAGCACAAGGGCGAGTGGCTCCCCGGCATGGCGACGGGCGCCCACATCGGCTGCTTCGGCCTGACCGAGCCGGACTTCGGCTCCAACCCGGCCGGCATGCGCACCGTCGCGCGCCGCGACGGCGAGGACTGGGTCCTCAACGGCACCAAGCTCTGGATCACCAACGGCTCCATCGCCGACGTCGCCGTGGTGTGGGCCCGGACGGACGAGCGGATCCGCGGGTTCGTCGTCCCCACCGACACGAAAGGCTTCTCGGCCAACGAGATCCACCAGAAGCTGTCGCTGCGCGCGAGCGTGACGAGCGAGCTCGTGCTGCAGGACGTGCGGCTGCCGCAGGAGGCCGTGCTCCCGCACGGGGCCGGTCTGGCCGGACCGCTGGGATGCCTCAACGAGGCCCGCTTCGGCATCATCTTCGGTGCGCTCGGCGCCGCCCGGGACAGCCTCGCGGTGGCGGTCGACTACGCCACCTCACGTCAGGTGTTCGACAGACCGCTCGCGGGCTACCAGCTGACCCAGAAGAAGATCGCCGACATGGCCGTCGAGCTCGGCAACGGGATGCTCCTGGCCATCCACCTCGGCCGGCTCAAGGACTCCGGTGCGGTGACCCCGGAGCAGGTCAGCGTCGGCAAGCTCAACAACGTCCGCAAGAGCCTCGAGATCGCCCGCGAGTCCCGGACCATCCTCGGTGCGAACGGGATCTCCCTGGAGTACAGCCCGATCCGGCACGCGGCAAACCTCGAGTCGGTCCTGACCTATGAGGGCACGACGGAGGTCCACACGCT
>JAABUJ010004745.1_pt1 | contig 14078 bp, 12 predicted proteins | sample 5559131 | NCBI WGS metagenome assembly JAABUJ01 (sample SAMN10711875, study PRJNA513366) | rock metagenome | isolation source: Antarctica rocks | place: Antarctica: Victoria Land, Mt New Zealand nord | collected 2016-01-07
TGCGCGCGCCGCCGCCGACAAGCTGGCATGTGTCCAGCCGTGCGCCGGCGCTGGTCAGCACATCCAGCCCGTCGGCCATCGAGAACGCCACCCCTTCCAGCACCGCGTAGGTCAACGCCTCGATGCCGTGCCCGGCGCGCAGGCCGGCGAACATCGCGCTGGCATCGGCGTCGTTGTGCGGCGTGCGCTCGCCGGAGAGGTAGGGCAGGAACAGCGGCGCGTTGTCGCGATGCGCGGCGCTGCCGGCCCAGGCCTCGGTGCGCGCCATCAGGCCGCCGATGTCGGACGCCATGCCGCCGATCTCGGCCACCCAGGTCAGCGACGCCGCCGCCGAGAGATGCACCGACATGCCATGCCAGCGCCCCGGCAGCGCGTGGCAGAAGCCGTGCAGGGTTCGCTCCGGCGCGCTCACGTAGTGGTCGGACACGGCAAACAGCACGCCCGAGGTGCCGAGCGACAGGAAGCCGTCGCCGGTCCGGATTGCGCCGATGCCGACCGCTGACGCCGCGTTGTCGCCGCCGCCGCCGGCGATCGGGATGGTTTGGCCGGCCAGCCCCCAATCCTGCGCCACCGCCACCGACAGATCGGCGCTGCGCCGCGAGCCTTCGACCAGATCCGGCATCTGCCCACGATGCAGCTCGGTGGCGGCCAGCAGCACGTCGTCCCAGCGCCGCCCGGCGACATCGAGCCACAGCGTCCCCGAGGCGTCCGACATGTCGGAGACGTAAGCGCCGCTCAGCCGGTAGCGGATGTAGTCCTTGGGCAGCAGCACCTTGGCGGTGGCTGCGAAGATCTCCGGCTCGTGGCGTTGCACCCAGAGCAGCTTGGGCGCGGTGAAGCCGGCCATGGCGATGTTGCCGGAACGCTGGGTCAGATCGGGAACCCGGCGGGTGATCTCGGCGCACTCGGCCCAGCTACGCCCGTCGTTCCACAGGATCGCCGGCCGCAGCACCTGCCCGGCGGCATCGAGCAGCACCGCCCCATGCTGCTGCCCGGACAGCCCGATGCCGCGCAGGCCGAGCCAGGCCGCCGCGGGAGCCGCCGCGCGCACCTGCGCCACCGCGTCCCGCGTCGCCTGCCACCACGCCTGCGGGTCCTGCTCGGACCACAGCGGATGCGGGCGCGACACGTCGAGGTTGGCCGAGCCGGTGGCGATCAGTTGCTGGCGCGCGTCGATCAGCAGCGCCTTGACCGACGAGGTGCCGATGTCCAGGCCCAGATATGTGTCCAAAATGCCCCCTGCGCCCGCTTATGCCTGTTCCGGCGCCGGCAACGCCTCGTCCTCGCGCAGCCTGGCGAACTTGTCGGCGAACTCGTCGGATAGGAGCATGGCGCGGCGCAGGCCGTCGATCGAGTCGTGTTCCCTGGCCTTGTCGGCCACCACCTCGCGGCTCTCCGGCTCACGGCCCAGTAGATATTTGTACGCCATCTCGACGTCCAACTCTGAAATCATTTTGTTAACCCCCTCCCCGTTTACGCCCGCAAACTACCGATCGGATGCAGCGGATCAAGCTATTACCCCTGGTCCAGCAAAGCGCGCGCGCAGGCGTCGTCGGTCACCAAATGGTTGACGTAGCCGGCGAGCAGGGCGCTGCGGATGATCGGCACCTTGTTCATGCCGCCGGACGCCAGGATCGACACCGGAACCAGCTTCAGCTCCGGCGGCGTCAACGCCATCACCTGCCGGTTCAGGGGATGCGGCACCAACGCGCCCTCGGCGTCGAGGAACGAGCCGAGTAGGTCGCCCACCGCCCCCATCGCCTCCAACTCCGCCTCATGCGCGCGCACCATCGGCATACTGGCAATCAGCGACTTGCTCGTCATGTCGCCGCAGGTGAGCAGCGCCACCGATACGGCGCGGGCGCGGCGCATCACGTCGGCCAGCTCGGCGTGGGCCAGCATCATCTGCCGGCTCTCCTCGCTCGGGCAGTACAGCGGCGCCGCGAGATACCAGCACTCCGCCCCCAGCGCGTCGGCGAACTGGGTCGAGACCTCGAACGTGTTGATGCCGGAGCCGCGCGTAAGGCCGCCCATCAGCGACACCACGTCGCTGGCCCCCACCGTGCGGCGCGGCAGGCGTGACAGCGAGGCGCGCAACGTGCGGCCCCAGCCGATGCCGAGCGCGCCGCCGTCGCGCAAATGGCTGTCGATCATCTGGCCGACCTCCTCGCCGATCACCCGGCGCTGGTCGGCCACATCGTCCAACGCCGGCACCACTGAGGCGCCAGCCAGTCCGTAGCGTTCGCTCAGCGCCACCCCCAGCGCCACGCACTCGACCAGCGGATGGCGCACGTCGATGCGCACCGAGCCGTCGGCGCGGGCCTGGCCGATGATGCGGTTGACCCGTAGCCGGGTCAGGCCGAGGCGGTCGGCGATCTCCTGCTGCGTGAGGCTGCCGATGTAGTAGTACCAGACGACCCGCGCCGTGGTCTGGTCCATCTCGTTTTCGGCTCGGCTCATGTCCTGTCGGCCCTGCAATATCCGCACGGCGACGATAACGCAGAAAACCCCGCAGAACAGCCCTGCGGGGTTTTCCTATTCCGGCAGCCGTCCGACTCAGTCGCCGACGGCGCGCAACCGGGGCTGGCGGGCCTCGATCAGCTCCTCGTAGACGTCGACGTAATCCTGGGCCATGCGCCGCGCCGTCCAGCGCTGGTCGAAGCGGCGGCGCACGGCAGCGCGGTCCAGCGTGTGCAGCGCGCCGAGTGCCGCGATCGCCTCGTCATCCGTCTCGAACACGAAGCCGGTTAGCCCGTCCTCCATCACCTCGGGCACCGAGCCGCGGTTGCGCGCGATCACCGGGCAGCCGCACGCCATCGCCTCGATCATCACCAGGCCGAACGGCTCCGGCCAGTCGATCGGGAACAGCAGGGCAAGGGCGTTGGAGAGGAACTCCGGCTTCTGCGCGTCATTGATCTCGCCGATGAACTCGACGTTGTCGTGGCCCAGCAGCGGCTGCACGCAGGTCTCGAAATACACCTTGTCGGCGACATCGACCTTGGCCGCGACCTTGAGCTTCACGCCGGCGGCGGTGGCGATGCGGATGGCGCTCTCGATGCCCTTCTCCGGCGAGATGCGGCCGAGGAAGGCGACGTAGGCATCCTTGCCGGCGGCCGGCGTCAGCGTCGTGGGCTGCAGCTTCTGCCCCGGCATCCCGTGCAGCACGGTCCGCACCCAGCCAAGGTTCGGCAGCGGCCCGCGCTGGCTGTCGGAGATCGAGACCATCGGCACGTCGGGGAACAAATTGTAGATCTCGCCGTATTCCGGCAGGTCGAGGCGGCCGTGGATGGTGGTCAGGAACGGCGTCGACTGGCGGCTCATCACCGAGTTCGGAAAGTAGTCGATGTGGAAGTGCATCACGTCGAACTCGTGCGCGCGGCGGCGCACCAACTCGACCTCGCGGTTCACGCACGACACCCAATCCTTGACGCTGGGATCGAGCCGCAGCGCCTTGGGCCGCATCGGGTCGAGGGTCGCGGTGGTGACGCTGTCGCCGCTGGCGAACAGGGTCACGTCGTGCCCCATCGCGACCAGTTCCTCGGTCAGCGCCGAGACGACGCGCTCGGTGCCGCCATAGAGCAAGGGCGGCACGGCTTCGAACAAGGGGGCTATCTGGGCGATGCGCATGGCGGCCTCTCTTGAAAGCTCGGGTCGTGAAAGCTCGATGGAAGGCGCCCGAAATGGCGTCTGAACATCTCTCTAAGGCGTGAACATGGCGAAAAATGGGCGTGCGGATGCCGTTTTCGTGCGCTGCAGCAAAATCGTTCTGTCCGGCGCAAACGGCCCAATTTGAGCCTTAATGCGGTGCCACTGTGCTGGTGTTCACGCGATTTCAGGAGTGTCCGTCATGGTCACACCGCCACTGCCCGAGGCTCTGCTCCGCCAGCGGAAACATCCGTTCGGCTTCCTGATGCACTACGTGCGGCGTCACGCTGGAGCGCACGCCGTGGTGGTCAGCGCCATTTCGGTCGCGGTGCTGGCGTCGGTCTCGACCCAGTACGGCATCAAGCGGCTGATCGACGTGGTGGCGCATGGCCCGCAGGCGGACAGCAGCGCGGTGTGGGGCGCCTTCGCGCTGTTGTGCGCGATGATCGCCGCCGACAACCTGACCTGGCGCATCGGCGGCTGGATGGCCGCCCGCGCGTTCGTGGCGGTGACCGGCGACGTGCGGCGCGACCTGTTCCGCCATCTGTCGGGCCACGCTCCCAGTTATTTCGCCGACCGCCTGCCCGGTACCCTGGCGGGCCGCATCTCGGCCACCTCCAACGCCACGTTCCAGGTCGAGACGACATCGACCTGGAACGTGCTGCCGCCGGCGCTTGCGGTGGTGGTGGCACTGGTGCTGATCGCCTCGGTCAATCCGCTGATGGCGGCGTGCATGATCGCCGTCAGCGGGTTGCTGGCCGCGGTGATCTACACCCTGGCCAAGCGCGGCACGCCGCTGCATCGCGACTACGCCGGCAGCGCCGCCGCAGTGGACGGCGAACTGGTCGACATCATCAGCAACATGGGCGTGGTGCGCGCGTTCGGCGCCACCCTGCGCGAGCACAGCCGGGTCGCCGAGCGCATCGGCACCGAGATGGGCGCCCGCCGCCGCAGCCTCATCTATATGGAGAAGCTGCGCCTGGTCCATGCCGTGCTGACTGCGGTCCTGTGCGCGGCGCTGCTCGGCTGGGGCGTGGTGATGTGGCAGGCCGGACGCGCCTCGCCCGGCGACCTGGTGCTGATCTGCTCGCTCGGCTTCACCATCCTGCACAGTTCGCGCGACCTGGCGGTGGCGCTGGTCGATCTGACGCAGCACATGGCGCGGCTGGAGGAGGCGATCGGCGCGCTGCTGATCCCGCACGACCTGCCCGACCGCGACGACGCCAAGGAACTGGAGCACGGCCCCGGCAAGGTGGTGTTCGAGGGCGTGACCTTCGCCTATCCCGGCCGTCCGGCGATCCTGCAGGGCCTCGATCTCACCATCGAGGCCGGGCAGCGGGTCGGGCTGGTCGGTGTGTCCGGGGCCGGCAAGTCCACCGTGTTGGCGTTGCTGCAGCGCTTCTACGACGTGGACCGCGGGCGCATCCTGGTCGACGGCCAGGACATTACCCGGGTGCAGCAGAACAGCCTGCGCGAAATGGTGGCGATCGTGCCGCAGGACATCTCGATGTTCCACCGCAGCGTGTTGGAAAACATTCGCTACGCCCGCCCGGATGCCGCCGAGAGCGAGGTGTTGGCGGCGGCTTCGATCGCCCGCTGCCGCGACTTCATCGAAGCGTTGCCAGAGGGTTTCGACACCATCGTCGGCGACCGCGGGACCAAGCTGTCCGGCGGCCAGCGCCAGCGGTTGGCGATTGCCCGGGCGCTGCTGAAGGACTCGCCGATCCTGTTGCTGGACGAGGCGACCTCGGCGTTGGACAGCGAGAGCGAGCAGGCCATCCAGATCGCGCTCGACAGCCTGATGCAGGGCCGAACGGTTATCGCCATCGCCCACCGCCTGTCGACGCTGCGCAACTTCGACCGCATCGTGGTTATGGCCGACGGCCGGGTGATCGACGACGGCAGCCCGAGTGAACTGGCCCACCGGCCCGGCCCGTACCGCGACCTGCTGCGCAAGCAGGGTGCGGGGATGGCTACGGACCTCGCCGAAGCCGCGTAACGACACCGCCGGTTCGGAACTCGACGCTCCGAACCGGCTTCCCGATCCGATATGCAGCTTGTAGGGCGGAAAAGCGCAGCGCCTTCCGCCACTCCAAACGCTCCGAAGTCGGCGGAAGGCGCTGCGCTTTTCCGCCCTACGTTGCAGACGGCCAGCGTGAATGGAGTCTAGCGGCGCATTGACGCCCGCTAGGCCGGAGGGCCACGCACCCCCCGCATCCACTCGATTTCATTGATGCAAAGGCCGCCTTTGCAGCCACATCTCGGTCGAGGCCAGCGGACGCAGTCAACGTCATCGATGCGGTCGGATAGAATGTGCTGCCTTGCCATCCCTGGAATGCGGAACGACCCGGCTCACGTGTGCGAGCCAGGTCGTTCTGATTGTCGTTGCAGGCGAGGCCGCTCTGGATTGCGCCAGGGCGGCCGTTGGTGGAAGCCGTGCCTACTTCAGGATGATCTCGACGCGGCGGTTCTGCGGCTCACGCACGCCAGCGGCGGTCGGCACCAGCGGGTGGGTTTCGCCGAAACCCTGGATGGAGATGACCGACTTTGGCACGCCGTCGCGAACCAGTTCGGCCTCGACCGACATGGCGCGGCGGACGCTGAGCTTCTGGTTGTAGGCGGCGGTGCCGGAGAGGTCGGTGTAGCCGTTGACCTCGATGCGCGTGACCTTCAGCGCGGTCGAGTTCGACGCCGCCTCGCTGATGATCTGGCGGGCACGGGCGGTCAGGTCGGCGCGATCCCAGTCGAAGAACACCAGGTAGGTGCGCGCGGCCGGCGCCATCGGTGCGGCGACCGGCATCGGAGCAGGCGGCGGCGGCGGCGTCGGGGTGTTGAAGGCGTAGCGCAGGCCGACCAGGAAGGAGTGGTTGTACTGGTCCTCGAGCTTGACGCGAGCGCCACGCGGCGGGGCTGTCAGGTTCTCGCTGCCGTTGAGCGAGATGTTCGAGAAGGTGCCGGTGAAACGATACTCGGTGGTGATCGACAGGCCGGCAACCGCCGGGAACGGGAACGAGAGGCCGACAATGCCCTGCGCCGCGAACCCACCGCCCGAGCTGTTGTTCGTGGCGTAACCTGAGTTGGTATGCGGCAGGTATGCCTTGAAGCCGTGCAGCTCGGTCTCGCGATAGCCGACGCCGGCGCCGACGTAGGGGAACACGAACGACTGGCCGATGTCGAAGTCGTACAGCGCGTTCAGGAAGCCGCCGTAGCTCTGGGTGTCGCTGTCGCCACCCTGGTAGCTGGAGCGGCTCAGGCGCTGGTGATCCTGGCGGTAGTCGCCCTGCACTTCGACGCGCAGGCCGTTGCCCAGGCCGTAGCCGATGCTGCCCGAACCGATGAAGCCGCCGCTGCCGCGCAACTTGCCACCGGCAACCGGCTCGCCGGCGATCTGCGGCGAGATGCTCTTGATCTTCAGTTTCTGCAGATAGTTGTAGCCAAGGCCAGCGCCGATGTACAGGCCGTCGACCGGCTGCGCCATGGCCAGGGCAGGCGTTGCGATCAGGGTTGCGGTGAGAAGCGCATTGCGGAGCTTCATGGTATTCTCTCCTCGTTTTTTTCGTGACGGCACCCGAGGTGTCGCCGGATCTCCAGGGCGGCGCTTGCCGCCGGGGACCTGTCGATACGAAGCTATCCGTGGTGCGCAATCGAAACCAGCGTGGAATACTTGTGGACCCGACCGTGGCGACATTCGCACGCACACTGTGATCTAATAGCCACATGCCCTGTGGCGATCACGACACCGTGACCATAAAGGCGGGGTTTTGCGGCGCTCGTCGGCCGATTTACGGCAACCGCCAGATTTTCTGGTAGCCGGAGTAGATCACCGCGGCGTTGATCGAGTTCATGTAGAGGTCGACCAGCAATCCCTTGCCGCCGACCTGCCCGCCGACCAAATAGTCGTCCACCGCGACCAGGCTGCCGTTGCCCAGCAGGGGGGAGGCCGCGGCCACCTCCATCATATGATGCGTGGCGCTGGGCAGCGGGTCGGCGATGTCGAGGTCAAACGAATCCAGGTACAGCAGCGCCGCCCGTTGGCCGGGCATGACCCTCGCCAGGCTGTGCAGCGCGTGGACGCTGTCGTTGCAGATGAGGTTGGTGATGCCGCTGCATACCCGCCTGGCCGCGGCGATGCTCTCCAGGCTGAGGTCGATCGAGAAGAACGCGCCGCCACGCCGCCGCGCCTGCTCGACCTGGATGAACACGTCGAACATGTAGCTGCTCTGGCCGTCACCCTCCCAGTTACCGGGCAGCCGCAGCGTGCCGGTCTCCAGGATCAGCAGCGGGCCGGGCAACTGCTCCAGCGCCGCGAACAGCGCCTCGAAGCCGGCCGCGCGCTTTTCCAGGCGCGGCTGGTAGTCGCGGGCGAACAGGGCTGCGAACGGCGCGTCGAGGTCGGGCGGGTCCAGGCCGACCAGGCCGTGCTCGGTCGGCTTGAAGCCGCTGTGGCCGAAAGAGATGGCCATGGCGCAGTTCCTCTCACTCGACGATGCGACCCTCGAACGGCGGCAGCAGGTCGGGGCTTTCGAACTCTAGCACCCATAGGTCCGGATCGGTACGCAACTGGCGCGCGACATACGCCTCGGCGACGGCAGCCTCGACCGCGCCGGGGCCGGTGGCGCGCAGCCACGCGGCGCTGCCGTCGGCGGCGCGTATCTGGCTCAGCGCCGCCATCCCGCCGGCCCGGTCGCGCAGCAGCACCAGGATGCCGCCGGCATCGGCATCGCCGCGCCGGACCACGACGCCGTAGCGCCCCGCCTCCTGCCCGAGCCGCAGCGCCGCCTGCACCCAAAGCCGCGCCTTCACCCTCGGCTCCATCATCCCCGCCTCCCGCTTGCTGCACTCGCCCGGTTTGCCACATAACCGCCTGCAAACGAGGATCGCATATGGCCAAGCAGCCGCCACCAGCGCCGTTACCAGCCATGAGCGAGGGCCAGCGCGCCTATGAGGCGAAGCGCGCCGCCAAGGCCGGCATGAGCGTCGACCGCTGGCTGGAGCAGAAGCGCCGGGCCGACGCCGCCGACCTCGCCGCCCGCAGCCGTGCCGCGGCGCCGCCGACGCCGGAGAAGAAGCCCGGCCTGTTCAAGCGCCTGCTGGACCGCGCGCACAAGCCGCTGTAGCGCTGGCCGCCGTTGCTGGTTGGCCACGCCGATTGGAGTGTCGACCCGCGCAAACGCTGGATGACCCTGGCGCGCGGCACGCCCGGTTCGTGGCGGGTGCAGGCGCCGCAGCCGGTCGGTCCGGTGGCGACGCTGCTCGACCGGTTGCGGCGGCAGGCCGGCGGCGAGGCGGTGGCGCTGGGCGTCGACCTGCCGCTCGGCCTGCCCCGCGGCTTCGTCGAGCGCCATGTGCGGGAGCCGGACTTCCCGAGCTTCCTGCGCGCCCTGGCGGGACGGCCGGAGTTCTTCCGCGTCTGTGAACAACTGAGCGAAATCTCGCCGCGGCGGCCGTTCTATCCGGCGCGCGGGATCGCCGGCATGACCCGCGCCTCCCACGCGCTCGCCCTCGGGCTGGAGGCGGCCGATCTGTCGCGGCTGTGCGACCGCGCGACCGACGAGCGGCCGGCGGGCGCGCCGCTGTTCTGGACGCTGGGCGCCAACCAGACCGGCAAGGCGGCGCTAGCGGCGTGGCGCGACCTCGTCATCCCGGCGCTGCTCGAACCGACGCCGCCGCTGCTGTGGCCGTTCGACGGCGACCTGGGCGCGCTGCCGGGCGATGGCGCACTGGTCCTGGCGGAGACCTACCCGGCGGAGGCGGCGCGGCATCTGCGCGTGCGGCTGGCGGGCAGCAAGCGGCGGCAGGCCGACCGGGCCGCCGTGGCGCCGTCGCTGCGCGCCGCCATGCTGCGGCTGGACGCCATTCCCGAACCGGCGCTGGCCATGGCGGTCACCGACGGCTGCGGCGCCGACGCGGCGGGCGAGGACCGCTTCGACTGCCTGCTCGGCCTGCTTTGCGTGCTGAACGTCCTGGCGGGACACCGGCCGGGCGGCCTGCCCGTGGCGCCGCAGCACACCCCGTGGCTGCGCCGCTGGGAAGGTTGGGTGCTGGGCCAGACCGCCGTCCCAGGCCCGGCGGGAGTAATACCGGCACCGCTCGGCCCAGGCGTGTTACCGCCTTGATAGGTATTGTTTTGCGCTCAGTTATCCGTGGACTTGCACGGCGGAAGCTTCCTATACGAAACCGTAACTCCTCAGGAGAGACGCTGTGGATGTCATGATGCCGGTCGGCAGCACCGCCGATTTCCAGGATCAGCCCCATGACGGGCCGGATGCGGCGGCGTTGCCGGGCCTGGTGGTTCCGGTGATCCTGTCCGGCGGCTCCGGCACGCGGCTGTGGCCAGTGTCGCGGGAGAGCTTTCCCAAGCAGTTCTGGCCGCTGGTGACCGAACGCTCGATGATCGACGAGACGGCGCGGCGTGGCGTCGGGCCGGGCTTCGCCGATCCGGTCGTGGTGTGCAACCACGAACACCGCTTCCTGGTGGCCGAGCAGATGCGCCTGGCGGGAACGCCGCAGGCCCGCATCATCCTGGAGCCGGTGGGCCGCAACTCCGCCCCCGCTATCGCCGCCGCGGCGCTGCTGGTGGCCGAGCACGATCCCGACGCGGTGCTGTGGATGATGGCCGCCGACAGCGCCATCACCGACGTGGCGGCGCTGCACCGCCTCCTGGCGCAGGCCGTGGTGGCGGCGCGGGCCGGGCGCATCGTGACCTTCGGGATGCACCCGAACGCGCCCGAGACCGGCTACGGCTACATCGAGGTGGGCGGCAAGCTCGACGGGCTGCCCGGCGTGCACGAGCTGGTGCGCTTCGTGGAGAAGCCCAATGCGGCGGCGGCGGCGGCGATGGTCGCCTCCGGCACGCATCTGTGGAACTCCGGCATGTTCGTGTTCACCGCCGCGACCATGATCGAGGAGATGGCCCGCTACGCTCCCGACGTGCTGGACGCGGTGCGGCTGGCGGTCAGCGGCCGCACCCACGACCTCGACTTCATCCGGCTGGCGCCCGGGCCGTTCGCGGCCGCGCCCAACATCAGCCTCGACTACGCGGTGGCGGAGCGGACCCATCGCGCCGCGGTGGTGCCAGCCGACCTCGGCTGGTCGGACGTCGGCAGTTGGGGCGCGCTCTGGGACCTCGGCGAGAAGGACGCGACCGGCAACGTCTCGGTCGGCGACGTGCTGCTGGAGGGGTCGAAGAACTGCTACGCGCGCAGCGACGGCATCGTGACGGCGGTGGTCGGGCTGGAGGACGTGGTGGTGGTGGTGACCGAGGACGCGGTGCTGGCGATGCACCGCAACCGGGCGCAGGACGTGAAGCAGGTGGTCAGCCGGCTGCGCGCCGCCAAGCGGCATGAGGCGGTGGCGCACAACCGCGAATACCGGCCGTGGGGGTTCCACGAGAGCCTCATCAAGGGCGACCGCTTCCAGGTGAAGCGCATCGTGGTGCTGCCGGGCGAGCACCTGACGATGCAGAAGCACTTCAACCGCGCCGAGCACTGGGTGGTGGTGCATGGCACGGCCCTGGTCATCCGCGAGGACGAGCGCGTGCTGGTGCGCGAGAACGAGAGCATCTACCTGCCGATCGGCTCGCGGCACCGGCTGGAGAACCCCGGCCGCATCCCGCTCACGCTGATCGAGGTGCAGTCGGGCAGCTACCTCGGCGAGGACGACGTGGAGCGGATCGAGGGTCCGGAAATCCCGGCGGTGGTCACGGTCGCGGGTTGAGGCGCCTGGGCCACGGTTTGCGTCACGGCGTCGGCGCGTCCTCGCGCAGCAGGCCTTGGCGCTTCAGCTCGGCCCACAGCGCGGGCGGGATTTCCACACGAAACGAGGCGATGTTGCGCGCCACCTGATCGGCGTCGAGGGCTCCGGGGATGACCGAGGCGACCGCGGGATGGCCGAACGGGAACTGCAGCGCCGCCGCCGCGAGCGGGACACCGTGTCGGGCGCACACCGCCTGCATCCGCGCGACACGCGCCATCATCTCGGGCGTGGCGTCGGCGTAGGCGTATTTGGCCCCCGGCGCCGCGCCGGTCGCCAGGATGCCGGAGGCGAACACCGCGCCGATGACGAAGCCCACGCCCTGCGCCACGCAGCGCGGGAACTCGTCGTCGAGCACTGCCTGGTCGAGCAGCGTGTACGGCATCGCGACCAGGAAGAAATCGAGATCCACGAGGTCGAGAAAGCGCCCCATCATGCCGCGCTCGTTGATCCCGGCGCCGATGCCGCGGATCATTCCCGCGTCCTTCAACTCGCTCAGCGCCCGCCAGCCGCCGGTCGCCAACTCGTTCAGCCGTGCGGCGACCCGCGCCGGAGAGGGATGGTGCTGCAGGTCGAGGTCGTGGATCAGCAGCAGGTCGATGCGCGACATCCCAAGCCGCTGCTGGCTGTCCTCGAAGGCGCGCATGACGCCGTCGTAGCTGTAGTCGAAGCGGTGCGGGAACGGCAGGCCGCCGGCCCAGATGGTGCGGTCGAACGCCGCCTCGTCCCGCGCCGCGCGCAGCACCCGGCCAACCTTGGTGGACAGCGCGAAGCCGTCGCGCGGGCGGCGGTAGAGGCCGCGGCCGATGCGGTGCTCGCTCTGGCCGCGGCCATACCACGGCGCGGTGTCGAAATAGCGGATGCCGCCGTCCCAGGCGGCGTCGACCGCGCCCTGAGCCTCGGCATCGGAGAGGACGGTGAACAGGTCGCCCAGCGGTGCGCCGCCGAACCCGAGCCGGGTCAGCGCCACGCCGGTGCGGCCAAGTGGGCGGGTCGAGAGCGGGTCCATCAAACTCTCCCTAACATCTGTTGCGAGCGCCGCCGCAGCTTGCCACCGAAGCGGCCGGCGACGACAGCTACGTGGTTGGCGGCGGGCCGCCGCGCTGGCATCGTGGCGGCATCGGTCCCCGCCGTCACGAAAGGTCGCCGCCGCATGGCTCTGCACAAGGTCTCCGCCACGCCCGACACGGTGCGGTTCGGAGTGTTCGACGCAACCTATCCGCCGGTGCTGACGATCGCCTCGGGCGATACCGTCGTGCTCGAATGCGTCACCGGCGACGCGCGCACGCTGCCGCCGGCAGGTTCGGGCTTCGTGGCGCCGCCGGCCTTGCTCGCGGTCAACGCGGCGGCGCCGGCGGTCCCGATCGGCCACATCATCACCGGCCCGGTCGCGGTCGCGGGCACGGAGCCGGGCGACACGCTGGAGGTCCGCATCGAGGCGATCGAGGCTGGGGCGGACTGGGGCTTCTGCGGCTTCCGTCCGCTGGCCGGCACGCTGCCCGAGGACTTCCCGACCAGCTTCCTCACCCATATCGCGGTGGACCGGGAGCGCGGCACCTGCCGGATGCCGTATGGGCTGGAACTCAAGCTGGCGCCGTTCTTCGGCGTCATGGGCGTGGCGCCGCCGCCCGCCTATGGCCGCATCACGACGATCGAGCCGCGCGAACACGCCGGCAACCTCGACAACAAGGAACTGATCGCCGGCAGCACGCTGTTCCTGCCGGTGTGGGCGCCCGGCGCGCTGTTCTCGGCGGGCGACGGCCACGGCATCCAGGGCGACGGCGAGGTCTGCATCAACGCGCTGGAGATGTGCCTGACCGGGACCTTCACGTTCATCCTGCACCGCCGCGCGGACGGCGCGGAGTCGCTGCGCTACCCGCGGGCCGAGACGCCGACCCACTACATCTCGATGGGCATGAACCGCGACCTCGATCAGGCGATGAAGCGGGCGCTGCGGGAGATGATCGCGTTCATCTGCGACCGCAGCAACCTGTCACGCGAGGAGGCCTACCAGCTGTGCTCGCTCGCGGTGGACTTCCACGTGACGCAGACGGTGAACGGCGAGCAGGGCGTGCATGGGATGCTGAAGCGCGGCCTGCTGTTTTAAACTCCATTCACGCCGGCTGTCTGCAATGTAGGGCGGAAAAGCGCGGTCTTATGTAGCACCCGCTACCGTCAAGTAGTATGTGGTGAACGTCTGATTCTGGACGCCGCTGCGGTTAGATGGGTAAAATCTCAATCGTGCTAGATAACCGCCAAGCGCGACGTGCGGAGGCTCGACGGGCTCGGCAAGGCAATAAGGGCCATTCCTCCCGTTGCCCTCCACCCGGTAACGGCGAGTGGTATCAAAGCACCCTCTTGTGGGGCGCAGCTAGCATGGCTGTCGCCTGCATTCTTCCCGTTTTGGCTATCATGAGAGATGTTCGATGGTTGCTAGTGGTAGCATGGCCATTTGTCATTATCGCTGTATGGGAATTCGCCAAAACTAAAAACTCGGCGCGCCCGAAAGCATGGGCAGCAGGCGGCGGTCTTATCTCCGCGCTACTCTTGAGCGTTCGTAACTGCCCAGGTAGGCCGCTGGGATTTGCCATTGACCGGTCACGGGCCGATGTGAGTCAAGGTGTCGATGACATCGCCCGAAGGCACTGGCAAACCGGACAGCGACGCTTCGGCCTCGGCAC